>MDTA01059404.1_pt1 | contig 12794 bp, 10 predicted proteins | sample 811151 | NCBI WGS metagenome assembly MDTA01 (sample SAMN05326648, study PRJNA326480) | marine metagenome | isolation source: seawater | place: Indian Ocean: South | collected 2010
AAGACATTCAAATATCTATGGTCCTTATGATAAATTCGATGAAAATACATCTCATGTGCTACCTAATTTTATAAAAAAATCCTTAAACAATAAAAAAAAGTTTCTGATCTGGGGCAATGGAAAATCTATAAGAGATTTTTTATTTATAGAAGATTTGGTAAATTGTATCAAAATATTAATAAAAAAACAAAAGTCTAAGTTTGAAATTTTTAATGTTGGTAGTGAAAAACCTGTAAGTATTACACAATTAGCAAAAACTATTCTCCTTATTTCAAAAAAAGAAAAAATAATTAAATACATCAAAAATGATTATGCAATTGATAATAAAATAAAAATAAATACTAAAAAAATTATGTCATTAGGTTGGAAACCTAAGTATTCTCTTAAAGAAGGTATTGAGAAAACAATCAATTGGTATAAAAAAAACAGCTAATATGAAAAATAAACCAAAATTAGAATTAAAAAAATTTTATAATTACTATACTAATTCACTAAAAAATTCACTGGATAGCGTTGATTTAAATAAAATATTCTCAATAGTAGATTTATTAAAAACACAATTTAGAAAAAAGAAAAAAATCTTTGTTTGCGGTAATGGAGGTTCTGCGGCAATAGCAAACCACTATATTTGTGACTACCTAAAATTATTAAGATTCAATACTAATTTTAAACCTAAGATAGTTAGTCTTTCAGATAATGTTGAAACTTTAACAGCTATTTCAAATGATCACGATTATTCTGAAATATTTAAATACCAAGCAGAAAGTCTTGCTGAAAGAGGAGATATTTTCATAATAATTAGTTCGTCAGGAAACTCAGAGAATATTTCTAAATTAGCCAAATGGGCAAAAAACAAAAAATTTAAAATTATTAGTTTCACTGGATTCAATGGAGGTAAACTTAAAAAATTAAGTAACATTAATATTAATATTCAAGAAAATAATTATGGACGTATCGAAGACTCTCATCACATATTAATGCACTTAATTATGCACTACATAATTTTGACAAGTAAGCATATAAAAAAACTAAGATTATAATTTTAATCAAAAGTTTTCAGTTAATGAAAAATATATACATTACAGGAACGAGCTCAGGTTTAGGAAAGTTTTTAATTAAGAATATTCATAATAGCAAGAAATTTTACAGAAATAAAAAAAATAATATAAAAAAAAATTCAATTTTAATTCATTCAGCATTTTTTAAGAAAATAAATAATGAAAGTAAAATAAATTTTGAAATTAATAAACAACAAACTTTAAATTTGTTTAAAAAAATAAAAAATTCTAATTTTGAAACAATTATCCTAATTTCAAATATAGATATTTATAAAAAAGATTTTTTAAAAAATTCTTATGTTGTTTTAAAAAAAAAATTAGAAACGGAAATAAAAAAAAGAAAGAAATTTTATATTTTTAGGTGTGGTTTATTAATTGGAAAACAAATGAAAAAAAATTCTTTTTATAAATTAATAAGAGCTAAATCGAAAACTAAAATACCATTATCTTCAAAATCATCAATTTATTTAACGAGCTATAAAGATATATTGACGGCAATAAAAAAAATTATTGAACAAAAAAAAATTAAAAATGATATTTATAATCTTATAACCAAACAAAAATTTTACTTTAAAAATTTTGAAAATAAAAATATTATCTTTGGGGATTATCAATTAAATTATAAAAAAATTAATAATACGAAATTTGAAAAAAATTTTGGAATAAAAACTCAACAGGTTAATAAACTTATTAAAGAAATTGAAAAAATTTAAAGATAATCTGATATTGTTTATTGCGCCAACATTATTTGGATTACTAATACTTTATATATATCAAGTAAGAGGTCCTCATTACATTCAAATTCCCCAAGATTTAGCATATCAAAATATTTTTAATGCTCTAAATATTATAGAGGGAAAAAGTCCAGGTATGCTTTTATACCCTGCTATAACATTAAATTATCTCTTTATTTTAATTATAAAAATATCTTCACTTTTTAATAACGAAAGTGTAGTTGATTTTTCATTAAACAATATAGAATTTTTATGTAAAATTTTTAGCTATATTTCAATTTTATTATTGTTATCAGCTATTTTTTTTCAAAGTTTTATTTATAAAAAAAAGATATTTCCAGTATATCTAATCATTTTTTTTCAAGGATTATTCTTTTTTGTACAACCTCCTAATTTATTTTTAAATTTATTCATTTCAGCAGAAGCAATATTATTAATTTTGGGAATAATTTTATTATCAACAATAAAAATATTTGAGGAAAATTATAATTTAAAATTCACTATTGTAAGCTCCATTATATGTTCGCTTGCTATTCTAACTAAATTAACTGCTTTACCTTTTATTCTTTTACCAATTTTATTAATTAAAAATTTTAAATTTAAAATCTATTTTTTTATCTGTTTGTTATTGTTTTCAATAATTTTTACTTTTATAATAATTTTAATATTTAATAATTCTAATTATATTTATGAAATAATAAGGGGTATTTTTTTTGGTTTAAAAAATATAATTTTATCATCATCTACTGAAAGAGAAATTATATCATCGAATTTGGGTATTTCTATCATTCAACAACAATTTATTATATTCAAAAATTATTTTTTAACATTTGTAATTTTTGTAATTAATTTATTTTTAGTATTTTTTATTAAATATAAAAAATATAGAATACCTAATAAATTTTATTTTTACATTTTATTTATAGTTATATATTACTTTTATCTATCTTTAAGACCAAAGCCTCATTATTTTTTTATAATTCATTTATTTGTAATATTTTCTTTCATTGAAGTAACTTATTTTTTAATAAAAACTAAAACAAAATTTAAATATAACTATTTATTTTCTTCAATATTTATTGCTAGTATCTTTTTAAAAAGCTTTTTAATTATTGATAATAATCTATTTAAAAAGATTAAAAATTCTGTTGTAGACGCAAATCAAATTAGACACTTTTATAATTTGAGTGATAATAATAAGGCTTTAATAACTGCAGTTCAAGCTTCAGACATGGGGTCAGGGTATTTTCATGCAAATGAAAAAAGGATGCACTTAGAGTATATTTCAAAAATTTTACCTCTGAATGAATTTAATTTTAGATTTGGAAAAAAAAATGAAAATATCTTCTCACAAAATTTCAATATTTTTTCAGTAAATGATTTAGTTAAAAATTATGATGATGTTTATTTCTGGACTGGAAACGATAAATTCCAAAATATAGAAAACGACAAAATTCCAATAAATTTAAAAATACCAAATCATCTTTATAAAAAAATTTATAAAGGTCAATGGGAAAGTATAGCAAAAATAATTGGGATTAAAGTTTTTGAAAAAAAGGTAAATCATAAAATTTGTGAAGATGTATTTTGTTATAAATTATATTTACCAGATAATCTTAAATATAATGGAATTGGAATTAAATATGAAGATTCAAATTTAAAGAAAAAATTAAAAATCACATATAATCAGGATGAAAATTTAAAAAATAAATTTATTGAGGAAACTTTTAAAAGCAAATATTTTACTCAATATTTTATTGATGAGACAAACATTAATAGTATTAAAATCATTTCAAATTCTAAAATAAGTAAAATTTTTATGTATCAAGATATAAATAAGATTAGTACTGAATTTAAGTATATGCCAATTTCTATATTTAAAGGCAAATCAAAAGACACACTTAAATATGTAAAACAATACAATTATTTGATAGAAAACAATGAATTTATCGAGTTAAATTTTGAAGAAAAAATTAAACCAAAAAAGTTAGTATTAAATAATATTTCATCAAATTTTAATGTGAAAGTAGATTTATTTGGTCTTGAAAATAAAATTGAAGAATACATTAAATCTGCTGAAAATATTAACAATAAAATAATTATTACACTTGATAATAATGTAAAAAAATATTCATCGTATTTATTGTCTTTTAAAATTGAAAAAATAAACCATATTCAAAAAGAAGACTTAATGCTTAAGTTAAAAAATAAATTAAAAAAATTACTTTTAAATCATAATCTTTCATCGGCAAATATTGAAACTATTGATTTTATCTTTTGAAAAACTCCTTAAAAATCATGAAAAGTTCAGCAAAACCATTACCTATAATTGATACTTTAGTTTCTCCACCTATTCTTTTTGGCTCTATACCAGGTATTTCTAAAATTTTTTTATTAGCTTTTGCTGCCCTACAAATTAGTTGGCTTTGCCAGGCTATTGCTAATTCATCCACATTTAGTTCATAGACAATCGATCTTTTAAAAGCTCTATATAATACAAGATAATCAGTAATTTTTTGTTTATATAAAATATTAAAGGTTTTAGTAAACATCCAGTTACCAAAACCAGTAATTAAGTTATCATCATCACTTTTCGCCCAATCTAAATATCTAGAGCATATTAAAATATCTGGGTTACTTGTGTTAATGACATCGATCATTTCCTTAAGTCTTAATGGATCAGAATTGCCATCTGGACTAAAAGTAATAACGAAATCATCTTGTGTAACTCTAAGCCCTTCTAAATATGCATTTCCAAGACCTTTATTTTTTTGACGAACCACAAGAAAATTATTTTCCTCAAGCCAATCAATTGATCCATCTGTTGAACCTCCGTCAACAAAAATAATGTTATCAAAGAGATTTTGTTCTATTTTTGGGACAATATCTTTCAACCCATCTATTTCATTTAAAACAAGAATTAAAAGGGTAAATTTATAATTTTTAGACAATTTTTTTTTCTAATTTGTAAGTTTCATTTAAAATATATCTTTTATTTTTTTTTAAGAAATAATTATATTTTTTAATACCTTTTATTACTTTATTTAAAGATCTATTATAGTTTTTAAATACATCAGCAGTTTTCTTTTTTGAGTTATTTTTTAAAGATATAGCTAAGTTAGTTGAAACAAAATCTTTAAAATGATCAAAAATTATTGGAATTTCACCTTTTTTTATTGCCTCAATATACCTAATTGGACTTGAATATTTCCAATCATTATTTTTTTTAGGATGAAAAGAAAATTTATATTTATAACTTGAATCTATATCTATAAATCTATTTCCTTTTAGTTTTAATTTGTTAATAAAAATTTTATAAGAATTTTTTATATTGTAATCTAATTGAGAGAAAGTTTTGTCTAACTCTTGAAAATAAAAATATCTATAACTTGTAAGCTCACCGCTAAATTTAAAAATTCTTGAAGGATTTTTTATCTTATTAAACTTTATTTTTTTAATTTCAGGAAATACATAATAAACTTTTTTGTTAATATTTCCCAAATCTTTGTAGATCGATGGGTGACTTACTAAAATTAAATCAGCTATATATAATATTCTATTTGCCTGTATATATCGATTTTTAAAATATTTTAGATTAACTAATTTAGTATAAAAATTTAATTTACCTACATTAAAAAAATTATCTTTATTTCTTTTTTGTGATAAATATTTTTTTTTAACTTGTCTATATTTCGTAAGATTGAACGATGTATATTTTATTAAAATTTTTTTTAATATTTGCTTAAATTGATAATAAACTGTTGGTCCTAACAAATATGTCAAAATTGCGATTAGTAAATAAAAATTAGAAATTTTGATTTCCAAAAAAAAAATTAATATTAGAGTGTAAACTAAAGAAATAATTATTGCTAAATTTAAAGTACTAAAAATATGATAAGGTATATAGCGATGTATCTTATTTTTTAATTCAAAAGAATTATACGTATGTGCCTCTTTATTAATAAATTCTGTTAATATCAAAATTATTTTTGAATTGTATTTTTTTTTAAATCTAATTATTTCATCTACTGATTTTTTTTTAAAATTTTCTATAAGAATATTTATTGAATTTTTTTTGATTTTATTCGTTTTTATAATTTGATGATTTGGATAAATTTCTTTTAAAATTGAAAAATAACTTTTTATTCCAATAATGCTTAAATGATTACCTACTACAAAAAATAATTTTTTTTTCACTAACTAAATATTATCTTTGCTCTATTATTTTTGTTTCAACAGCATCTATAGAAAAATCTTTTATTACATTGTCATTCAACATGTAATCAACTTCATCAAAGTTAACCTTCTCCTCATTTGGAAATCCATAATACATACCTTCCATTTTATAAATTTTATAATTATCTATTTTCTTTATAAATTGATTTGAAGAAATATTGTGTTCAATTTTATTTTTTTGTAAATACTTTTTGTTATCTTTAAATATTTTAAAACTGAATTTTTTACTTATTATTTTTTTCAAAACACTTAAAACTTCATTATAAAATCTTCTTGTTAGAAATTTAGTATATTGAAGAATTTTACTGCTTGCTTTTTTTATAAAATATAATGTTCCTTGGGTTTTAATCATCCTTACTGCTCTCCAAATAATATTATTAAGTGTAATAAGTTTAACGTGTATAATTGTTTTTAATTTATCTTTACTTTTTTGATTACCAATTTTATTAAACAAATCATTTAAATTCTTAGATCGAACTATGTGCACATCTTTAAGATCTTCTTCTTCCATCCAATTAATTCTTAAACCTATAGGCAATGCATAATAGTAATAGTTATATTTAACTATATTCAATCCATTAAAAGAAGAAATTAATTCTGGAATTTCATGAATTTTTATTATTTTTTCAATTTCAAGTTCATCAATATTTTGTGAACCGTTTTCTAAATCTGCAATAAACAACTCATTATCCTTTTTGAAAAAAAAGAATTTTGAATTATCTGATTCAAGAGAATTTTTTTGAAAGTTTTGTTCTTCAGAAAATGAGTCAACTTTATATATATCTTTATTTTTTTTTTCTTCGTACTCGTATTGACCTCTAGAGTCTGCAAATTTATTGATTTCCGAGATTTGCTGTTTTAGAGTTTCTAAATCAAAATTTTTATTTATAGACTCCTGATTAAAAATTTCACTAAAGTTATCTAATTCAATTTCTTTTGAGATTGGAACTGCAAAATATTTTTTTTTGTACTGATAAAATTTATAATTTTTATATATTTGGATTAAAGTTGGTTTTTCATCATCTGTTTGTTCAAAACTTGGATTATAACTATAGTCTGTTTCTGTATTAGATGATCTACTTTTGTCTTCACCTGACAACACTTGTTCAACAATTTTGTTTGCCCAATCTCCTAAAGGAAATCCATTTTTATATAAGGAGTAAACTATGTGCTCAAATCTTTTTTTTCTAGTGTTTGCATCTATATAAGGATTTTCACTATACCAAGTATTTGCCGGCAATGCTCTTGGGTATTTTTTAAATAAAGTTTCTTTATTTTCATTAAATTTTATGTTGTGAGCCTCAGGATCAATCCAATAAACACTACCATTAGCTAAAATCAAAGGATTGATATTTGCAAGTCTATCTATATATCTTCTATTCCTCAATATTAAATCTATACCTTCATTTACATCATCCTCCGTTTCACCAGGCACTCCTATAACCCAATTAACCTCTGTTGAAATTCCAGCATCATGACAATCTTTAAGGTTTTGATCTATCATCTCAACTGTGTAACCTTTTTGCTGTAATTTTAGTGTATTTTTTGAAAATGCATCTACACCAAATCTTAAAGCTCTAAATCCAGCTTTATATAATTTTTGAAAAAATTCTTTCGTACTTTTTTTATGTATTCGTAATTGACCAGTTAGTATCACTTTTTTATCAAGACCTCTTCTTATTATCTCATCACAGATCTCCAATACTCTTTCTGGCATGCCATTTAAATCACTCTCATTAAACATGTATAGATGTGTTCCCTCTGAAACTAGCCATTCTAATTCATCCACAAAATTTTCAGCACTTCTTATTCTCCAATAAAATCTTTCAGCACAAAAAGTACATCTCGACCATCGACAGCCTCTGCTAGCAATAATAGGTACTAACTGATAGTCATTGTAATTTCTATATATACTTAAATCTGTCCACTCATATTTGGGTGCCTCAATCCTGTCGAGGTCGTGTATCATCGGAGCTTGTACAAAATTTTTGCTGTAATCAGTTTTATCAAATTTTGACAAAATACCAGCGAGATTGAATGGTCTATCTCCTGCAATTAAAGATTTAACTAAAGGTCCTATTGTTAAATCTGCTTCTCCAATACACATATAATCTGCATCAGGAAATGCCTTCAATCCAATATCAGCATTATAACAACTAAACCCGCCCACAACTATTATTATCTCTTTATTAAATTGTTTAATTTTTTTTGCTAATATTTTTGCAAAAGGTGTATTGCAACTTTGTATAGAAAATCCTACAATTTTTGGATTTACCCTTTTAATTTCATTAAATGTTTCATCTATAATGGGTTCTATAAACTTTAAAATAGGTAAGTGTTTGAATATTTCTTGTATATTTAAATTTTCATCAAAATTGTTAAATTCCCCTTTTTCTGTCCAAAAATCATAATTTTCTGCTCTCCATGGATCCTCTGGCATTACACTTCCATTAAATTCAATAATTCCTCTTTCGTCATAAATTCTTCTTGAATGAAATCTATGATAAGTAATTATATCTAAGTCTAATATATCAAAATTAAGTCTTTCTTTTTTTAGTGCGTTATAAACATAAGCCAATCCATTTGGCATTAAAGATAAATTTCTAGAAGGGCTATCTATTAATAATATATCTGCATCTTTATTAACTTTTATCTTAGGGATATTTATTGGGTAAATATTTTTTTCTAATGGAAAAAAATATTTTTCATTAAAATGTTTGCCATTATCTCCTATAATCTCTACTACATCAAAAAACTTAATTGAAGCTTGATTTAAGATGTCTTTAATACTCTCTCTAATGGTAAAATCAGAGATTAAAATTAAAACATTTTTATTCTTAATTTTATTTAACTCTACTTCAAAATCTAATCGAGCGATAATATCATTATTATAATTATCTAAATCTATAAAATCAGATTTTATATTTTGTTTTACTTTTAATTCATTATAAATTTTTTTTGATCCAATTATTAAATCGATATTATTTTTATTAATTTGTTTAAGAAGAATTTGATAAAATTTATTTTTAATTTGAATGTCGTCAGATTGAAAAAATTTTTTTACATCTGGGTAAACTTTTGTGGCTTTTGTGTCTAAAGCCATATTATAAAATTTCTTATTTTTTTTATTTAGTAATAATCTAACTTTTGAAGTATTCTTTCTCATCGGAAGTTATTAGTCGATCAATTATCTTATGTAAACTATCATAAGTGTAATTTATGTTATAATATTCAATATTTTTGTTACTTAATGGTTCTAAATCAACCTTTATGTCACAAGGAACTAAAATTATTGGTAACTTGAACTCCACAGCTTTTTTTAACTGAAAATCAAGCCAAAATAAATTTCCTTTTTTTTCATATAAGCTCTCAAGTAAAAAGAATATTTTACTTGGTTTAATTTGATTTGTTAGGTCTTTAAGCAATAATTTTTTACCCAAACCTTCACCTAATTTTAAAGCTGGATCGTGCCAGGGAAGGCTAAAATTTCTCCATTTAATTTTCTTATCATTATATAAAAATTTTTCAAAATCTAACCATTGTGGAGTTTCTCTCCAAACATGAGTAACAAAACAATCAATCATATCTTTATTTTAAAAATTTTTGTTTTTGAAAAAATCTATTTAAAAAAATACCATTTAAATTTTCATTTGAAAATAAAATTTTTTTTATTGAATTTAAAATTATTGAAGGATGAAATTCAGATTTTTTATTCATCTCTGTTTTGGCCTCGCCAGGTTCAAGACAAATAATTTCAATTTTATTAAAGTTTTTTGACTCTTTTATTTCATTTGATGCAGAAAAAACAAAACTATTAAGGGCAGATTTACTTATATTGTATAAACCAAAATTTAATGTGTTAGACCATGCCGCTTTGGAGGTAAAAAATATAAACTTTGTTTTTTTGTTAGAAGTCCAAACATTTATAAAGTATTTAAAAATAAAAATATTAACGTAAAAATTAATATTAATTAAATCAAATAGGTATTTTTCTTTACTGTTTATGATTGGAAATTTTTTTAATTTTTCTGGAATAGCTATGCATTGTATTACAGCATCTATTTTGTCAAAATTTACTTTTATTTCTTTATATGTTTTTCTTAGTTTTTTTAAATTTTTTATATCCAATTCTTTAATGATTAATTTATTACTATTTGATTTTATAACAATCTTATTCTTTGCCTTTTTAAGTTTATTTTTATTTCTACTAATTAAAATAATATTTCCATTGTTGTTATAAATGTATTTAGCAATCTCAAAACCATATCCGGTTGCACCTCCAAAAATTATATAATTTTTATTATTATAATCTTCAGTTTTAAAATTAGCTCTTCTGATAAAAAAATTTTTTAAAATCATGATTTTAAAGTATTTTTTTTATTTACTTAAAATTTTTATTAGAATTATCTATATCTTTTATTATTTTTCCTTTTTCCATGACAATTATCCTATTACAAACAGAATTGATTAATTCATGATTATGACTTGCAAAAACAAGTGCGTGAATACTATTTATTTTTTCCTTAAGTCTTTCTCTTGTTTTTTTTAAAAAATCTGGATCTCCAGCACCAAAAAATTCATCAATTAATAAAATCTTTGGATTAATTTCTAATGCTATTGATGTTGCTAATCTTATTTTCATTCCATTAGAGTAAGTATTAAGAGGTAAATTAATAAATTTTCCTAAATCTGCGAATTCTACAATTGCACTAATTTTTGCTTTAATCTGATCTTTTGATAATCCCCTTAAATAACTAATTAAATAAATATTTTCAATCCCTGTTGCTTCAAGATTTAAACCCATGTTGATATCAAACATCGTAAATGGAGAATACTTTATACTAATTGATCCTATGCTTGGGACATAAATTCCACTAATTGTTTTTAGTAGAGTAGTTTTTCCACTACCATTTGTTCCAACCAATCCTATTCTATCACCATAATTAATGTCTAAATCTACACCATTTAGAGCCTTTATAAAATTTGTATTATTTTTTCTTTTTAAGATTAGTGATCTTAAGCTTTTATTTAAACCATAAACTGGATAGTCTAAATGAATATTTGTAACTTGAATTACAGGCTCATTCATAATTTATTACAGCCAAAAATTAAATAATTTTTTTTTGTACCTATAAAAAATGCTACAAGTAAAAAAACCGATTAATATTAAAAGTAATAGTACAAAATATATTAATGGATTTATAGGCTCTCCTATTAATGGATCTCGAATTGCCTCAATCATACTTGTAAATGGATTTAAATAAACAAAATTTTCATATTCTCCAAGCCTTTCTTTGTCCCAAAGAATTGGAGTTAACAAAAAAGCAGCACCCATAATAGAGGAAATAAATAAAGCAAAATCTCTAAACCTAGCAGATAACAATGAAAAAAGAAAAGTTAACAAGTATCCATTTATTATAATTAATATTAATCCAGGAATTAATAAAAAAATAGATAAGGAGATATTATTTCCTAAAAATAAAATTATAAGTATATAAACTGGAATAAACATCAAATACTCCAAGACTAAAAATATTATATGTCTTAAAATAATAATGTTTAAACCAACTCCAAGGCTTAGAATTATCCCTTTATATTTGCCATACAGAATCTCTGTTGAACCAGTTATAAATGATGTAAGAAAATAAAATGTGGTGAAACCTATGAATACTTTTGGGAAGTACTCTTTTATATCAAAACTGAATATTATTGACCAAACTAATGAAATTATTGACACAGTAATCAAATAGGTAAGAATAGACCAACCGTTTCCAATCATCGTTCTTCTATACTTCAAGCTTAAATCTAAATAAGCAATGTTGTATGCGTTGTAAAAATTCTTAAAGCCATAAATAATAAAAGTTAGAAAATTTTTATACATCTGAAATTTAATCTATATATTTTGATAAATACTATTTCTAATACTCTAATTAATTTTATCTATAGTAAAAATTACTTAATTTCGTAGAATAAAACGAATTATTGACTTCCTTTTGAAGATTTAGTATCCATAGGATGTGTTGAAATGCATGGTGGGAAATCAGTGTGAAATTCATTGGCTGTTCCTGCAACCGTAAAGTCGGAGCGCCACCCAACATAGTCCGCTGTCGAAATTAGGCCAGGAAAAGTCTGATTCTACAATGAAAAATTAGCAGAGGCATAAAAAAAATTTATAGGAAGCAATTATGCTTAGGTTAATTTTGTTTATAATCTTAAATTTGATATTTTTAAATATTGGTAACACAAATGAAGATATATCTAATTATTCATGCCAATGGGAAAATAAAAACAAAATTCCATGTATTGAAATTATTAGTTTGGTGCCAAATTCCTCAAGTTTTTCTAAATCTGGAATAAATAAAACTACTATTACAAAAAAACAAATTATAGAAAGTGGAGCTGTAGATCTAATCGATATTTTAAAATCTTTGCCTGATGTTAATATAACACAATCAGGACCTAAAGGTCAGCAAGCATCTATGTTTATGAGGGGCTCCGGATCAAATCATACATTAGTTATGATCAATGGAATTCCAATTAATGACCAGTCAACAACTCAGGGATTGCATGACTTTGGTGTAGATTTTATTCAAACTATTCAACAAATTGAAGTATATCCAGGATCAAGTGCAACTCATTTTGGGACAAATGCAATTGGTGGCGCTGTAAATATAATTTTGACTGGTGATTATAAAGATTCTATTTCAATAGCAACTGATTATAGAAAAAATTACGAATTTTCAGGAAATAAAACATATATTTTTAA
>MDTA01140019.1_pt1 | contig 12794 bp, 10 predicted proteins | sample 811151 | NCBI WGS metagenome assembly MDTA01 (sample SAMN05326648, study PRJNA326480) | marine metagenome | isolation source: seawater | place: Indian Ocean: South | collected 2010
GTGATGCCGAACTTCGGGCTGGCGCTCGGCGCCATGTTCGTGGTCGGCTGCGGCATGTCGGCCTTCCAGTCGCTCAACGGATCGCTGATCTTGTCGAGCGCCGACATGGAGTACCACGGACGCGTCCAGTCGCTCATCATGCTGAGCTTCTCCGCCTTCGGTCTGGCCGCCCTGCCCTTCGGTGTCATCGCCGACCGGGTCGGGCTTCGTGAGACGATGGCGGGTATGGGGGTCGCTGTGATCCTCACCGCCGCCCACAGCACCTGGTGGCGACGACGCATCGTCGCCGCCCGTATTCCCGACCCACTCGAGTCACTCTGAGGAATCCCATGTCCGACCCGATGACGACAGCACCGAACAACGTCTTGGTGCGCTGCTGGCAGGCCCTCTGGATCGACGGCGACACCCACACCGCACTCGGGTGTCTGCATAACCCTTACGTTCGTCACGGCGTCGACGGGGCGGCGACGATGAGCCCGGAGGCGTACGTCGCTCACGTCACCACGATCACCAGCCACCTACGCGGCACCTCGCTCGATGTCGACCATCTGCACGAGGTCGGCAACATGCTCTACGCCCGCTTCACCATGCGGGGCGTCAACATCACAACCGGTGGCACGATCGCGATCGCCTGGATCGGCCACTATCGCCTCGTCGACGGCAAACTCGCCGAGTCATGGACGATGCGCCAAAGTGACTTCGCATGGTGACCACCGAACAAAGAGGCACGCCGTGAAGGTCTTTCCGGCTCGACACCGACGCCGTCGTGTCGAGAACGATCCATGGCGGCGCGTACGCGTCGGGGCCAGCATGCTCTCGGGCGTCACCGTGATCGGGTTCATCGGCTATCTGCTGCTCGGGCTCAGTGCCTTCGACTCGCTTTACATGACCGTGATCACGATCACGACAGTCGGCTTCTCCGAGATCGGTGCTCCCGAGGAGATTACGGCGGCCTACCAGACCTTCACGCTGCTACTCGCGCTCTTCGGCGTCGGTACTGCGCTCTACACCCTTGGCGTCTCGTTCGAGGCGCTTGTCGAGGGTTCCATCAACGACGGACTCAAGATCCGGAGAGGACTCCGCATGATCGACAAGAAGTCGAATCACATCATCGTCGTGGGCAACGGCCGCGTCGGGCAGGCCATCGTCCACTATGTCGGCCGACACGGTGCCGAGGTCGTGATGGTCGACCGCGAACCCCAACCCGACAGCGAATGGCCGATCGTCATCGGCGAAGCCACCGAGGACCAAACCCTGCGCGACGCTGGTATCGAGCGGGCGACCACCCTCATCGCAGCGCTCGACTCCGATGCCGACAATGTGTACGTCACGCTTTCGGCTCGAGCGCTCAACCCGGCGCTTCATATCGTCGCTCGCACCGACCACCAGCACAACGAGGCCAAGTTCTTCCAGGCAGGCGCTGATCGGGTGGTCAATCCCTACGAGATCGGCGGCAGCCGCATGGGTGCCCTCGCTCTGCACCCGACGTTGGCCGAGTTCCTCGATGAGGTGCTGCACGACGACAGCCACGGCGTGGCCGTCGATGAGATCGAGGTCCCGCCGACGTCGCCCGCGGTCGGGAAACCGCTTGGCGATCTTGTCGGGCCCGGTGGGCAGCCGCTCGTCATCGCCCTGCGCGACGCCGACCACGGCTATGTCGCAAATCCGTCATCATCGACACCGGTACCTGCAGGAACGGTCCTCGTCGTGCTGGGATCGAGCGCCGACGTCGCAGCGCTCGCCGGGCGAGTCTGACCATCGCTGGACGATCGTTCAGTCGGGGCCTACCATCCGACCGCCTCGCAGGATCAAACCAGGAGTCACAACATGCAGATCTCGCTCGAGGGCAAGCGCGCCTTCGTCACCGCCGGCGGCGACGGTATGGGCCGCACCACAGCGATCACCATGCACGAGCTCGGTGCCGAGGTGTTCACCTGCGACATCGATCCACGTGGGCTGGCCACCCTTCCTGACGGGATCACCACGTGGGAATGCGATGTCAGCGACTCGTCGGCACTCAACGCGATCTTTGACGAGATCCTGCCCGGCGGGCTCGACATCATGATCAACAACGCTGGTGTCGGCGGCCCTACCAAGCTGGTTGAGGACGTCACCGACGAGGAGTGGGATCACTGCATGAGCATCTGCATCGACGCGCAGTTTTACTGCGCTCGCCGCGTGGCCCCGGTCTTCAAGGCCCAGCAGAGCGGCGTCATCATCAACATGATCTCGGGTGCCGGCATCATGGGCTTCCCAGGCCGGTCTCCGTATGTCGCTGCCAAGTGGGCGGCCGCAGGCTTCACCGAGACGCTCGCGATGGAGCTTGGACCCGACAACATTCGGGTCAACGGCATCGTTCCGGGCAATGTCAACGGCGACCGCATGGAGCGCGTTATCGCCGCGCACGCCGGCGCCGAGGGCCTTGACCCTGAGGCTGTCCGGCACATGTACGCCATCGGCACATCGATGCAGTGCTATGTCGATCCGCAGGAGATCAGTGATCTGATCATGTTCCTCGTCTCGGACTATGGCCGCCACATCTCGGGCCAGATCATCGGTGTCGACGGCAACACCGAGACCCTCTACCCGCGCAGCTGAGTCCGTGACGAGCATCGAGCTCGACGACCTCGATCGAGAGCGACTCGCTGGCGGTCACGGCAAGGCCGAACAACTGGCGATGCGCATGCTCGTCGCAGCGGCCGAAACGTCGGGAGCGACCGATTTCGTTCCGATCGAATTCGCCCACATTGGGTCGTGCCATTACACCGGTCGACTCGCGCTCGACTACGCCGAGTTTCTCCTCGCCGAGGGAGCGACACTCGCCGTGCCCACACACACGAATGCGAGCCTGATCGACATCAATCAGCCCGCGATGCGGCCGGAGGCTGCGACTCCCGAAGCGGTTCGGGGTGCGGCTCGGCTGATGGAGATCTACGAAGCCCTGGGATGCACGGCGATGTGGTCGTGCGCGCCGTATCACGAGGCCCGAACCCGTCCCACGGTCGGCACGCAGATCGTCGGCTCGGAATCGAACGCCGTCTCCTTCTTCAACTCGGTGCTCGGCGCACGCACCAACAAGTACGGTGACCTGCTCGATGTGTGTGCGGCGATCATCGGGAAGGTGCCATTGGCCGGCCTGCACACCGACGAGGGGCGCCTCGCCACCCACGAACTTCGGCTGGAGCTCACCGATGACGAACTGGCCGACCCGTCGCTCCCCCATCTGCTCGGGATCATCATGGGCCGCGCCGTCGGCACCGCGGTTCCGGTCCTCACCGGTCTGCCGAGCGTAGAAGAAGATGCGCTCAAAGCCATCGCCGCTGCGGCTGCGACGTCCGGCGCCGTGGAGATGTTCCACGCCGTCGGCGTCACGCCTGAAGCCCCGACCTTTGCCGACGCCACCGGCGGACGCCCCGTCGACCGGGTCACCGTCGTCGACCGGGAAGCACTCGCCGAGGCACGGACGCTGCTCACCACCACCGACAGCGAACACATCGACAGTGTGTGCCTCGGCACGCCGCATTTCTCGATCGACGAATTCGGGGCCCTGCGGGAAGCGCTCGCCGGGCGCCAGGTTCACGACGACGTTCGTCTCGTCGTCACCACCAGCCGGGCGATCGACCACGAGCTCGGCCTGCGCGGCTGGCGTGCCGAACTCGACGAGCTCGGTGTTGAGGTCGTCCTCGACACCTGCACCTACTACCCACCGCAACCCTCGGGCGTTCGCGGCACGGTCATGACCAACTCGGCGAAGTGGGCCTACTACGCGCCAGGCATGCTGCCGATCGATGTCGTTTTCGGTGGGCTCCAGGCCTGCGCCAACGCTGCGGTCACCGGACAGATTGGGGGTCCGGCGTGAAAATCACCGGACGCTGGCTGCACGGCGAATCGATCTCGGGGCAGATCCTGCGCCTTGATGAACCACTCAGCTTCTGGGGCGGCCTTGACCCCAGCACGGGAGAGATCATCGACCAAGCCCACCCCCAGGCCGGCGCATCGATGGCGGGCGCCGTCGTGGCCATGCCCGGTTCGCGCGGATCGTCAGGCACTCCCGGGGTTCTGGGCGAAGCGCTGCGTACCGGCGCGGGGCCGGCGGCGTTGATCGTCACGAAGGCCGACATCAATCTTGTGGCCGGAGCGATGGTCGCCGAATCGCTCTATGGGGTCGACTGCCCAGTGTTGCTGGTCGACGGCGAGACGTTCGCCTCGCTGACGACCGGCACGAGGGTCGAACACGCAGGCCCGGGTTCGCTGGTTGACTAATGGAGTGACCGGTATCGATGACAACGACTACCTGCGTCGGATCCTGACCGCCGACGTCTACGACATTGCGGTCGAGACACCGCTTGACGATGCCCCGTCGCTTTCGGCGCGCACCGGCAATCGGGTGCTGCTGAAGCGCGAGGACCTCCAACCGGTCTTCTCGTTCAAGGTGCGCGGTGCCTACAACAAAATGGCCAAGCTCAGCCCGGAGCAGCGCGCCCGCGGAGTCATCTGCTCCTCAGCCGGAAACCACGCTCAAGGGGTTGCCCTCGCCGCCGCCGAGCTCGGCTGCCGAGCAGTGATCGTCATGCCGGTCACCACGCCGGCGCTCAAGGTCAATGCCGTTCGTGCCCGCGGCGCGGAGGTCGTGTTGCACGGCGAGTCCTACAGCGACGCCGAGACCGAGGCCCATCGTCTGATGGCCGAGCAGGGCCTCGAGTTCGTGCATCCGTTCGACGATCCCGACGTGATCGCCGGCCAGGGCACGATTGCGATGGAACTGCTCCGTCAGCACCCCGGCCCGATCGACGCTGTCTTCGTCGCCATCGGGGGCGGAGGGCTGATCTCGGGCATCGCCACCTACCTCAAGTCGCTCAGGCCCGACATCCGGATCATCGGCGTTCAGACCGAGGACTCGGACGCAATGGCCCGAAGTGTCGGTGCAGGTGAGATCATCGAACTCGACGACGTCGGATTGTTCAGTGACGGCACCGCGGTGCGTCGGGTCGGTGACGAGACGTTTCGACTCGTGCAGCGCCACGTCGACGAGATCCTGCGGGTCGACACCGACGCCGCGTGTGCGGCGATCAAGGATGTGTTCGGCGACACCCGGGCCATCCTCGAGCCCGCTGGAGCGCTCGCCATCGCCGGCCTGAAGCAATACGCCGAGCAGACGGGCGCAACAGGGCAGACGTTTATCGCGATCGCATGCGGGGCAAACATGAACTTCGACCGCCTCCGTTTCGTGTCGGAGCGCGCCGAGATCGGCGAACGGCGAGAGGCCGTTTTTGCCGTGACCATCCCGGAGGAGCGCGGCTCGTTCCGTCGATTCTGTGCCGAGGTCGGCGATCGATCGGTGACGGAGTTCAACTACCGGATCAGCGACGCTGCGGAAGCCCACGTGTTCGTCGGCATCGAGACCCAGCACCGGAATGAAGCCGCCGAGATCGCCGACCAGCTGGAAGGGGCCGGCTTCACGGCGCTTGATCTCACCGGGGATGAACTCGCCAAGGTCCACCTTCGCCACCTCGTCGGCGGAAAGTCCCCGCTCGCCGGCGACGAGGTCCTGTACCGCTTCGAATTCCCCGAACGGCCGGGCGCACTCATGCGCTTCCTCGCCAACATGCGGCCCGACTGGAACATCTCGCTGTTCCACTACCGCAACCACGGTGCCGACTACGGGCGAGTGCTCGTGGGCATGCAGGTGCCTTCTCAGGACCAGGTCGCGTTCGGTGAGTTCCTCGGCGAGCTGGGCTACCGCCACTGGGACGAGACTTCGAACCCCGCCTATCAGCTCTTCCTCGGCGGCTGAGGGCGACACGGGCACAGGGTCTCCCCCTTCGGTGGTCTAGCCGGTGAAGGTTGGGGTGCCGGGAGTTGGCGCAGCAGGAAGCGAAGCGACCGGTGGTGCCAGCACAACGCCGGGCGGCGACGCAACCGTCGTGGTGGTGGTTGGCGCCACCGTGGTCGTGGTTGTGGTGGTTGTCGTGGTTGTCGACGCAACCGTGGTGGTGGTCGTAGTTGTGGTTGTGGGCGTGACCTGCCATTGAGCGAACAAGGTTGCCGATCCTTCCATCGGCAAGGTGTATTCGTCTCCGGCGATGCAGGGTGAGCCAGAGCCGTCGATCTGGGTGTTCCAGCCAGCAAACGTGTAGCCGGCTCGGGTTGGGACGATTGATGACACGGTGACGGCACTTCCGGCTTCGCCTACATGGGCATCGGGTTGGCCGGTGCCGCCTTGCGGGTCGTAGGCCAAAGTGACGGTGTTGATCTGCCAGTGGGCGTACAGGGTGAAATCGCCGGTCTGGCCGTGCGCATCACCAGCGGTGATCTCGGTCCCGTCGGATGATGCGGTGAACCAACCGTTGAACGTGTATCCAGTGCGGGTCGGATCAGTCGGAAGCGTTGCGATAGCTCCACCAGTGGTGGTGGTTGCGTCGCCGTCAGTGACCGCTGAACCACCTTGACTGTCATAGATGATGTTCAGCGTGTTTGAGTACAGGTCGGCCAGTCGAGCGACCAAGAGATCGGATCCGGAGGCTCCAGCGACGACCATGTCGTCTCCCTGCACCGCGATGGCGTTGAATTTCTCGTCGTGGTCGGCGACGAAATCAAACGTCTTGATGCCGCCGGTTCCGAAGCTTGTGTCGAGTGCGCCGGCGGTGGTGAGTCGCATCACGAACGCCTTGTCTTTGGCGCCGTTGTTGTACTGGCCGGCGATCACGATTCGGCCGTCCTCATCGAGCGCCCCGGCCCACCCGTAGGAATCGCCGTTCCCGAAGTCGTGGGCGAATTTGCCGTCTTCGGAAAACGACGTGTCCAGCGATCCGTCGGCGTTGAGGCGCGTGACTGCGACAGAGTCGTCGTTGTCGAAGACCTGCGACTCGCCGATTCCGACGATCTTGCCGTCAGCTTGAACGAGTAGTTCTCGAACATCGGAATCACCGAAACCGAAATCGACGTAGGTGCGGCCGGTGCCTGAAGCAAACGCGGTGTCGTTACGTCCGTCAGACGTCAGTTGCCCGATACCCATGTCGTGACGACTCCAAGAGTCTGCCGCAGACCCCCCGAAGACGGTCTTGTCTCCGCTCATCACCACGGCGTTGGCGAGGTTGTCGACCGAACTCGGGAAATAGACGTTGCGCATGCCGTCGTTATTGAACGACGTGTCGAGAGATCCGTCGGTGTTTAGTCGGTACACCTTCATCCGGTAGTCCCAGCTGTTGTCGGGACTGGTTCCGACGATCATGATTTTGTCGTCGGATGTGACGGTGACTGCTGTGGTCCACACGTCCATGTTTGGTCCGCCACTCGCGATCTTGCGTCGGCCGTCGCTCCAGAAGCTCGGGTCAAGGACCCCCTCGGCGGTGAACAACATGATGCCGTGCTTCTCGTTGTCGCCGGACGGCGAGCTTGTCACCACGATCCGGTCATCGGACAGCAACGCAACATCAACCGCTGCACCGGACCGGTTCACCCACTCCATGATCGTGGCATTCGGCCACGGCTCAACCACGATCCCGGTCCCGTCGGAACCGAACGTCGTATCCAAACTGCCGTCGGTGTTAAACCGGGCAATCAACGGATCGAACTGGGACCCGTTCATCCGGGCACCCGCAACCACCACCTTCCCCGACGACTGCACAACGACCGACGCAGCCTCGAACCAGAGACCGGTTCCGGAAATGGTGTTCCAGCCATCCGTGTCGAACGTCGTATCAAGATCGCCGGTCGCCCCAGTCGTGGCCGAAAGCGGGGCCGACGACGCAGCAACAAGCGTTGAAGCGATCAACGCTCCTGCAACCAAAACCACGGCTGCCCTTGTCGCACGACTGTTGAGCATCGGGTGGAATCCACTCACGCGACAGCGAGCGATCCTGCCTTCCGAACCTCTTGCGCGAAGTCGGTATCACTCAAGAACCCCGCAGCCCATCCATAGAGCGCTCCTCGGAAATAGGTGACCAGAACTCGCGCAGCGACCTCAGGGTCACGAGAGACACGACGGTGCTCCGGAGACACTGCGCTCAAAGCCGACGACAGGACCTCTTCCGGGTCGACTTGGACCCAGTCGCCAGTTGCTCGGCCGATCGCTGAGGCGAGCACGAGCACCCTCACGACCTCCGAATCGGCGCAAAACACCGTGAGGGCGACATCGACGAATGCCGACATGTAGTCGGGATCGCTGAGGGGAAGGTCGGGCAGGTTCGAATAGATCTCAGAGATCACCTCGTCCGAGAGCGCTCGAAAGATCTCCTGAACGGTTGGGAAATAGCGGTAGATCGTCTGGCGGCTCAACCCGACATCCGTCGCAAGACGCTGCATCGTGAGATCGAACATCGTGCCGTCTCGAAGCGTCTCGCGGGCAGCTTCGAGAATTCGAGCCCTGACTTCAGAGCGCTCCCGGTCAGCGCGTTCGCGACGCGCCTCCGTGCGCTGATCAGCCCCTGATTCAGCTACAACATGTGTCACATCTGAGAACGTAACGTCGGCCGGCCCCGTGCTCAAATGAGGCGTTGAGCGACGCTTTCCGTTGACGTGCGAACACAACTGCGATCCCACATCAGCCGGCCTCGCCGGTCGCTGCGCTGCACTGCGTTCCTCAGCCGATCGAGGCACATCCTGGGGCCGACGGCGAGCTGACCATCGACCATGGCAGCTTCTGTCGGTTCAAGAACGACGAACGCCGCTCCGAAGAGCGGCGCTGGTGCGTACCCCGTACGGGATTTGAACCCGTGCTACCACCTTGAGAGGGTGGCGTCCTAGGCCGCTAGACGAACGGGGCAGGTTCGATCCACCGAAGTGGTCGGCTCGCCGAGTGTAGCCATCGGGCGGAGTGCCCCCAACCGAAACCGTCAGGCGACAGCCGCTTCGATCTCCACCTTCACCTCGGGTGTGATCTTGGAGATCACGTCGAGCGCGCCGAAGTTCGCGACGACCTGCTCGACACGGGACGCGCCGGTGATGACGCTGGAGACGTTGGGGCTGAGGGTGCACCAAGCGAGGGCGAGCTGCGCCATCGTGCACTCGAGACGCTCGGCGATCGGGCGCAGGCCTTCGACCCTGGCGATGGCGTCAGCGTCGGTCATTCGTTCCCCGAGCCACTCGTAGCCGTCGAGCGCTGCGCGTGAGTCCTCAGGGACGCCGTCGCGGTATTTGCCGGTGAGCAGCCCCGAAGCGAGCGGGCTCCAGGTCGTGTTGCCGAAGCCGGTCTCCGCAGTGAGGCGAGCGAACTCGGTGTCGATGCGACGCTCGAGCAGGTTGTACTGACTCTGCTCGGTGACAGGCTTGTGCAGGCCGTGCTTCTCGGCGATACCCATCGCCTCGCGCACCTGTTCCGCGGTCCACTCGCTGGTGCCCCAGTAATGGGCCTTGCCGGCGGAGACGATCTCACTCATCGCGAAAACGACCTCTTCCATCGGCGTCTCCAGATCGGCCCGGTGCGCGTAGAAGACGTCGACAAAATCCGTCTGGAGCCGCTCGAGCGAACCGTCGATCGACTGCATGAGGTACTTGCGATTGAGGGTGTTGTTCATGTTCGGAACGTCTCGATGGATGCCCCAGAACGCCTTCGTGGTGAGCACGTACGACCAGCGAGGCCAACCGAGTTCCCGAAAGACGCGGCCCATGATCGTCTCGGACTCGCCCCCGGCATACACCTCGGCGTTGTCGAAGAAATTGCAGCCCGCCTCGCCGGCGGCGTCGATGCAGTCACGGGCGAGACCGGTGTCGAGTTGGTTGCCGAAGGTGACCCAGCTGCCGAAGGACAGCACGCTCACGCGCAGGCCGGACGCACCGAGGCGTCGGTACTCCATGTTCGGATTGACGTTGGGGGATGACATGAGGTCGACGGTATCGGCGCGCCGATGGCTATGCAGCGTTGCGCTCCACCAGGGCCGGCTCGCCGTCAACCCAGCGGATCGGACGTGCGTACAGCGAACGGACACCGCCGTCGCCGTAGCCGACAAGATCACCGGTCCACCCGTGATAGACGACCAGATCAGTGCCGAGGGACGGCGCCTCGAGGACCTCCAGCCCGCCGGGCCCTGACGTCGCCTCGGTATCGGCGAGCCACGGCTCGCGATCCTTCACGCACGGCCCGGCGACGCTCTCACAGACGGCATGGCCGACGGCGTAGGCCTCGGTGTCCCACCGGTTGGCGGAATAGAAGAGGTGGTACTCGCCATCGACGGCGATCATTGACGGAGCCTCCACCACGTCACGCTCCCAAGACTGGTCGTTACGAAGGAGTTCGACAGCCGGTCCGGCGAGTTCAGTGCCGTCGGCGGACAGGGGCTGGGCGAAGATCATCGTCGGGATACCGCAGCAGTTGCCGTCGGACTTCCACAACAGCCAGAGCGATCCGTCGTCATCGGCCACCGTGCTCGGGTCGATCGAACCACCCAGGTCGAGGGTGCACACGAGCGGCTCGGTCGACGCATCAACGAAGGGGCCGGCCGGATGATCGGCGACAGCGACAGAAATGCACTGCCGACCCGACGCGGTGTGCCGGGTCGTGTAGTGGAGGACGTAGGTGCCACCAACCTCGCTGACCGACGGGGCCCAGACATGGTGCGGCTCGGACCATGCGGGAAGCTCCGGCAAGGCGTCGCCGACCATGCCGCCGGAACCGTCGCTGTACGCCGCGAGCACCGGGACATTCATGAACAGCGTGTTGGTCGCGTAGGCGTAGAAGTCGCCTTCGTGGGGAAGCAAGAACGGGTCGGCGAAGTCGCCGTCGAACGTCGGGTTGCCATCACTTGCGATGCGGCCCCTCGCAGCTCGGGTGGCGCCCTGGCCCTGCGACAGAGGCCGCTCGTCGACCGGAGGAGCCATCGTCGTGGTCGACACGACCGGCTCCTGCGTGACAACCGGAAGTGGGGTCGTCGTGCTCGATGATCCGGGCGCTTCGGTCAGGTCGATCACGAGGAGCGGTTCATTTTCGGCCATTGCGGTCTCGATCGATCGATCGAAACCACCGCAGGCCGCGGCAAGCACGGCAAGGGCGAGAACCGGAAGGCATCGGGGGAGGTGGTGTCGCATACCGACGAGCCTCGTGACCGCACGTGAGCGTCTCGCAAAGGAAGCGTGAGCGTCTTGCGAAAGGAATGTGAGCCTTTCGTGAGGATCCGGCCCAAAACCACAAACGGCGCCCCGGAGGGCGCCGTTTCGTTGGCTCGGGGAGGAGGACTTGAACCCCCAATGACTGGACCAGAACCAGTTGTGTTACCAATTACACCATCCCCGAAGGATGGCCCGGTTGGGCACCGCGAAGGGTAGCGGGAAGTCGGCGGTCAGCCGACCCCTTCGAGCCAGTTGTCGACCCGCCGATAGCCAAGGATCCGCCCGAGGCTTACCGCGGCGGTCTCGCGCACCAGTTGGCGGATCGACGACGCCCCGTCAGTCGACGAAACCGATGCCTCGAGCCCGACCTCGTCGGCGATCTGGGTGAGCCGAAGCGAGTGATATGGATCCGACACCAGCACGACCGAATCGAGGTCGCGCAGACGAAGCTGCCGCGCCGTCGCAGCGAGTTGCTCCCACGTCGACGCGCCGTCGGTGATCACCAGCAGGTCTGCATCGGGGATACCGGCGAAACGCAGGTACTCGTAACCGGCGAACCCCTCGGTGAAACGATCGCCGGGCAGATTCGATCCAGTGGTGACGACGATCGGCGCCACCCCCTCACGCCAGAGCGCCTCGGCGTGATCGAGTCGGCCGGCGAGCACCGGTGAGGGCTCGCCGTCGTATTGCGCAGCGCCGAGCACGACGATCGCATCGGCCTCGACACGGTCGTCTGCGCCGGCTGCGAGCAGCACCTGGAAGAACGTGACGCCGACATAGAACACGCCGAGGACACCCCCGACCAGCACGATCCGTCGCCATGACAACCGCTCCCGGAGCTGCTGTAGCGGCGACGCCATGATTAAGCGAGCTGCGCTCGGGCAGCTCGAAGGCGGGCCAGGCACTCGTCGCGACCGAGAAGGGTCATCGCCTGCCACAGCGGGATGCCTGCTCCCCCGCCGGTGAGCGCAACCCGTACGGGGGCCTGGGACATCACCCGGGCATCGAGCGCCTCGGTAAGCGCATCGCCAACCCCGAGAACGACCTGCTCGATACGACCAGCGTCGGAGAAGTCGTCATCGTTGAGGGCGGCGATCACCTCGTCGAGCACGCGATCGGCAGCCCGGCCCTTCACCATGGCCTTCGACCACGACTTCTCGTCGAACTCGGTCGGGCGCACGAACAGCCAGGTCAACCAGTCGGCGGCTTCGTCGAGCTTCGAAATGCGCTGCTGGACCTCAGGGGCGAGGGCCTCGACCACCGCCGAGTCGTAGGCATCGGCCGGCCACGGCGCCTCGTCGCTGGTGAGCCAGGGTTCGGCGGCGGCTGTGAACTCAGCCGCGCTGAGGGCTTTGATGTACTCGGCGTTGATATGGCCGAGTTTCTGCACGTCGAACATGGCCGCCGCCTTGTTGACCGTCTCCAGCGAGAACAGCTCGACGATCTCAGCCATCGGACGAATCTCGACCTCGTCGGGCGGACCCCAGCCCAGCAGAGCGAGGGCATTCGCCATGGCATCGGGCATATACCCCTCGTCTCGGAACGCGGCCAACGCCACCGAATCACGCCGCTTCGACAACTTCTTCCGCTGCTCGTTCACGAGCAACGGCAAGTGGGCATACACCGGCTTTTCGCCGTAACCGAGCGCATCCCACAGCAACATGACCTTCGGCGCGGTGTTGAGGAGATCCTCACCGCGGATGACATGGGTGATGCCCATGTCATGGTCGTCGACGGCGTTGGCGATGAGA
>MDTA01155075.1_pt1 | contig 12794 bp, 10 predicted proteins | sample 811151 | NCBI WGS metagenome assembly MDTA01 (sample SAMN05326648, study PRJNA326480) | marine metagenome | isolation source: seawater | place: Indian Ocean: South | collected 2010
AATTATCAGTTCGAGTTCGCTGGCTCGACAACCCTTGATGGCCACCCCTGCAGTTGACGGCAATACCTTTTATATCCGCACCGAAAAATATCTCTATTGCATTGGCAAACCGCAATAAAAGCTCGCAGGCCTACAAGCAAGAAGCAACCCACTTGAACAAAGGGGCCGACAATATCTCTTCAATAATAAGGTCCCAAATCGCCATTCAGGATACAACTCTCAATCATGAAGAAAATACTCTTATCCATTGCAGTTTCAGTCAGTATCGTTTCCACCCTGCTTGCTGAAAACCCAAACATCATTTTCATCATGGCGGATGATCTCGGATACGGTGATGTCGCCTGCTACAACCCGGATTCAAAGATCCCCACCCCGAACATGGACCGACTGGCCGCGGAAGGCCGGCGTTTCACCGATGCCCACAGCCCTTCCGGTGTTTGCACACCCACGCGATACGGTGTCTTGACCGGCCGTTATGCGTGGCGATCCCGCCTGAAATCTGGGGTACTTGGCGGATACTCACCACCCCTGATCGAGAAAGGCCGTGCCACGGTCGCCTCCCTCCTGAAGCAGAAAGGATACCGCACAGCTTGCATCGGCAAATGGCACCTCGGCCTGGGGTGGCAGAGAAACGATCAAAAAACAGTGGGAGACCCAAAACACAATGCAAGCGGCATCGACCACGCCAAGCCACTCACCGCGGGACCCCTAACCCTCGGCTTTGATTACTTCTTTGGCTGTTCGGCATCATGGGACATGCCTCCCTACGCATGGATTGAAAATGATTCCCTCATCGATAGCGATCTTGTTCCCACCAAGAAGAAAGCCAACGGCTTTGGTCGGGCGGGACTCAAGTCCAAAAAGATGAAACCGGAAAGTGCCCTGCCCGACCTGACCGCAAAGGCTATCTCATACATCAAGAACACAAAAACCGAGCATAAGGACAAACCGTTCTTTCTCTACTTTCCCTTACCCTCACCTCACACCCCGGTTGCTCCCAATAAAGATTTTATCGGCAAGAGCAAAGCGGGCAAATATGGGGATTTCGTTTTTGAAACTGACTGGGTGGTTGGCGAGGTCATGAAAGCCATCGATGATGCCGGGATTACCGCAAATACCCTGCTCATCGTCACCAGTGACAACGGCCCTGAGCGGCACATGATCAAGCGTAAGAGTGAGTTTAAGCATTTCAGTGCTGCGGGATTCCGCGGCTGCAAGCGCGACAACTGGGAGGGAGGGCACCGGATTCCTTTCATCGCACGATGGCCGGGAAAGATTAAGCCATCCACAACAAGCGATGAGATTATCTGCCTAACCGACCTGACCGCTACTGCTGCTGCCATTGTCGGGATCAAATTGCCAAATAATGGTGCTGAAGACAGTTACAATATTCTGCCTGCTATGCTCGGCCAACCCCTGAATCAGCCGATCCGTGAAGCCACTATACATCATTCCAGTAAGGGCAAGTTTGCTATCCGGCAAGACCAATGGGTATTGTTGGATCATCCGGGGTCCGGTGGAAACGGTTATGACGTAGATACCGGGGAAATCCAGCTCTACAACCTTCAAACCGACGCATCCCAAGAACAAAACCTGGCAGATAAAAACCCGGATCGAGTTGCCAAGCTTAGGGCCCTTCTGGAGAAATACAAAGAGTCCGGACGCAGCCGCCCCTAAAAACCATTTTTCCTTTTCAAATGATCCTACGGATCTCAATCAAACTAATTATGACATCCGCCAAATATCTAGTTCTTGTCTTGGCACTGGCCACCTCAATCAGTGCAGCCAAGAAACCAAATATTCTCTTCATTATCGCTGATGACCAATCCCCCTTTGACTTCAAGGCCTATGATCCGACCTCTCCCCTGGACGCTCCGGCCATCGGTAAGCTCGCTGCGGAAGGAATGGTCTTCGATGCCGCCTACCACATGGGTTCAATGTCCGGGGCAGTCTGCTCACCCTCACGCACCATGATCATGAGCGGGCGCACGCTATGGCACCTGCCGCCAAGGGGCAAGAAACACCAGAAGCGCGAGGAGGGCATTACCAGCGGCAAGGACATCCTGAACAATACGCTTCCAGCCATTTTCAACCGCGCAGGATACGATACCATGCGCACCTGCAAAAAAGGCAATAGCTACAGCCTAGCCAATGCCCAGTTCCAGACCGTGCACGATGCCACAAAACGAGGCGGCACGGCAGAATCTGGCAGTGCATGGCACGGCCAGCAGGTCATCAACTACCTCGATGAACGGGAAAAATCGGGCGATAATGACCCGTTCTTTATTTATTTCGGCTTCTCCCATCCTCATGATGTCCGTGACGGCACACCCGAGCTGCTGGAAAAATATGGTGCTGTAAACCATCGCGACCGGAAGTCACTGCCCCCGGCAAACTCGAAAGCTCCGAAGCTGCCTCTCAACTGGTTGCCGGAGCACCCCTTTCACCATGGGCATCCCGGCCTGCGTGATGAAGTATCCGTTAGTGGCGTGTGGGAGCGGCGAGATGCCATAACTATCCGCAATGAAATCGGCCGGCAACTGGCCTGCAGCGAGTATATCGACAAGCAGATTGGTCGAGTACTCAAGAAGCTCAAAGCAATGGGAGAACTCGAAAACACCTACATTATCTATACAGCTGACCATGGAATGGCGATCGGGAGACATGGATTACAAGGAAAACAAAATCTCTACGAACACACCTGGCGCGTGCCCTTGTTTGTAAAGGGCCCGGGCATCAAGGCCGGTAGTCGCGTCACTGGCAATGTCTACCTTCTCGATACACTGGCAACCCTGTGTGATCTAGCCGGTATCGCTATCCCTGCTACCAACCAAGGGCTCAGTTTTAAGCCTGTCCTGATGGGCAAACAGGATACCGTCCGCGATGTCCTCTACGGAGCCTACTGCGGAGGAACCAAACCAGGCATGCGCTCGGTTCGAAAGGGTGACTGGAAATTAATCAAGTATGACGTCATGGCAGGCAAGGTAAGAAAGACCCAACTCTTCAACCTGAAAGAAAATCCGCATGAATATATCGTGGAGCATCATGATCATGAGGTGAAGGCAAGATCAAACGCCAGCCCTAAACCCGGTCACCGTAACCTGGCCAGTGATCCCGATTACAGGAAAAAACTCAAAGAAATGGAAACGCTACTGTATTCTGAAATGAAACGGCTGCGAGATCCACACCGCCTTTGGGATCAGCCAGAAAAGTGACCTACACTTTTTCAATTTGGTTTTCCTAGCTAGCACGTCTGCTAACAGACTGATCCTGGAATCCATATTTTTTAACTCCTCCCAGCCTTCTTTCTGATTTTTCATTGAAGAATACTCTGTCCACTTCGACCAAATAATTCATGAAATCCGCAAAACATTTAGTGATGGTCTTGGCCGCGGCACTGACCACCTCCATCAGTTCAGCTGAGAAACCAATCATTAACGCCGATGAACAGGACCAACCGCAGGCTGCCTATCCGGGAGGATTTACCCGACCTCCTTCCAAGGGAAAGAATTACAATACATGGATTGGAGCGCAGGGAGCAGATGTAGGAGTAGCTTCTCCAGATACAGCACGACTACCTTCCCGGGTAGATAACTCAACAAGAGCTGAGTATCCCCCGATCTACAAACAAAGATGGGGAACTTGTGGGCAATTTGCCTCAGTGGCCTCGATCTTTACCTATGAGATGAACGTCTTGAATGGAGCCAAGGCAGATAGTGCTCACACCCGTTTCCCGGCTCATTTTTCCTGGAATATGATGAACCGGGCGACAAACACTGGGTCCGAAGCCTATCACGGTTGGGAGGTGGCCAAGCGAATTGGGATTCCCACCGCCGCAAGTTATGGAGGAGTGCGCTTGGATAAGATTGGTATCTGGCCGAACGGTTACAGGATTTGGCGAGAGGCGATGGAGTATCGCGTGTCAGGTTATCGGTATTCCCCGGCACATACAGTTGCTCAACTCAACGAGGCCCAAGGGTGGATGTTCGACCGCAATGCTCCCGCTCCGGGAAAAGAAGTTATTGGCGGAATTTTTGCCCTCGATGGCCGAATGGGGGAACTCAAGAAAGTGACAAGGATCATTCCCGAGGGCGAGTATGCCGCCGGAGAGGACATCTGGACCCGCTGGGGGCCTTCTGGCTATGGGCACGGAATTACCTGCGTTGGTTACGATAATCAGGTGGGATACGATGTGAATGGAGACGGGAAAATCACCAATGATCAGGACATCAATGAGGACGGTAAAGTGACTTTAGCAGACTGGGAGCGAGGTGCCTACATCGTAGTGAACTCATGGGGACCAAAATGGTCAAGTGATGGAAAAATTTACCTGCTTTACTCAGCGATGATTGATCCGACCTGGAAACGGGGTAATTACCTTGGACGAGCGGAAGTCAAGCGTTACCTCCCCCGTCGGACTTTGCGCTTGAAACTATCTTTCAGTGATCGAACCGATCTCCGTATGACTCTGGGCATCTCGAAAGATCCCAAGTCGTCCAATCCGGATCACGAAATGAAGCCAGAAGCCTTCAATGGATGGCCTCTCTTTGGTAGGGCCAACGCGGGCCATGTCCCTCTCGCAGGTCCTGATAATGACGCAGCCCTCGAAGTGGGCATCGATCTTACCCCTCTCTTTGAAAAGTTACAACCCGGAGAGCGAGAACGATCACGGATCTTTGTTCGTCTTGGTCGAGCCGAAAACAGTAAAGCCAAGGGGGTTCTCCACGAGGCTGGCGTGCGCTCTTACGATTCTGATGGAACTTTTCAAAAGGAGGTTTCTCTAGAAATTCCTAGTAAGGCATTCGGGAAGCATGATATCGAGGTGAGCGGTCTAGCTTGGCATTCGCCGTAATAGACTTTTCAGGTGCTGATGAAATCCAGCTTAAGAATAGATACTCATCAGCGAAGAGATGGGCAGAAAATGGGTTCATCTCAGCGCTATCGGATGACAGGATAGCCTCAGTCAACCTGCCACCAACCGTCAATCCGCTCGAGCAAATCTTGGACCACCTCAGGGTGCTTTTCCGCAAGATTCTTCGTTTCATGCGGATCGGCAAGGAGGTCAAATAGTTCCAAATTCACACCGGGATTTTTGTGGCGATGACCACGGCTCCAAGGACGCTGTTTGGGCGGGTTTTTAATCCAAGCGATCAACTTCCACTTGCCATGAACGCAGGATCGCGTCCAAAGGCTCTTTTCCGGTTCCGTTGGCGACACCATATTGTGGGCAAAATTTGACAAGAACAACGTATCGCGCTTCGCCACTGCCATGTCGTCAAGCAAATTGATGCCGGACATTGACAACGGGGGCGTGACGCCGCAAGCGGTGAGAATCGTCGGCGCCACGTCGATATTTGTGACGAGACGGCGCTCGTCCTTGCGCGGCTGGATTGTGCCGGGCCAATGCGCGATAACCAGTGTTCGCACACCGTTTTCGTAAGGAGATGCCTTGCCGAATTCGTTCCATCCGTTGTCGGCTAGGTAGATCACCAGCGTGTTGTCGGCGACTCCCTTTTTCTTGAGTTGGCCCATTAACTCGCCGCAAGTCTCGTCGAGCCACTCAATCATCGCCAAGTACTTGGCATACTTGGCATTCTTGACCCCGGCATACTTGTCCAGCAATCTTGCAGGTGGATTGTGGGGGGTGTGCGGCAGAAACGGGGCATACCAAACGAAGAACGGTTTCTGCATTTCCTTGGCCTTGTCCATGAAGTCATAGATCGGTTTCATCGATTTGCGACCAATCGAAAGGGCCTTCCCGCCATGTCTCCCGGTAGATCCCATATCGTCGGTAAATCCAACACGGCCCGGATCACCCATCCAGAACTTTCCCGTGTGCAAGGTAAGATAGCCTGCTTCGGCAAGCAGTTTGGGTAACATTGGCTTTTTGAAAAACGGGGAAATCCAAGCCGTGCGAGGTTGCCCACTGACCGGATCATTTCCAGTGATCCCGTGTTGATGAGGATGCAAACCAGTGAGCATTGTGGCCAACGATGGACTACAAATCGCGGTGGTGACATAACCACGCGTATAAGTAAGACCTGTGGTGGCAAGTCGGTCGATATTGGGGGTTTTGGCGTGGGGATGACCAGCAAAGCTGTAATCGGTCCAGGCGTGATCGTCACTGATGATCAGCACAACGTTAGGACGCGACGGCGTGGCGCCATCGTCCGCAATGAGCCCCTGCCCCAGGATCAACTCGAAAAGGGCAACAATGGAGATAAACCAAAGTCGAAAGTGATTACGGTGAATTCTCATGAGAGGATACAATAGAAGAACTCTTAGGCGTTACGCGCTATTTACTATCTCTCACCTGTGTTTTTTGTAACGCATTTTTGCGTCCCTATAAATCAATCCAAAGAGGGGGATTTCCCTCTATGAATTTTTCTTTTATCTGGAGACATGGTGATTTCCTCAATGAGCCATTTCGTAAAACCAAGGACGGAGTGCGGATCGGTTTCCGGCCCGACAGGCCGCCCTCGCCCATCCGCGTGCGGAAAAGTATTCAAATAATAGTGCATCCTAGGATGGCGTTTAGGTAACCCGGCTTTCCAAAATTTCTGCAACCAGTCCCTTTCCATAAACTTGTAGTAAACTTTCCCTTTCCAGCGTATCGGCCCGTAATAGAAGATGTATTCTTTACCCTTGGCCAAAGTCCACCTGGCTCCCCTGATTACTTTTTCCGGCTTACCCCAGCCTGTCTCCAGAGGCCAGTGACGGTTGAACTGGTGGCACTCGTAGGCAATTCCATCACACTTGTTCATGATCGGCAGGAACCGTTCATCCGTGGCAAAAAAAGAAGGCTCCTGAACCATTTGAATCAGCTTGTAATTGCTGCACTTGATTAATTTCAATGCATACGCCTTTTTAAACATGGCCCGGATGTCGTCAAAATCCTTCTCGTAAAGAATGCGCGTGTCTTCCTTGAACGGACCCGGTTTGGCATCCTTGTGCCCCCTCTGTATAGCAAGGTCATACTCACGACAGATCAAAATATGATCCACCTGGGCACCTTGCGTCTCCCATTTGCGGATTGTTTGGATGAGCAAGTTCGTTCTCGGATCAAGGTCATCGCGGGCCTCGCTCAGTCCCCAATAATGTTCAAAGAAAACCCGCTTGGTCTTGAAATCCCCATCAAGCCACCCCTTGACCACATCTAGATTTTTGGCAACAAAAGGATAGTTACCCTTTTGCTCTTCATAAGTGGGAGTCCCAGCCCAAGATCCACCGTGGTTATGGCTGTGATCCATCTTAGCGGTCCGGGGCAAGGGACGAAGTCCCACAAGGCCATGGTCTGGATGACTTTCTCCGAAAGCGACATTAACACTCAAAAAAACAACAGCCAGAAAGTATCCAACAATAATATCGTGCCACCTTGTGATTCGTATACTGGTTAAGATTTCCATTACATTCATTTGCTCTTTTACTTTTGGCGGAAACTGAAAGTGCTCATCTACTCCTTGATCAGTTTCAGAATATGATAACGATCATTATGATATGTTGGCGAAGCCGGATGTAGTTCAATCCGCCGAGCATCCTTCTCAGAATCAATAGTGCGATCTCCAAATCGAACTTCGTAGGATTGATTCTTCAAAGAAAGTGTGAATCGTAGATACGAATGAAAGCTAATGGGGTGCCTTTCAGCGCTTAACTTCCACGGAGAAGTGTCGGTATAGTTCTTTCCAAGTCGCGTGAAACTGTGAGAAACCTTCGCCCCGGAGAATATAAATGTGCCTAGCTCACCAGACTCCTTGTGTGTACCATCCTTGTTTTGCCCTGAGGCATCTTGTTCATTGGAGTAAATACTTCTCACATGCCAAGTGCCCTGAAGGGATTTCTCTGCATGCCCCAGCTTGATGGAATCGCAAGATTGTAAGAAAGAAGCCAGCGCTAATAGTAATAAGAATCTTGAGACAGACATTTTGATGGTTGAATGGGCATGCACCTTTCGTTACTCGCCAAGAGTAAGGCGTTGGCATTGTTGCCAATGGTCGAACTTATCGCAGCCATTTTTTTTATCATGTTATAAAAACACCTGCGCCCCTTAAAAATTCTACTTGGGGTTGTCTTTCTCGATAAAGAAGCCTGTAGCACCCTCAAACTTCCTGTCAGCCTTCTGCTTATTGATGATGACTTTACCAATCGAGATGAAGCCCTTTTTTTTGCGCTCCTCGGTAATGGTAATGGTATCCCACGGTCCGCGACTCTTGTCCTGTTGCCATAGCCTGCCCTTGCCGTTAATCAGGTCGATTTCCTTGAGATTGAGCTCAAGCCGGTCCTTCTTCACATTCACCACAAGGTAATTGGGCTTGGTGGTGCGCCCAATCAGGCCCCCGTGGGCAATTTGCTGGATGCCATCGCGTTGGGTGCAGGTCACCGCATGTACTTCCCCGCAAAGGTAGAGGTCGACACCATGCCTGACCATGGATTTCCAGAAGTCCGAGTCATGCCCCTTGACGGTCAGCATACCGGATGAACTGAAGGTTCGTACCGGCCGCAGGATGGGGGTGTGCCCCATGACCACGATATGGTCCACCTTGGACCCGTACTCCTTTAGCACCTTCTCAAACCACGCGAGTTGTTTGCCGGTTACCCCGGCAGCGATCTCTCCCTGGTTACTCTTCCCCTTCTCAAATACATCCACCGAGATGAACAAGGCATTCCTGTAAAGCCAGTAGAAAGCGGTTCCCTTCATGTGATCAGGACCGTTGAGAGGCATCTTCAGGTGCCGGCGAAAGGCAGCCTTGTAAAATGGGACCGCATCCGCTGCGGCTCCCCGCCATGGATTGTCCCTGATCTCATGATCACCAAGGGCAGCGTAGACCTTGAGATCCCGATCCTGAAAACGCTGGACCCAGCCGGGGTAATACTTGTTTGCCCAGCGGTCAATCTCCTCCTTCTGCGTACCCCAATGCCCCATCACCAGGTCACCAGCCACCATGGCGAAAGCCGGGTCTTCCTTTTTCATGGATCCCACAATGAACCCCAATGCATCCTCCCAGCCCTTCTGAGGATACTCGATATCAAAATTGAGGAAATCGGGAATACTCACAAAGCTCCAGGCAGCATAATCCTCCTCAGTGGAGCCCGGTGTTTTCTCCCCGGCCTGTAGCCCTTCCTTCAGTAAAAAGACTGCCACCACAAGGATAATAGAAATTTTAGGTAAAGTTTTCATGGCAATTGTTTGGTGATATTAAGAAACAAACTGCTTCGCATTGTCAGAGATTGAGAAGACTTGATCAGTAACGTAGAATCATCGCTATGAAACAGGCTCTATTCGTTTTTCTAGCGATGACATTTCAGTTGTTTGGGACTACAGGCTACCTCTTCTCGAAGCAACGCCCAAACATTGTCTTTACTTTTTCTGACGACCACTCCTATGAAGCTATTTCGGCCTATGGCGGACGACTCAAGGATGTTGCCCCGACACCGCATCTGGATCGGATCGCAAAGGAAGGCAGTGAACTGGAATATCTGGGTCAGCACGCAGTTCCCTTTACTGGACAAGGCCTGGCCAATGATCCAGTAAGTGGAGGGCTAGTTGGGATCAACCGAGCCAAAAAGCAGGTCATTTTTTCCGACCCGAGGAGCGAACCGGTTCGTTTGCGGGTCTTGTGCTATAACATCCATCATGCTGAAGGAGTCGATGGCAAACTGGATGTCCCACGCATTGCCAGAGTCATTTTATCGGTGAACCCGGACCTTGTAGCTCTGCAGGAAGTGGATCAGAATACCAAGCGCACCCGAAAAGTGGATCAGGTAGCTGAATTAGCACGATTGACAAAGATGAACAGTGCTTTTGGAGCCAATATCGAATTCCAAGGTGGCAAGTATGGCAACGCCATCCTCTCCCGCTTTCCCATTACCCACCATAAGAATCATCACTTGCCGAATGTGAACTCAGGGGAACAGCGGGGAATGCTTGAGTCGTTAATCAGGACTTCAGCAAAAGATACCATTTTGTTCCAGGTAACGCACTTGGATCACCGGCGACCAGACCAAGAACGTCTTGCATCTGCAAAATTTATCAATCATTTGATAGGTAATCGCGACAACGTGCCGGCCATTTTGGCCGGGGATTTTAATGCTGTGCCCGGCAGCCGCACCTTAAAGGAATTCGGTAAATTATGGATGCGCACCAATCCGGAAGTGATTCCAACCGTTCCAGTAACAAAGCCTATGCGCCAGATTGATTATATTCTGGTGCGACCGAAAGACCGGTGGAAGTTAGTTAACGCTCAGGTCTTGGATGAACCCGTAGCTTCCGATCACCGGGCGATTTTTGCTGTCATTGAGCTGAACGAATAGAATGCGATGCTTTCTGCTGCCGCTTCTTAAGAAGCTTGCCCGTAACGGAAGCCAACTTAAATGTTTCACCTGTCGAATTTTTGATGACGAGAATATTTCCCTCAAGCTTCAGAGAAGAAATAATATTCCACTGAACGTCCCTCTCGAGGCGGGGGTCAACCTCTCCTCTATAATAAGACATGGGAATCTTCGTTTTCCAAAGAACCTTGTTCTTACTAATGTCTGTTGCCCATACCGTATGCCTGTGACTCTCATACCTAACATTGCCATGAATCAAGGGGCGCGGGTCCGCAATCTTACCTAAGGCAGAAGAAACTGGTAAAAGCGTGAAAAGAATAAGAATAAGCGCTTGGATGCTTTTGTTCATACCTCAAAAACGCTTAAAGGGAGTAACTTCTTAGATTGTTTTGAACGGCTGAAAGTTCTTGAGACCGGGTATTGGCGAGCTGGCGAATGTACAATGAGACCTCAAGGACAATCACTCCAAACCCACTGCTTCAGAGATCACAGAACCCTACTTGCGCTTATTCCAGAGAATTTAAGTGCCCTCTTTTCCGGGAACGACAATCTCCAGATCGCCATCATCATCAAGATCGGCGGTGACAATTTGCAATCCAATACCCGCTCCCTTGGCAGCAACGTGCTTACCAAAGGCCTTGAACTCTTTATCCCAAGTGTAATACATCACAACCGGGACGTCGTCGGCACCCGGATCCCGACCGTTGTGCCCATAAACGCGCTTTCCTGTAATTAGTTCGTCGACGCCGTCGCCATCCAAATCTGCAAAGTGAAGCGCATGGGCCTGACTGAACGAATCGTCGATCTTGACTTCGTCATAAAGAAAGCTGCCTTTGTCGTCCACGCCCTTGCTAAGCCATGCAAAGACGCCGTAATCATGCCCATTTCCCCAAAGCAGATCATTCTTGCCATCGCCGTTAACGTCGCGAATAAGCACCGGGCAAGACAGACTCTTGGTCCAGTTTTTGTGAAATCTCCATGGACCTGCATAGGGATCGCCCTCGGGTCTCTCATACCATCCCGTACCGATCACAATGTCATTTCGACCATCATTGTTCAGATCACCAAACCCAATCCCATGGCCACTCTGGGGGCCAATCGTGTGACCTTTAAAATTTCCCTGTTCATCCTGATACCAGACAATCATGGGAGCCTTCTTGTTCCACTGGTTGGCAATCCATTCACGCTTGCCATCACCGTCAATATCAATGAACTGACAGAGTTCATTAGTCTTCTGCTTGGTATCAATCAGCAGGTTCTGCTTCCATAACAAGCCCTTTTTGAGGCCTTTCTCTCCCGGGTTCTTATACCAGTTCACTTCAGGAAGCCAAAAACTGTTCGAAACAACGTCAATCCAGCCATCGCCATCGACGTCGTAAGCATGCTCGCCATTAGAGTGTGCGTAACCACCCTTGTCTTCAATGATACGCAATGACCTCGGCACCCAAGCTCCAGACTTACCAGGATTGCGGTACCAGTTACGACCAGCGGAAATATCGAGCTTGCCGTCCTTGTCATAATCCGCCACAGCAATACCTTCGTTCGCATCAACGGCCAATAACTGCGTCTCAAATTCTACCGGATGTGCGCCAAACAGAGCGGGAACGACAGCCAGACTCAACGCGAAAATTGCAATATGTTTCATTTCTTGTTCCTTATCTTTAGGAAGGTTTTTTCTTACAGAGCCAGCAGTAAAACGCTAATTCGATGAACTTCCACCGTTCATTGCTAGCATGAAAGAGTATTAGGTGAAAAAAAGACTCAAGGCAACACAAACGGCTTTAAGATCAAGCCAGATTTTTGAGCTCAACGAATAATCAATTTCTAAGGAGATTAGAGTAATCGCTCGACTTGTGATTAGGCTTGCGACACTGAGCCAAAAATCCACCAGTGTGCCTTAAGGAAAAGGACGGCGCCGTTCCGGTTGCAATGACTTGGCTGGCTTGGCCGCGTTATATTGGATTGCACCGATATCCCAGTTGCCGGTTTTGGGCAATGGGCACCCGTTAAAATCCGTTTTATAGAAATCGCTGAGATTGATCGCTTGACCACGCAATGGGCTCTCTGCCTTGAGGCGGTAATCCTGCTTCTCAAGGTCGACAAGACCAGGGTCGCCGCTACCCGCCTGATTGCTATCCCCCTTGTATTTAGTGCCCGGGGATTTGTATTTGGAATACCAGTTAGCTGTTTTCAAGGCGCCGCCTGATCGGTTTCCGGTATAAGGAGAGGACGAATAGATAAACAGGTTGTTCCTGAAATGGGCCCCTGACGGTTTACCAACTGGGTTTCCACCCCGGACATCGAGGCGAGCGCAGGCATTTTGAGCCCTGCCGAATCCATTGTATCGGGCTATCGTATTGTTATCGAAATAGATACCGGTACATGGCGCCAACATGAACAGCCATGACTGTCCATCGTAGCACACATTGAAGGACACTCTCCAGTTATAGATTTCCTGCCGGTATCGT
>MDTA01196665.1_pt1 | contig 12793 bp, 10 predicted proteins | sample 811151 | NCBI WGS metagenome assembly MDTA01 (sample SAMN05326648, study PRJNA326480) | marine metagenome | isolation source: seawater | place: Indian Ocean: South | collected 2010
ACTTTGTATTTTAAGAAATGAAAATGATCCAACCACTAAACTTTTAAGTAAGTTTAATATTAATTATGATTTAGTAAAAGAACAGTTTAAAATTTTGCTCACAAATGATTCTGAGTATTTGGAAATTTCTGATTCTTCTTTTCCAGAGGAAAAAGATGAATCTGAAAGTGGTGATAAACAAAATCCATTTGTCCCAACGTCTGAATCTAGCAAATCAAGAAAATCCAAAACTCCAGTCCTTGATAATTTTGGAAAAGATATAACTGGGCTAGCCGAAATCAATAAGTTGGATCCTGTTGTGGGTAGAGAAAAAGAAATTGAAAGAGTTTCCCAAATTTTGAGTAGGAGAAAGAAAAATAATCCATTATTAATTGGTGAACCAGGCGTAGGAAAATCTGCAATAGCTGAAGGTTTGGCACTAAGAATAATTCAAAAAAGAGTTTCTAGAGTTCTTTATGGCAAAAGAATTATCACGTTAGATCTTGCTAGCCTTGTAGCTGGCACTAAATACAGAGGGCAATTTGAAGAGAGGATGAAAGCAGTTGTTAACGAATTGGAAAAAAATGACGATATAATACTTTTCATTGATGAAATACACACAATAGTTGGTGCTGGTGGAGCAACTGGTAGTTTAGATGCTTCGAATATGTTTAAGCCAGCTTTAGCAAGAGGTGAAATACAATGCATTGGAGCTACAACTTTAGATGAATACAGACAAAACATTGAAAAAGACGGAGCATTAGAGAGAAGGTTTCAAAAAGTAATTATAGAACAAACTTCAGAATCTGAAACTATAGAGATTCTAAATAATATTAAAGAAAAATATGAAAGCCATCACAATGTTAATTACACAAAATCCGCTATTGAAGCTTGTGTTGAATTGACAACTAGATATATAACAGACAGATATTTACCTGATAAAGCGATTGATGCCTTAGATGAAGCTGGCTCTAGAGTACACATAAAAAACATGGATGTTCCAAAGGAAGTAATTGATTTGGAAAAACAACTCGAGATTGTAAGAAACAAGAAAAATAGTGTGGTAAAAAAACAAAAATATGAAGAAGCAGCTAAGCTACGGGATGATGAAAAAAGAGTTGAAAGAGACTTAATTCTTGCTCAAGAAAAATGGGAAGAAGAATCAAGATTGAATAGAATAGAAGTTACTGAGGGACATATCTCGGAAGTTGTTTCAATGATGACAGGAATACCAGTAACAAAAATACTTTCTACAGAGAAAAGTCAACTTTCTGGTATGTGTGAAAAAATAAACTCAAATCTAATAGGTCAAAACCTAGCCGTTGAAAAAGTCGTAAAAGCGATACAGAGAAATAGAGCTGGTTTAAAAGATCCAAAGAAACCTATAGGATCATTCATTTTCTTAGGCCAAACAGGAGTTGGTAAAACACAATTAGCTAAAATATTAGCAAGAGAAATATTTGAATCAGAAGAAAACCTAATTAGGATTGACATGAGTGAATATATGGAGAAGTTTGCTATATCAAGGTTGATTGGAGCACCTCCAGGCTATGTAGGTTATGAAGAAGGTGGTCAGCTTAGTGAAAAAGTAAGAATCAAGCCCTACTCCGTAATTTTACTTGACGAAGTAGAAAAAGCCCATCCTGATGTGTTTAATATGCTCCTTCAAGTACTAGACGACGGTTATTTAACAGATAGCTTGGGAAGAAAGGTTAATTTCCAAAATACAATAATAATTATGACCTCTAATATAGGTGCAAGACAAATTAAAGATTTTGGAATTGGTGTTGGTTTTGAAACATCGTCTCAAAAAGCTCAAACTGACGAATTTGAAAAAGGTGTAATCAAAAATGCGCTTAAAAAAACTTTTTCTCCAGAATTTTTAAATCGCATTGATGATATCGTTATTTTTAACAGCCTCGACAAGAAGCATATGTTGAAAATAATTGATATTGAACTAGACAAGGTTTTTAAAAGAATACAGAAACTTGGCTTTGAAATCAATATTTCAAAAAAAGCCAAAGAATTTCTAGTTGATAAAGGTTATGATAAAAAATACGGAGCTAGACCCCTAAATAGAGCTATTCAAAAATATTTAGAGGATCTTATCGCACAGGAAATAGTAACTGATTCAATTAAAGAAAAAGACCTTATAAAAGTTGATGTTGATAAAAAAAATTCAAAATTATCACTAAATATAAGCAGGTAAATCATTTTTTTTAAACAAAACAATTAAAGTACTTTTGCAGTTTAGTCTTTGATTTAAAGATCAGGACTCTAATGATTTTAATTGTATGATTTTATTTTAATTATGTGAAGATAAACTGTAATTAATGAAAATATTAAAATTTGGTGGTACTTCAATTGCGGATCGGTTTTGTATTAACAATATTATTGATATAGTTAAAAACGAATCAAAATGTGTAGTAGTGGTTTCTGCAATTTCTGGAGTTACAAACTTGCTTAGCACTTGCATGAAAAAAGCAAAAAAAAGTAACTTAAATTTTAAACCAGAAATTAATGAAATCTATAAAAAACATCTAGACATTCTAACTCTATTTATTCCGAAAAAAAATGAAAATAAGTTGATTGCTTTTATTAAAAAAGAGCTTAATAAGGCAGAAAAACTTCTTAAAGGAATATCACTCGTAAAGGAAATCACACCGAATACTTACTCGAAAATCATTGTTACAGGAGAAATACTCTCAAGCAAATTAATAAATGAAATATTTATTAATAAAAAATTAAATTCGAGATTGGCTGACGGACAAGATTTAGTCTATGTGTATGGAGGTAATGAAAATCATTTGATAGACTGGTTAAAAACAACTAGAAAGATTAGACAACTTTTTACTCAAAAATCATTTGATATAACTGTAATTCCTGGTTTTGTATGCAAAAACGAAAATGGAAAATTATCCACATTAGGAAGAGGTGGATCGGATCTATCGGCTTCGATTGTAGCAAACATTTTAGATGCAAAGTCACTTGAAATCTGGACAGATGTCAGTGGTGTTTATACTGCAAACCCAAAAATTGTTTCTCAGGCTAGACCAATCAAAAAAATTTCTTACCATGAAGCGATGGAATTGTCCCATTTTGGAGCAAAAGTAATCTATCCTCCAACAGTTCAACCTCTTATAGAAAAAAAAATAAAATTGAAAATAAAAAATACATTTTCTCCTGAAAATAAAGGAACTTTAATTAGTGATGAGATTGAGAAGAATAATGGTCAGATAGTTAAGGGCATAACTTACATTGATAGAGTTTCGATTTTATGCATTGAGGGTAGCGGTATGGTTGGTATACCAGGTTACTCCAAAAGATTCTTTGAGGTAATTTCGAATAATAACATAAACATTATAATGATTACTCAAGCTTCTTCAGAACACTCAATATGTGTAGCTCTTGAGAAAGAAGATGCCAAAAAGGGTAAAAAAGTAATTGAAAAGGAATTTTTATCTGAAATACAATTAAAAAAAATTGAACCAATTAAAATTGAAGAAAATTTGGTAAATATTGCAATTGTGGGGGATAAAATGAAAGACCACCAGGGAATTAGCGGAAAAATGTTTAGTTCCCTAGGACTAAATAATGTCAATATTCGTGCAATAGCTCAAGGATCTTCAGAAAGAAATATTTCTATAATAATCAATAAAAATGACACTAAAAAAGCGCTAAACACTCTACATGAGGCATTTTTTGAAAAGTACATTAAAACTTTAAATTTGTTTATAGTTGGAGTTGGAAATGTTGGGTCAAAACTCATTGAACAAATACACAAGCAAAAAAAATATTTAGAAGATTATTTAAGATTAAGAATAAAAATTATTGCAATAGCCAACTCAAAAAAAACATTTATAGATATAAATAGCATCGATACAACAAATTGGAGAAAAAAATTAGATAAATCTGAAAAAACAGATTTAAATAACCTATTTAAAAAAATTAAGCAACTTAACTTAAGAAATGCGATTTTTATTGACAATACTGCAAATGAAAAGGTTTCTAAAGAATATAAAAGGTATTTAGAAAATAACATAGGAGTTGTTACCTGTAATAAGATTGCATGTGCAGATAGTTTTGATAATTACAAAACACTAAAGTATGTGTCCAGGAAATTTAACAGTCCTTTTCTTTTTGAAACAAATGTAGGAGCTGGATTACCTGTTATTGACACACTTTCAAACTTAATTGCTTCAGGTGACCAAATAATAAGGATTGAAGCAATTTTGTCAGGTAGCTTAAATTATATTTTTAATAATTTTAAAAAGGATGATACATTCCATGATATTGTAGAAGAAGCTATGAAAAAAGGTTTAACTGAGCCAGATCCAAGAATTGATTTGAGCGGAATCGATGTTGCAAGGAAAATTCTAATTCTTGCTAGAGAAAGTGGAATCGATATTGAACTTGAAGAAGTTAAAATAAATTCATTTCTTCCTAATGAAGTCTGTGATATTGATGATATCAATTTATTCTTAAAATCTCTTAAAAAACATAAATCACATTTTAATTCATATCTAAAAAGTGTAAGGTCGAATAAATCCTCTCTAAAGTATGTGGCAAGATTAAATGAAGGTAAAGCTGAAGTGGGTTTAAAGGAAATTCATCCAGGACATGATTTCTTTAACATAGAAGGAAGCGACAATATTATTCTTTTTTATACATCAAGATATAAAAATAATCCACTAATTATTAAAGGTGCTGGCGCAGGTGCTGAAGTTACTGCCTCAGGTATTTTTGGAGATATAATCAGAATTGGAAAGAGATGAGTAAAATAACTATTAGTGTACCTTCATCTGTTGCTAATGTCTCGTGTGGATTTGATGTTTTAGGTTTTTGCTTGGAAGAACCTTGTGATGAAATGACTGTAGAAATTAAAAAAACAGAGGGCTTAGATATTAAAATTATAAATGGAAATTCGATTCCAACAGACCCCAAAAAAAACGTTTGTGGACCAGTTGCGTATGCAATGATCAAAAAATTAAACTTAAAATACGGATTTCATATTACAATTTTTAAAAAAATAAGACCAGGAAGTGGAATTGGAAGTAGTGCAGCTAGTGCAGCTGGAACTGCCTTTGCGATTAATTATTTGACTGGAAATAAACTTTCAAAATTAGAACTAGTTAAGTTTGCAATGCTAGGTGAGGAAATAGCAAGCGGTACAAAACATGCAGATAACTTGTCACCAGTAATTTTTGGTGGTTTTACACTTGTTCGTTCTTTAAAACCTCTAGACATAATTACCTTACCATCATTAGAAAAGTTATATGTAGTAATAACTCACCCCTTAATTGAATTGAAAACTAAAGATGCGAGAATAATGATCAATAAAAAAATAAATCTAGTAAAAGCCATTCAACAATGGGGAAATCTAGGTGGGTTTATATCAGCATTGTATACTAAAAATTATGAAATGTTATCCAAAACAATTGAGGACGTTATTATAGAACCACAAAGGTTAAAACTTATACCTAATTTTAGTGAGATAGTTACTTCTGTTTCAGATTATACACTTGGTTCAGGAATTTCCGGTGCTGGTCCATCAATTTTTTCAATTTGTAAAGGAAAAAAAAATGCAAAGCTAGTTTTGGACTTAATTAAAAAAATTACTGATACAAAAAGTATCGAGTATAATTTAATTCTGTCTAGAGTTAATACAGATGGAATAAAAATAGTTGACTAATTATGTATTTAAGCCTAGGTGACAGTGAAAATGTCGTAAGTTTTAAAAATGCATTATTCAAAGGATTAGCCCCAGATAAAAGCCTCTATTATCCAATTAAAGTAAAAAAATTAAATAATGATTTTTGGGAAAATTTTAAAAAAATGGATACTTTTTCATTAGCTTACAATGTACTAAAGGATTTTATTAATAATGAAATCCCAGAAGAAAGTTTAAGAGAGATAATTAAAACGACTTTAGACTTTGATTTTCCTACAATAACAGTTGGCAAAAACATATACAGCTTAGAATTATTCCATGGACCAACCATGGCATTCAAGGATGTTGGAGCAAAATTTATGTCAGGTTGCGTAGATTATTTTATTAAAAATCAAAAATCAAATAACAAAATAACTGTAATTGTTGCAACTTCCGGTGACACAGGAGGGGCTGTTGCAAACGGGTTTTTAGGAATTGATGGAGTGGATGTGGTAATACTTTATCCTAAAGGAAAGGTTAGTGAAATTCAAGAATTACAACTTACAACACTTGGAAATAACATCTCAGCTCTTGAAGTAGACGGATATTTTGATAAATGCCAAGAAATGGTTAAAAAAACTTTTGTTGACGAAGATTTGAGTGAAAAGTTGTTGACTACTGCAAATTCAATCAATGTTGCAAGATGGATACCCCAGATGCTTTATTATTTTTTAGCATATAGAAATTTAAACAATTATAATTCGAATATAGTTTTTTCTGTCCCAAGTGGAAATTTTGGTAACCTTTGTGCTGGAATGCTTGCAAAAAAAATGGGTCTACCTATCAATCATTTTATTGCTTCAACAAATGAAAATGATACGATTCCAAAATTTATGAAAACCGGAGAATATAAAAAACAAAAAACTGTTTCTACAATTACAAACGCAATGGATGTAGGTGATCCAAGTAATTTTGTAAGAATACTCAATATGTATGACCATGATTTTGACAACTTAAAAAAAGAATTAACGGCTTACAAGTTTTCTGATAAAGAAACAGTTTTAGGAATAAAAGAACTATATCAAAAATCCAAATATTTGTTAGACCCCCATGGTGCTACTGCATATTTAGGTCTGAAAAAATATTTGTTAAATGATCCCAAAGCATTAGGTGTGTTTTTAGAAACAGCTCACCCTGTCAAATTTTTAGATACGGTTCAAAATGCATTAAATATGAAAATAAAAATCCCTGAACGTATATTAAAACTCAAGAAAAAGAAAAAAACAAAAATTGCAATTAAGGATTACAATCAATTGAAAAGATTTTTGTTATCAAGATAATTATGATGAAAATTAAAAATAAAATTATAAGTTGAAAAAACATAAAATGAAGAAAACAATCCTTTATGAAATTCATAGGTCTTTGGGCGCAAATATGACAAACTTTGCAGGATATGAAATGCCAGTTTCTTATGGGAGCATAATTAATGAACATAATTGTGTAAGAAATAATGTAGGTGTTTTTGATGTTTCTCATATGGGTGAATTTTTGGTTGAAGGAGAGGGTGCTGAAAATTTTTTACAATATTGTTGCAGTAATGATATTAAAAAGCTATTCGTAGGAAAAGCTCAGTATAATTATTTTCCAAACTTAAATGGAGGAATTATTGATGACTTAATAGTTTACAGATTAGAGAAAAATAAGTACTTGTTGGTTTTAAATGCATCTAACATTCAAAAAGACTGGAATCACTTAAACTTTTTAAACAAAAAATTTAGTGCTAACCTAAAAAATATTTCAGATAATATTTCTCTTTTATCAGTTCAAGGTCCAAATTCGACTAAACTTTTAAATAAAGTTTCCGACTTTAATTTTGGGACTTTAAAAAATTATATGAGCTGTATAACTCGCATAGCTGATATCAATAACGTAATTGTTGCCTCCACAGGTTATACAGGTGCTGGAGGCTATGAAATTTATTGCGATAATAAAAATGTTAAGCATATATGGAAAACTATATTTAACGAGGGAAAAGAATTTAATGTATCACCAATTGGTCTCGCGGCTAGAGATTCTCTTAGAATCGAAATGGGCTATTGTTTATATGGAAATGAAATTGACGATAACACCTCTCCTATTGAGGCCGGTTTAGAATGGATTACTAAAATCCAGACAAATTTTTATGGAAGCAATCGTGTTAAAGAAGATATTGATAATGAATGTAAGTATATGATTGTTGGAATTAAATCTAGGGACCGAATAATTCCTAGAAAAGGGAATGTTATTCTAGATTATAGTAACCATAAAATAGGAGTTGTAACGTCAGGAACTTTTTCGCCGACTCTAAAAAAACCGATTGGAATAGGTTATATATTGAAAGATGTTATAAATTCTAATGAAGATATTTTTGTCGATAACAAAAGAAAAACTTTTAAAGCCGAAGTTTGTTCTTTACCGTTTATTAAACTGTGAGTGAATAAAATTTTGATTCTTGGTGGAAGCGGATTTATAGGTTACTCTCTATATAAGGAGTTGAGCCCCTATTTTAAAACATTTGGTACTTTTTACTCAAACACAAACTTTAATAGAAATAAGCAATTTTTTGAATATGACATTGAAAGAAGTGATATAGAAAAATTATTAATTAAAATAAAACCAAACATAATAATTTCTTCATTAAGAGGACCTTTCGACAATCAAATAATTTTACATAAAAATCTAGTTAATTATAGAAAACAATTCAATTTTAAGTTAATTTTTTTATCCTCATCAAATGTATTTGATTCATTTCACAACTATCCCTCTTACGAATATGATAAGACATTGTCAGAGAGCAAATATGGAATATTTAAAATTAAAATTGAAAACGAAATTCTTAAAATGGAAACGAAAAATTTTGTTATCGCTAGACTTCCAATGATATTTGGTGTAAACTGTCCAAGAATAAAGGAGATGAAAAATAAAATGATTGAAAAAAAACCATTTGAGGTTTTTCCAAATTCGATAATTAATGTGAACAGTATTTTAAAATTATGCCAGCAAATTCATTATATAATTAATCATGAAATGAATGGAATTTTTCATTTAGGAAGTTCAGATTTAATTAGTCATCATGAGTTTTTTAAAAAATTAGCAATTCACAGAAGTTTTGATAAAATAGTTTTTAAGCAGGTATATACCATGAATGACTTACGCTATATTGCTGTTTTACCAAAAGAGAACAAGTTGCCAAGCCATTTAACTATTACATGCGACGAAGTTTTGTCTGATTCGCATACTGACAAACATAAAAATGGGGAGAGCATTTGAATTTAGAAAAAGTAGAAAAATTAAAAGGTGGTCCTCAATGGCAAAATCTTTTACTAAAATTGTTAAAGAAATAACCATTTGTGCTAAAGAAGGAGGAATTGACCCTAAGTCAAATTCAAAATTAAGGGCGTTAATACAAAATGCAAAAAATGTTAATATGCCTAAAGAAAATATTGAAAGGGCATTGAAAAAAGCTAATGATTCAGATACAATTGGCTACAAAAAAGTTTTATACGAAGGACATGCACCACACGGGATTGCATTGTTAATAGAAACTACAACAGACAACAAAAATAGAACAGTAGCTAATTTGAGAAGCTATTTTAACAAACTTGGAGGATCCTTGGGTGTTTCAGGTTCAGTAGATTATAAGTTTGAACACAAATGTTACTTTAAATTTAATTCAAATGATTTTGATCTTGAGGAGCTTGAACTTGAATTAATTGATTACGGTATAGACGAACTTTTTATTGTTAATCAGGATACGTATGTTTATGCTCCATTCGACAACTTTGGTTCAATTCAAAAAAAATTAGAAAATAAATCAATTAAAATTTTGTCATCAGACTTTGAAAGAATTCCTATAAACACAGTTGAATTAGATGAATTGAGCAAGGATTTGGTTTATAAACTTATCAGTTTGATTGAGGAGGATGCAGATGTTCTTAATGTATTTAGTAATCTAAAATAACTTTAGAGTGTGCTATTTTCTGAAACTTTTCCTTCAACTCCAATAAATAAAGATTTTAAGAATTTTAAATCCTTATTATAATTTCGAGTTGGTGAAAAAAGATTAAAAAGTTTAACTTCTCGTTTTTTCCAGTCGATGGCAACAGGTAAAATCTGACAATTGGTTTTTAAAGAAATATAGTAAAATCCAGATTTCCATTCCTTAACTAACTTTCTTGTCCCCTCTGGGGCTACAGCGAGTCTCAAAGTTTCGTTTCGTTGAAATAATTTAGAAATTAGATCTACCGTATTCGTCCCTCCAGTTCTATCAATAGGTTTACCACCAAGTTTATTAAAAAAATTAGTAGTCCAAAAATTATAAAATTCCTTTTTAATTACAAAGTTAATTTCTTCATTAAAGAATGATCTTGCTCCTATAGCGATAATTAAATCCCAATTACTTGTGTGAGGGAAAACCAATACAATTAGTTTTTTATTTGCTGGGAAGCTTCCTATGACTTTAAACTTAAATACTTTGAATGTCATAAAATGACATAAATAGCTAAACATTAAAAGTAGAGTTTAAGAATTTTTTAGCTCTAATAAGATCATTTGGAGTATCAATTCCTATAGTAGGCTTTTTAATATTAATCATTCTTATCTTTTGTCCATTTTCAATGAACCTCATACACTCAATCATTTCTATTTTTTCCAACTTACTTGGCTTTAATCTTGAAAATTGAATGATAGATTTATTTAAAAATCCGTAAACACCAACATGTATATAAAAATTATAAACTTTGTTAGGATTTCTTGAAAAAGGAATTTTACTTCTTGAAAGATACATAGCAAATTTATCTTTGTCTAAAACAACTTTAACGCAGTTTTTGTCTTCAATTAATTTAGGATTCTTTGTTTCATAAACAAGAGATACAACTGGGATATTGTTGTTTAATTTATTTTTATAAAAATTTATAATTTTTTTAATGCTACTTAAGCTTACGAATGGCTCATCACCTTGAACATTAATTACGATATCTGACTTAAAATTAGAAGAAGCTTCTGATACTCTGTCACTTCCACACGAATGTTTTTTTTTGCTTATAAAAACATTACCTCCATTTTTTTTTATGATAGTTGAAATTTTGAAACTATCAGTAGCGACTATAATTTCATCAAAAATATTCATGGATAATAAATTTTGATAAGTCATGAGGATTAATGGGACTCCATTTATTTTTTTTATCAATTTACCTGGAAAACGTTTTGAATTCAACCTCGCAGGAATAATAGCAATTACTCTCATTTAGTCAAATATAATCTATTTTAAAATTGTAATTAAACAAACATTGAAGAATAAAAAAAAATTGTAGATTTGTTCAACTACGTCAAAAACATAACAATGAAAAAAGGTATTCTTGCATTTCTTTGGTTATTAATTGTTTTTTTAAGCTATAAAATTTATGATTCGATCAATGGTCCTATAGAATTTAATGAGATAAAAAATAAAAGATATGCCCAAGTTATTGATCGATTAAAAATAATTCGAAAAGCTCAAATTGCTCATAAGGATGTAAGGGGTGTTTTTTCAAATAATTTTGACAGTTTAATTCAATTTATAGATGAGGGCATTTTCACATTAATTGAAAAAAGAGACTCATCATATCTAGAATATGATCGAGTATATAGAATAGATATGTTGAGAGAAATAATAGTTATTGACACGCTTGGAACTGTAAATGTAAAAGATTCTCTGTTTAAAGATAGTGATGAATACAAAAGAATGGCTTTCATACCAGTAAGTGGCGTTGAGGACAGCACATTTAAAATTCAATCAAATATAATTGATAAAAATGGATACAAAGTTCCTGTATTTGAGGTAAAAGTTTCCAAAAATATTGTCTTATTTGACCAGAATAGAGATCTACTGAAACAAGAGAATGAATTAATTTCTGTTGATGGTGTTAACGGTCCTGACATAATTTTGGGTTCTCTTTCTAATGTAAGCACAAATGGAAATTGGCCAACAATTTTTGATGCTTCAAATTGATACGAAAATAACTTCTGATGATTTATCTATATTAGTTTTTAATAATAGAATTGGTTTTTGCACTCTAGAACAAACTTTCTTTTTTGATATTGATAAAAAAAATATTAATCCAGAGAATTTAAATACCTGGATTAGTTATCATAATTTTAAAAAGAAAAACAAAAAATGTATTTTGTTTGAAGGTAAAGGGGTTTTAGTTCCAAAAGAGCTTTTTGACGAAACAAACAAGGATATTTATTTATCCCTATCTGATGTTAACCTAAAAAGCAAAAAAATAGGTACAAAACATATTGATGAAAATAATCAAATCTTTGTTTTTTCTCAAAGTAGAGATTGGAGCTTATTATTTAAAGAATTTTTTTTCGACATTGAAACTACCCATTTCGTTGCTGAACTAATTCCTTTTTTATCAAAAATATCTAGAGATAATTTAAAGAAAAGTGTTTTTATCCACCTTAGAAAAGACTTTTTCGATCTGTTTATTTATCAAGGATCACAATTATTATTCTTCAATTCTTTCCCCAAAAATGATGAAGAAGAATTCTTATACTATTTATTTTTTGTTTTAGAACAATTTTATCTTAAAGCTAATCAGTTCGTTACGGTTTTTTTAGGAAAATTTCTTGAATACAAGAAGTATTACGATGTCTTTCAAGAATATCATTCATTAACTAACTTTACTTCACCAGAAGTTTTGAAATTAAATTCTAATCACCCAGCTCCTTTTTTTAGCTATTTTAATAATTATGAGAATAATATCCGGAAAGTTTAAAGGGAGAAAAATACAATACAATAATTTACAGGACGTAAGACCTACAACGGATAGAACTAAAGAATCTTTATTTAATATTTTAAATCAATATTTTGTATTTGAAGATATCAGCGCACTTGATTTATTTTCAGGTAGTGGTAATATAAGCTATGAATTAGCTTCAAGGGGTGTTAAGAAAATAACCTCAGTGGAAAAAAATCTGAAATGTGTAAAATTTATAAGTAATTTTTCCAAAAGTCTTGACATTAAATTGGATATAGTTAATTGCCCAGTATTTAAGTTTTTAAAAATAACACATTCAAGATTTGATTTAATTATCGCTGACCCTCCATACTCTTACTCTAAAAGAGAAACAGAGGCCTTA
>MDTA01097880.1_pt1 | contig 12792 bp, 10 predicted proteins | sample 811151 | NCBI WGS metagenome assembly MDTA01 (sample SAMN05326648, study PRJNA326480) | marine metagenome | isolation source: seawater | place: Indian Ocean: South | collected 2010
AATTAATTTTAAGAATAAAATAGAATTTGGGTTTCTTATTGCTTTAGAAATATCGCCTGGTTCCATATTTTTTACAATTTCAAAGATTTTTTTTGAAAAAGATCTGCTATTTATCCAACCTAAATCTCCTTTATTTACAGAAGATGTAGATATGCTAAACTTTTCAGCAGTATTTTCAAATCCAATTAATTGAATTTGTTCTGTAATAAAATTAATTTGATTATCATTATCTACCCCTTTTTCAGCAAATATTTCTATTTCTGATATTTTATATTCTTCAATAGTTGACTTATTTTCTATAATTTTTGTAAGTTCAAAATCTATATCTTTGTCATCAACAATTACTTTATTATTGTACATATTAAAAATAAATTGTCTCCAAGCTAATTCAGTTTTTACCTCTGTTAAAAATAAATTGAAATCAAGATTGTTTCTTAAAAATTTTTCTTTAAGGCCAATAATATCATTTGATGAAATTGTAGATAAATGATTATTTGCATCAACTTTTTTGATATCAACCTTATACTTTTCTAATTCCAATTTTTTGATTTTTAAATTTAACAAACTTGTCAAAACATTTGACTTAATTTTATTTATGTTATTTTGATTAATTTCTTGATCTGATAAAATCAAAGTCACTCGTATTTTATTTTTTAATTCATGTGAGGTCAAAACAGTATTTTCAACTTTTGCTATAATTTTATTTTCAATTGAGTAAACCTCAACATTTATTAAAGAAAATAAAAATAAAAAAAATAATAAATTTAAAAAATATTTTCTCATTTATTAAAAGATGGAGAGTCAATATTTCCAAAATTTGACAACGTCACTCTAAACATTAAAGAATTTTCTGTCTCAAGCTCGGAGTCACTGTAAAACTCTCTTCTATAAACGACTCCAGCTCTTAGACAATCATTTTTATATTCATAACTTAAATTATAGAATTCTGATGAATCTTTGATTAAGTTTCGCTTTGTTTCAAAAGAAATTAAGCTATTTTTTGAATTATAATTTAAGCTTGTTTTAAAATATTCTTGGTCCCCAATATGTCTATCTTCTAAAAGATAGTTAAAACTTAATTTAAAAGGATTGAAGTCTATTGTTGTTTCTAAATCATTATAATTAAAGTTTTTGTAATTTTCATCTAATGAAAAATTATAATTAAAACTTACATTATCATTTAGTTTAAATGTCGACTTACCTACCAGATCAGAAGTTTTTTTATCTAAACTTGTCTTAGAAGGCATTTTATCATTTTCCTTTTGATTTAAAATTTGTGCTATGGAAAAATCTAACTCCTTTTCACCACCCTTTATATTATAATCAAAACCTAGGGTACTACTCAAACCTGTTTCAAAATTATTTTCTTTATCTAGTCTATCCATACTAAAAGCTGCAGTAGGATCTAACCTTGATCCCGAAGTTTGCTTTCTCATTGATCCTGGTGAAAATCTTAATAAAAATTTTGGTTTAAGTGAATAAAGATAACCTTTTTCTTCTTTTTGTAAATCTATTTCCGAAAAATAACCAAAAGCTCCATATATTTCACTTGTTGTATCCTGTTTTAAGTTTTTGATATTTTTAGACTCGTAGTTAATATTTTTAAAGTTTGTGAGAAATTTCCCTTTAACTCCATTGGAGTATTTTTTATCTTTAAAATTCCAATTAAAATTATTTACAAGAAAGTTAGAAGATTTATTTGTATCATAGTTATGAGCTTTAAAATTAGATTGTAAATCTAAACTTCCATATTTATTGCTAGAAAATAAATTTTTATCTAAAGTAATTTCTGGTAGAACATATTCATATTTATCATTATAATTTTCTTTTAGATTTTCAAATACACTCGCATTTAATCCAATAAACATGTCGTTTTCCTCATGTGAAAACTTGATAGAATTTTCTAATGTGTTTGTACCGTGGTCTACTAAAATTGAGTTTAACTTATAAAGTTTTAAATATTTATCATTGGAAACATCTTGTAAAACAATATCTAATTCATTTTGAGAATTTTTTATCCAACTAAAATTTTTTGTAAATTTTGAGAAAAAATGTGATTTATCTCCAGGTTGTTTTTTTGCATTGGTTCTCTTATATCCTTTTGTATATCCAAAATCTGCTATCAATTCTGATTTTGCATAAGCTTGGTGGTATTCTCCAAGAAAAAGAGGATTCTCTGTATCAAATAGTCTTGTAGTTAAAGTAAAATTTTTATCATTACTTAAAGACCAAAAGAACGGGACTGTAACACTGCTCCCCAAATTCTTTGTGTCAGAGAATGAAGGTGGTAAGAAACCTGATCTTCGTTCAACACTCGGATCTGGATGAGAGAGTTTTGGTATGTAAAAAATTGGAACATCATATATCTTAATAAAAGCATGATCATAATAAATTGTTTTTTTTTTTTGATTATGCATCATTTTCCTTGCTTGAATACTCCATGGTGGACATTTGTCATTTTTCCTATAATCGCACATTGTAAATACACTTTTATCAAAAGTTGTATTTTTATTTTTCACTTTAATCGAATTAGAAAATATTCTAGGTTTATTTCTCTCATCGATTTTGAAACTTTTCTCATTTAAAAAAGCTTTTATGTCAGTACCTATCATCTCCTTCTTTTCTGTATCGATATATAATTGAGAAAATTCATATTTATTGTCCCTATTATCTTCAATTTCAATTAACCCCACTGACTTAAAAATATTACTCTCTATTTGATATTTAAAACTTTTTAAAAAAATTCTATTTTGATCTTGATCGGTAATTATTGTATTTTTATCTGAATTAATTGTCTTTTTCTTATTATCAGCGACAACATTTTCACCTTCAATTTTATAACCTTCTGATGTAATAATTTTCGTAATTCCGAGGGTCTTAAATATTTTCAAATTACCGTCGTATTCAGCTTTTTCTGTTTCAATTCTATTATTTTTTTCATCTACTGCAACAACATTATCTTTTAAAAATAAATAATTCTTTCTTTTACTATATTCGGCATAATCACTTTTGATAATCTTATTGTTTTCAGTTTTTACAACTACCTCTTTCTCAAAAATAGATATTTCTTTATTTTTATCTAATGAAATATTTTTAGCTTGAATAGTAAGATTATCAGCATTCAAAAAAGAATTAAGAAAAAAGGATAAAAATATTATAAAAATTTTATTTTTCATTTATTTGTAATACACCTACAAAAGTGAATAAACTTAATGCAATAATAGGTGCCCAAATTGCTAAAACTAAAGAGATACGATCAGTTTGACCTAATGCTAATGACAAGTCTTTTAAATAAAAAGTCAATACACTAGTTACGAGACCTAGAATTATCAATCTAAAATTATCTGATTTTTTCATTGTATTCATTGTAAATATTGAAGCAAGACCAGTCATCAAAAGCAGAAAAAAAGGTAAAACTAACATTGTATGCAAACTTTGTATCAAAAAAGGTTTATTGTAACCTTTGTTAATTAAATTATTATAATTTAAAACGATATCTGGAAAAGACATCGTATCAAAATTTTTAAATAAACTTGTAATTTTATCATGATTGTAAATCGAATTAATCTCATAATTATCGAAAGTTCTAATATCAAATATTCCGTCTTGATGTTTAAAAATCATGACATCCTCTAGAATCCAATTAAAATTTTCTACATTTGCTTTTTTGGCTTTGATTTTTTCAATTAACTTATTATCTTCACTAACATGAAAAATGGTGACATCTATTAAATTAAAATCTTTAGGTTTTGCAGCAGAAATAATTCTATCTCCTTTTTCTAGATTTTCTTTTATCCAAAGACCATTTTTATTAAACGAAACTAGGTGATCAATATCTTTTGAGTAATTAGATTTCGTTTTTTCATAATATTTCGATAAGGAAGATGTTAGAGGGTTAGCAAAAATTAGTATTGTCCAACCAAGAACAAATGCGGTAATTGCTAAAATGAAAAAAATTTTTAAATTTGAATATCCTAAAAACTTTAGAGTAAGCAAATCCTTACTATTTCTCAAAATTATCATGAACCACATGCTAGAGATAAATACTATAAAAGGTAAAATTTTAATCAGCAGTCCCGGAATTAAAATACTTGTAAGCACTAGCGGTGTAAAGATGCTTACATCCATATTCTTAAAGAATTCAACTTCTTCGAATAAATTTAATATTACACCGAAACAATAAAATATTAACAAAACTATAAAGAATTTTTTCAAAAAATTTATTAGAAGGTAATTAATTACTATATTATTCATGATATTTTTGAAATTTTTGAAAATTTTAAAGTTAAATAAAGATAAATTAGAGATGTTAAAATTATTGGTGCACAAATAAAAGCAAACAAAATTGCTGAGTGAATCCCAGTATATCTTACAGCTAATTCAGTAAATATTAGCAAAATAAAACTATATAAAAAAACACTTATTTTACCTACAAGTCTATTTTTCGATTTAATTAAAAGCATACAACAAATTAAAGATATGACAGGAATATAAAAAGGTATAATTATTCTTCTATTAAGATTAGAAATAATTTCTTTTTTATAATTATTATTACAATTTCTATCATCGATTGATTGAGAAAATAAACATTCAAGAAGTTTGATTGTAGATGTCTCTTGAATTTTTGGTTGTTTTATTGTGGTCGTAGTCAAATCACCTAAATCAATGTTAAGTTGCTCAAATTTAATAATTTCATTTTCAGTATTATTTTTTTTTGAAGTCAAGATTTGTCCATTGAATAAAAATAATTTTTTCTGATCAATTATACCATTTTTGGCTAGAATAGTTGTGTCACTTATTTTTGAAATATTTGATGATAAATTTTTCAAATTATTACCTTTGTCGTGAAGAAAAATATTTTTTATTTCATTATTAATTTTTTTTTCAACGATAAATGTGAAACCTTTGAAAGAGTCGCTAAATTGTTGAGACTTAACTGTAGGTAAAAAAGAATTCAAATTTTCATAACTTAATAACTTTCTAGATTTATTTAAAGCGTTGGGTGTAACAAAAGTCGTAAAAATTAAATAAAATATTAAAGTGATAATTGAAGAAAATAATAATAAGTTTACAAGTTTCATCTTTTTGACACCAGATGTCCACAATATGATGAACTCACTATCTTGAATATGTTTGAGTATAAAAATTGTTATCGCTATTAAAAAAGATAAGGGTATAAATTTTGGCGCGATACCAAACAGATTTAGAACAGAATATTGAAAATAAGTTGAAACAGGATAACCACTATCAACAATTAAATCCAAAAAATTCACGGCTCTTACTGTTAAAGCAATTATTGATAAACCGAAGAGAATTACCAGAAATGTTTTGAAGATTTCTAATAAAAAATTTAAATAAATTTTGTTTTGAAGCATTTTGATTATTATATATAAATAATGCATCCATTTAATAAATTCAACTAATGGTTTAACTATGACTAAATTTCCATTGAAATCCGATATATTTGAACATATATACCAAGTACTTTAACAACTTTAATATAAAATTATGTCAATAAACATCAATTACCCAAAAGGAACATACAAAAACTCAAATAAAAATCTAGTTTTATTTACTAATGGAAAATTAAAATCACAAAATCTAAAAAATTTTTTGACAAACACAGAATTTTCTTACGTAAGTGATCTATTAAAAACACATGATCCAGAAAAAAATTTGCTTATTTTTGAGGTAAGTTCAAAAAAAAAGATAGCTTTAATCTTGATAAAAGATAATCTTAAAATTTCTGATATAGAAAATCTTGGAGCTGATCTTTTTAAAAAATTAAATCACGGAAAGAATAGTGAATATGATTTAGTCTCAGATAGTATTAATTCAAAATCTGAAAATTTTTTAGGATACTTTCTTCATGGATTAAAATTAAAGTCTTATGAATTTAAAAAATATAAGACAAAAAAAGATACTAGACTAATTTCGATTAATATAGTCGGTAAAAAAAATAAACCTTCTATTCAAAGTCAACTAAAATTTAAAGCTTTAGAGGAAGGAACCTTTTATGCGAGAGATTTAGTTTCTGAACCTGGAAATGTTTTACATCCCGACGAATATGCAAAAAGGATAGCTTCTTTACGAAGGTACGGTTTAAAGATTAAAATTTATGATAAAAAAGTTTTAAAAAAACTTGGAATGCACGCTTTACTTGGAGTTGGTCAAGGAAGTATCAGAGGATCGTATTTAGTAACAATAGAGTGGAATGGAGCAAAAAATAAGTCGAAACCGTTAGCCTTTGTGGGAAAAGGCGTTTGTTTTGATACAGGAGGCTATTCATTAAAACCTGCAAAATTTATGGAAGACATGACTTACGACATGGCCGGTTCTGCAACAGTTGTAGGCTTGATGAAAAACTTTGCTATAAGAAAAGCGAAAATAAATGCTGTTGGTGTTGTTGGACTTGTCGAAAATATGGTTAGTGGAAATGCACAGCGTCCTGGAGATATCGTGAAATCATATAGTGGTAAAACAATTGAAGTTTTAAATACAGATGCAGAAGGAAGATTAGTTCTTGCTGATGCACTTACTTTTACTGAAAAAAAATTTAAACCAAAATTTATTGTTGATTTAGCAACTTTAACTGGAGCAATTATAGTTTGCTTAGGTTCTGAATACGCTGGACTTTTTTCTAATGATGATAAGCTTTCTAGACAAATTTTTTACGCAGGTGAAAAAGTTGAAGAAAAAGTATGGAGAATGCCTCTTCATAAAAATTACGACAAATTAATGAATTCTAAAAATGCAGACGTACAAAATATTAATTATGTCGGAGGTGCCGGATCAACAACAGCTGCTCAGTTTTTACAAAGATTTATTATCAATAATACACCTTGGGCACACCTAGATATCGCTGGTATGGCTTTTTCGAAATACGGAGGAGCTCTAAATTCTGGCGGAGCCACAGGATTTGGTGTACGACTTCTAAATCAATTAGTTGAAGAAAATTATGAGTAATACCGAACAAACACTTTCCATAATTAAACCTGATGCAGTTGAAAGAAATTTAATTGATAAAATTAAAAATATTTTTATTGAAAATAATTTACATATTAAAGATAGCAAAAAAATACATATTTCAAAAGATGAGGCTGCAGAATTTTATAAAGTTCATCAATCTAAACCTTTTTACAACGATTTATGCGCATATTTATCGTCAGGTCCAATTGTTGTCATGATCCTAGAAGGTGAGAGAGCAGTTTTTGCCAATAGAAAGATAATGGGAGCGACCGATCCAAAGAAAGCCGAAGATAATACTATAAGAAAACTCTACGGTATCTCAATAGACAAAAATTCTGTTCATGGATCCGACTCTTTAGAAAATGCTCAAAAAGAGATAGATTTTTTTTTCAAAAATTAATAGTTTCGGAATATTTTTATAATAGCTTGTGGAAAAGCTAAATACTCTAATTTTTGGGTTTTAAATTTCAATGTTAATGCATTATCTCTTGAGTTAACAAAAAAACTTTTTTGGGTAATTATTTTTCCACTATCTAGATTTTTAGTAACAAAATGCACTGTGCAACCGGTTTTTCTTTCTTTATTTTTTAATACTCTTGAAAAGGTGTTTAAACCTTTAAATTTTGGTAGTAGGGAAGGATGAATATTAATAATTTTCTTTCCAAATTTTTTTAAAAAGTTACTCGAAAGGATTTTCATATAGCCTGATAAACATATGATATGAATATTATATCTTTTAAGAGCATTTAGTATAGTATTTTCGTAATTCCTAGATTTTGTATTTACAAATAATAATGGTATTGAATTTTTTCTAGCATAAATTATACCATCTGCATTTTTTTTATTAGTGACTACTAATTTGATATTTATTGGAAAATTATATTCCCTAGATTTAAAAATTAAATTCTTTAAATTTGTTCCTTTGCCAGAAATAAAAACACAAGCATTTTTTTTTACCATTTTAGGCTTTCTTTCAAGTAAACTCTTTTATTATTTTTTGAAATAAAACCTATTTTATACGGTTTAAACTGCTTATTAAAAAATTTACCAATTTTTTTTTCATTTTTTTGAGAAACTATTAAGCAAAATCCGACTCCACAATTAAAAGTTTTTAACATTTCATTGTTAGAGATATTTTTACTTTTGAGCCATTTAAAAATCTTTAATATTTTGATTTTTGACAAATCTATGTTTATTGATAAATCTTCAGGTATTGATCTACTCAAGTTTTCAATTAAACCGCCACCAGTTATATGAGCAGCAGAATTAATTAAATTTTTATCGCAAAGTTTCAAAATTTCATTAGAATATATTTTAGTTGGCTTAAGTAAGATACTTTTCAGTTTAGCACTTATACTTTTTTTTTTTAAAATTGTCCTTACAAGTGAATACCCATTTGAGTGAATTCCATTTGAAGGTACAGCTAATATAATATCATTTTTTTTAACTCTTTTTTTATTTAAGATTTTCTTTTTTGAAACAATACCAACACTAAAACCAGCAACATCAAATTTTTCTTTACCATAAGTACCAGGCATTTCTGCAGTTTCACCTCCTATGAGTTTACATTTAGATATAGAGCAACCTTTAAAAATGCCTTGCAAAATTTTTTTTGTTTTTTTTAAATTTAATTTTCCAACAGCAATGTAGTCTAAAAAAAAAAGTGGTTTTGCTCCCTGAACAATCAAATCATTTATACACATAGCAACCAAATCAATACCAATAGTATCAAATTTTTTGAATTTATTTGCCAACTCTATTTTAGTTCCTATACCGTCAGTGCATGATACAATTACTGGGTCTTTAATTTTTGAATTACTTATATCAAACAAAGATCCGAACCCGCCAATTGTTTCTTTATTCAATGAATTATTCATTTTTTGGACATTTTTATTTGATACATTTGAAATATGTTTCACCAATTTATTTGCTAATGTAATGTTTACCCCACTTTTTTTGTAACTATTTAGAGTTTTTTTCATTAATAAAATGATATTTATTTAAATATGAAGTTTTATAAATTTTTTTTTATTATATTAACTTTTTTTTTAAAAACTGAAACAATTATATCTGATGAGAACATTTTTTATGTTAATAATGTTAAATTAGTAAAAGAAGCAAATATTTCTAATGAAGAACTAACTAATAGAGCTATCACAAAAGGCTTCAAAAGATTGGGAGAAAAAATTTTATTAAGTGAGGATATAAAAAAACTAACAATTCTTAAACAATCCCAAATTAAAGACCTTGTATATTATTACCAAATAATAACTGAAAATGACGGTTCAGAAAAATCTAATTCAATAATATACAATATTTATTTTGATAAAGATAAAATTCATAATTTATTTTTTAATTTAGGAATTTTTTACTCAGAAATCACCAATAAAGAATTTTATCTTTTGCCAATTCTAAAAAAAAATGATCAATTATTCATATATAATAAAAATTATTTCTACCAGAATTGGAATTCAAATAATCAAAATGAAATTATAGAATTCATCTTACTTTTAGAAAATATTGAGGTAATTCAAAAAATAAACCTCGAAAAAGATAATCTAATGAGCCTAAATTTAAAAGAAATATTTAAAGAGTATTCTAAGAACAATTACGGCATAGTTTTAATAGATATCTCAAATCCAAAAAGAGAAAAAATATATCTTAATACTCAAATATTAGGAAAAAATATTTCCAAAAGCTTAAATATACAAAATATATATTCAAACAAGGAAAAATATTATGAAAAATTAATAAATGAAATAAGCTTGGTAATTACCAACTTAGTAAAATCTCAAAATTTGATCGATGTACGAACACCATCATTTTTAAATGTAAAATTTAAGATTAATAAAAGAAATAATCTTGAAGATCTCAATAAAAGAATAAAAAAAATAGATGCTATTAACAATATGTACGTTCAAGAACTAAATAAAGATTTTGTGTTAATAAAATTAAAATATTTAGGAAAACTTTCAAAAATTATTAGTCAATTAAAAAAAGATAGAATTATTTTAGAGCAAAGAGAAAATGAATGGAGTTTGAAAATTATTTAATGAGCCAGCTAGTATTTAAATTTCCATTTAAAACTAAGTATTATGAACAAGATTTTTATGTTTCTTCAAACAATTTCTCTGCTTACAAATTAATTGAAAGCTGGCCAAAATGGCCAGGAAAATGGCTAAATGTTTTTGGCTCCAAAGGATCAGGAAAAACACATTTATCAAAAATTCTAGAAAAAAAAATAGAGAAAGTAAAAATTTTAGATGAGACTGAAGTCAGTTATAAAATATTTGATAAATTGAATGAAATCGATTGTTTAATTATAGAAAATTATAACAATAAAATTGAAGAAAAGTTATTTTACTCAATTTTGAATGAAGCAAAACAATTAGAGAATTTCATTTTAGTTAACAGTGCTAAACCTCTAAAAGAAAATCATTTTAAATTAAAAGATTTGCGATCGAGAATTAACAGTTTTGTATATATAGGTATAGATCTCCCTACTGATGATTTACTTAAGGTTATTATTTCTAAATTTTTCTCTGAAAAACAAATTAATCTAGAGCCAAAAGTAACCGAATATATTATCAAAAATGTTGATCGATCTTATGAAAAAATGATCAAATTTATTAAAGATATAGACGAATTGTCTTTATCTTCTGGAAAATCTATTAATATTAATTTAATAAAAAAACTATTAAGTCAATGAATAAATATAGAACTCATAACCTCTCAGAATTAACCGAAAAGGAAATTGGTAAAGACGTAATCTTATCTGGATGGCTTCATAGAAAAAGGGATCATGGAAACCTTCTCTTTATAGATTTACGTGATCACTTTGGTATTACACAATGTGTAATTGAAAATAATAATAAATTTTTTAGCCTATTAGAGAAAACTAAACCAGAATCAGTGTTGAAAGTTGTAGGCAAGGTTGTGAAAAGATCTTCTAGTACAGAAAACTTAGAATTAAAAACTGGTAAGATTGAAATAGCAATTAGTACTATTGAAATATTATCTGATGCTAAAGAATTACCAATTCCAGTTTTTGGCGAGCAAGATTATCCTGAAGATTTAAGACTGAAGTATAGATTTTTAGACCTTAGGAGAGAGGAGATGCATAATAATATGGTACTTAGGTCAAAAGTTATATCTTTTATTCGATCAGAAATGCTTAAACTAGGTTTTTTAGAATATCAAACGCCAATCCTTACTTCTTCAAGTCCTGAAGGTGCGAGAGATTTTTTAGTCCCTAGTAGATTAAACCCAGGAAAGTTTTATGCTTTACCTCAAGCACCACAACAATTTAAACAATTAATAATGGTTTCTGGTTTTGATAAATATTTTCAAATAGCACCATGTTTTAGAGATGAGGATGCTAGAGCAGACAGAAGTCCTGGAGAATTCTATCAATTAGACCTAGAAATGTCTTTTGTTGAACAAAAAGATGTATTTGAAGTTGTTGAGAAATTAATGGTTAGTTTATTTAAAAAATTTTCTGACAAAAAAATTTTATCAGAAAAATTCCCTCAAATTCCATACAAAGAGTCTTTGCAAAAATATGGTACAGATAAGCCTGACCTTAGAAACCCATTATTAATTTGTGAAATAACTAATATATTTAACAGAGATGATGTTAAATTTGACATATTTAAAAAACTTGTAAAGTCAGGTTCTAAAGTAAAGGCTATAATTACTAAATTTACCAAAAATAAGCCAAGGAGTTTTTTTGAAAATATCGATAAATGGGCTAAAGATCAAGGAGCTTCAGGTTTAGCATACTTTACTTTTGAAAAAGATAAAGAAATTTTAGGTAAAGGACCAGTTGGTAAATTTTTTGGAAGTGGGGCACTCAGTGAATTGATGAGGATTTGTAACGCTGAAGTTGGAGATAGTATTTTTTTAGCATGCGGTAATGATAAAGAAGTAGATAAGATTTTATCAATTGCAAGAAACAAAATAGCTAAAGATTTAAATTTAATCGACGAAAACAAATTTGCATTTTGTTGGATTACTGACTATCCAATGTTCGAACGAGATGAAAAAAATAATAATATTGTATTTAGTCACAATCCATTTTCAATGCCACAAGGAGACATTAATAATTTAGATTTCAACAAACCTTTAAATATAAAAGCATTTCAATACGATATAGTATGTAATGGAATAGAACTTTCCTCGGGCGCTATTAGAAATCATATTCCCGATTTAATGTATAAATTATTTTCTGTTGCAGGCTATAAAAAGACTGATGTTGATAAAAAGTTTAGCGGAATGATTAATGCATTAAGTTTCGGGGCACCTCCTCATGGTGGAATTGCTCCTGGTATAGATAGAATTGTGATGTTATTGGCTAACAAGCTAAATATTAGGGAAGTCACATTGTTTCCAATGAATCAAAACGCACAAGATTTAATGATGCAAGCCCCATCGGAAGTTGAAACAAAGCAATTAAAAGACTTAGGAATTAAAATAGAAAATAAAAAAAATTAATTTTTAGTTTTTAAGTTTATTCTTACATCAGAAAGATCAACTAATTTTTCCTCTAAATTGCTTCTTACAAAACCTTTTGAGGTAATATTTTTTACAATTTTCAGAAATTTATCGTCTGTTGTTTCATTCTGTGAAATTTTTGTGCTTGAAATAGAAGGGGTATGGGCTAGCTCTTCTTTACCTAAATAAGATATAGCAAGTTCTCTAAAAACGTAATCTAAAATTGAAGATGCGCTCAAAATTCTATCGTTCCCTAGTACATTTCCTGAAGGTTCAAATTTTGTATCAATAAAAGCGTCTACGTACTCATCTAATGGAACTCCATATTGA
>MDTA01141702.1_pt1 | contig 12791 bp, 10 predicted proteins | sample 811151 | NCBI WGS metagenome assembly MDTA01 (sample SAMN05326648, study PRJNA326480) | marine metagenome | isolation source: seawater | place: Indian Ocean: South | collected 2010
AGGCGCCGCCGGCCGGGTCGAGGTGGACGACAAGCGCATGATCAACTGCCGCGCCGACCTCAACCAGCTGGTGCCCTTCAAGTACGACTGGGCCTGGCAAAAATACCTGGACGGCTGCGCCAACCACTGGATGCCCCAGGAAATCAACATGAACGCCGACCTGGCGCTGTGGAAGAAGGAAGGCGGCCTCACCGAGGACGAGCGCCGCATCGTCAAGCGCAACCTGGGCTTTTTCTCCACCGCCGATTCCCTGGTGGCGAACAACCTGGTGCTGGCCATCTACCGGCTGATCACCAACCCGGAGTGCCGCCAGTACATCCTGCGCCAGTCCTTCGAGGAAGCGATCCACACCCACGCCTACCAGTACTGCATCGAGTCACTGGGCATGGACGAAGGCGAGATCTTCAACATGTACCGGGAAATCCCCTCGGTGGCCAAGAAGGCGCAGTGGGGCGTCGACTACACCCGTGAAATCTCGGACCCGCAGTTCACCACCGGCACCGCGGAGACCGACAAGGCACTGCTCAAGAACCTGATCGCGTTCTACTGCGTGCTGGAAGGCATCTTCTTCTACTGCGGCTTCACCCAGATCCTGTCCATGGGCCGCCGCAACAAGATGACCGGCGTCGCCGAGCAGTTCCAGTACATCCTGCGCGACGAATCCATGCACGTGAACTTCGGCGTCGACGTGATCAACCAGATCAAACTGGAAAACCCGCACCTGTGGGACCAGGAGATGCGCGATCAGGCCACGCTGATGATCCTGGAAGGCACCGAGCTGGAAATCCAATACGCCCGCGACACCATGCCGCGCGGCGTGCTCGGCATGAACGCGGCGATGATGGAAGAATACCTGCAGTTCATCGCCAACCGCCGCCTCACCCAGCTGGGCCTGCCCGAGCAGTTCAAGGGCGTCACCAACCCGTTCCCCTGGATGAGCGAGATCATGGACCTGCGCAAGGAGAAAAACTTCTTCGAAACCCGGGTCACCGAGTATCAGGTCGGCGGCGCGCTGAGCTGGGATTAAAGCGTCTTGTAGGAGCGAGCCTTGTGGGAGCGAGCCTGCTCCCACAAGCGCCGCCCGATTGTCTCCTCTGCCACCCTTTGGCACCATTAGGGCACCCAAGCCGGAGGCGTCCATGAGCGACCACGAAGACTACGACGATTTCGACGACTACAAGCAGGAAGCCCAGGAGCTCCTCAGCACCATTGAGCAGGTGGAGGAAACCCTCTCGGTGATGACCACGGTGGTCAGCCAGCTCAAGGAGCAGGTCGCCACCCATATCGACGACGGCGACGACACCGTGGAAATGAGCGCCGAGGAATTCCTCGAGCAGTGCGAGAACGCGGAAGGCACCTGGCACTGACGCCGCATCGACTCTCCCAATCCCAAGCATCAGCATTGACCATACCCCCCTGCCCCGCCTGCGCGTTATAGTGTCGGGCACGATGATTCGAAGATTGGGGTCAGGTCTTGCCTTTTGCCTCCCCGAGGCAAAAGGCAAGACCTGACCCCAATCTTCCGAAGGAGAAGGTTGAATGAAAGCTTCGGATTTGTTCGTTCGCGCCCTGGAAGCCGAGGGCGTGGAATACGTCTTCGCCATCCCCGGCGAGGAAAACCTGGATCTGCTGGAAGCCCTGCGCGGCTCCCGCTCGATCAAGCTGGTGGTGACCCGCCACGAGCAGGGTGCCGGCTTCATGGCCGCCACCTACGGCCGCCTCACCGGCAAGGCCGGCGTCTGCCTGTCGACCCTGGGCCCCGGCGCCACCAACCTGGTGACCGCCGCCGCCTACGCCCAGCTGGGCGCCATGCCGATCGTGATGATCACCGGCCAGAAGCCGATCAAATCCAGCAAGCAGGGCCAGTTTCAGATCATCGACGTGGTCGATATGATGCGGCCGCTCACCAAGTTCACCAAGACCGTGGTCAGCGGCGACACCATCCCGGCGCGCATCCGCGAGGCGTTCCGCCTGGCCCAGGAGGAGCGCCCCGGCGCCACCCACCTGGAGCTGCCCGAGGACATCGCCCGCGAGCACTCCTCCATGCCGGTGCTCGAGCCCAGCCTGACGCGCCGGCCGATCGCCGAGGACAAGGCCATCTGCCGCGGCGTGGAAGCGATCCGGAACGCCCGCAAGCCGCTGATCGTGGTGGGCGCCGGCGCCAACCGCAAACTGACCAGCAAGATGCTGCGCCAGTTCATCGAGAAGCTCGGCATTCCGGCGATCACCACGCAGATGGGCAAGGGCGTGGTGGACGAAACCGGCCCCCACTTCCTGGGCAACACCGCGCTCTCCGACGGTGATTTCGTGCACCGCGCCATCGGCGCCGCCGACCTGATTATCAACGTCGGCCACGACGTGGTGGAAAAGCCGCCCTTCTTCATGCAGCCCGGCGGCGCTACCGTGGTGCACGTGAACTTCAACTCCGCCCAGGTGGACCCGGTCTACTTCCCGCAGATCGAGCTGGTGGGCGACATCGCCAACAGCCTGTGGCAGCTCAAGGAGCGCCTGGAACCCCAGGAGCACTGGAGCTTCGCCGACTTCCACCGGGTCCGCGACGCGCTGCAGGCGCACATCGCCGAGGGCGAGCGCGACGACCGCTTCCCGATTCTGCCGCCGCGCCTGGTGCGCGAGATCCGCAAGGTGATGCCCGACGACGGCACCATCGCGCTGGATAACGGCATGTACAAGATCTGGTTCGCGCGCAATTACCCGGCCACGCACCCCAACACGGTGCTGCTGGACAACGCCCTGGCCAGCATGGGCGCCGGCCTGCCGTCGGCCATGGCCGCCAAGATGGTGCACCCGGACCGCCGCGTGATGGCGGTGTGCGGCGACGGCGGCTTTATGATGAACTCCCAGGAGCTGGAAACCGCCGTGCGCCTGCGGCTGGATCTGGTGGTGCTGATCCTGCGCGACGACGGCTACGGCATGATCAAGTGGAAGCAGAAGCAAATGGACTTCCACGACTTCGGCCTGGACTTCCAGAACCCGGATTTCGTCGCCTACGCCAAAGCCTACGGCGCCCAGGGCCACCGCGTGGAAAGCACCGAGGGCCTCGGCCCGCTGGTGGAGGAATGCTTCGCCGCCGGCGGCGTGCACGTCATCGATCTGCCGGTGGACTACAGCGACAACGACCGCGTCCTCAACCAGGAAATCCGCGAGCTCAGCCGCAAGGTCTGACCCCACCCCGATACGGTGCGGGCCGGTCGACATAAAACCGACCCGCACCGGTAACATCGCTTTCATCGCCCCTTGCTTAGCTGGGGAGTGTCGGCCGAGGCCGCCTCCCTATCACTGCTAACAAAAGGTCGGACGATGGACACCAGCGCCCTGCGAAAACTCACCACCGCCTGTCTGGCGGCCCTTGCCCTTTCCGCCTGCGGCGGCGACGACGACAACGACCCGGCACCGGCGCCGCCGGCGGAGGCCGGCTTCCAACTGCAACTGCTGCACTTCGCCGACATGGACGGCGCCACCGGCGCGCTGCAGAACGTGGAGCCCTTCTCCGCGGTGCTCGAAGCTCTGCGCGCCGAATACCCGGACAACACCCTGGTGCTCAGCTCCGGCGACAACTTTATTCCCGGTCCGCGCTACTTCGCCGCCGCCGACCCGGCCATGGACGGCGTGCCCGGCGTCGCCGTGGCCGGTAACGGCCGCGCCGACATCGCCATGCTCAACGCCATGGGCCTGCAGGGCGCCGCCGTCGGCAACCACGACCTGGACGGCGGCACCGTCGAGTTCGCCGGCATCCTGGCCGCCGAGGGCAACTACCCCGGCGCCCGCTTCCCCTACCTGAGCGCCAACCTGGACTTCACCACCGACGCCAACCTGGCCGGCCTGGTGCAAAGCGACGGCCAGAGCCTGGCGGCCATGCCCAACGGCCTGTCCGGCTACGGCACCGTGGAAGTGGGCGGCGAAACCCTGGGTGTGATCGGCGCCTCCACGCCGTCGCTGGGCAACATCACCAGCACCGGCGACATCACCATCAACCCGTCCAGCGGCGGCAACCAGGCGCTGGCCGACGTGCTGCAGCCGAAAATTGACGAGTTGCGCGACCAGGGCGTCGACAAGATCATCATGCTTGCCCATATGCAGACCCTCAGCGTGGAGAAAGAGCTGGCCACCCTGCTGGAAGGCGTCGACATCATCGTCGCCGGCGGCTCCAACACCCTGCTCGCCGACGACAACGACCGCCTGCGCGATGGCGACAGCGCCGCCGACGACTACCCGCTCACCTTCACCTCCGCCGCCGACGAGCCGGTGCTGGTGGTCAACACCGACGGCGACTACAAATACCTGGGCCGCCTGGTGGTGCGCTTCGACGACGACGGCGTCCTGCTCACCGACAGCCTGGACGACACCGTCAACGGCGCCTACGTCACCGACGAGACCATGGCCGAGAACCTGGAAGGCACCCCCAACAGCGACGTCACCACCATCGTCACCGCCCTGGAAGACGTGCTCGCCGCCCGCGACGGCAACATCCTCGGCCGCACCGCCGTTTACCTGGACGGCCGCCGCAACCAGGTGCGCACCCAGGAGACCAACCTGGGCAACCTGACCGCCGACGCCAACCTGTGGCTGTCCCGCCAGTACGACCCCAGCGTGCAGGTGTCGATCAAGAACGGCGGCGGCATCCGTGATGACATCGGCTACTTCGTGATCCCGCCGGGCTCCACCTCCGAGGACGACCTGGAATTCTTCCCGCCGGCGGCCAACGAAAGCGCCGGCAAAGCGGAAGGCGACATCTCCCAGTTCGATCTGGAAGGCTCGCTGCGCTTCAACAACACCCTCACCGTGGGCGACGTCACCGCCGCCGAACTCCACCAGCTGCTCGAGCACGCGGTGGCCAAGGTCGAGGGCGTAGCCGGCCAGTTCCCGCAGGTGGCGGGCCTGCGCTTCAGCTTCGACCCCACCCGCCAGGGTCTGCGCAGCACCGCCAACGGCGACGACGTCGACCAGGCCGGCGAGCGGGTGCGCAGCCTGGCGCTGGTGGATGACAACGGCGCGGTGCTCGACACCCTGGTGCAAAACGGCGCCGTGGTCGGCGACGCTAACCGGGTGATCCGCCTGGTGACCCTGGGCTTCCTGGCCACCGAAGGCGGCAGCGGTCTGGGCGGCGACGGCTACCCGTTCGACTTCCCGCTGGAGAACCGCATCGACCTGGACGCCGAGGCGATCCCCGGCGGCGGCAGCAACCTGGCCACCTTCGCCAACCCGGGCAGCGAACAGGACGCCCTGGCCGAGTACCTGCTCGACCGGATCGGCGAAAGCACGCCCTTCAACCAGGCGGAAACCGACGCCGATCAGGACCTGCGCATTCAGAACCTGAGCCGCCGCACCGACACCGTCCTGCCCTGACCCCATCCCACCCCGGGGCGCCTTTAACGGCGCCCCGTCTCCTTTCCGCTCCGTGCATGTATTACAGTACCCCCGTGAACAACAGGCAGGGGGGATCCACAGCATGACCGGAGCATTAACCCAGGTAGTGGTCCTGCTCGCCATGGCGGTGCTGGCCGTGGTGGTGTTCCGGCGCCTGCACCTGCCACCGATTCTCGCCTACCTGAGCGCCGGCATTCTCGCCGGCCCCGGCGGCCTGGGCTGGGTCGGCGACACCGAGGGCATGCTGCACCTGGCGGAATTCGGCATCGTCTTTTTGCTGTTTTCCCTGGGCCTGGAATTCTCGATTCCCAAAGTGCTGGCGCTGCGCCGGGTGGTGTTCGGCGCCGGCCCGCTGCAGGTGCTGCTCACCGGGCTGCCGGTGGCGGCGTTGATGTGGCTGCTGGGTTTCACGCCGGCGGTGGCGCTGATCGCCGGCGGCGCTTTCGCGCTCTCCTCCACCGCCATCGTGATCCGCGATCTGATCACACGCGGCGCGGTGAACACCGGCTACGGACGCGCCACCACCGGGGTGCTGCTGTTCCAGGATCTGGCGGCGGTGATCATGCTGGTGCTGCTGCCGGTGCTCGCCAACCCGGACAGCGGGCATCCCGGCATCGCGGCGGCGACCACGCTGGGCAAGGCCCTGGCGCTGTTCATCGGCATCTATGTGATCGGCAAGTGGGTGCTGCCGCGCGCCCTGGAGGAGACCGGCCGGGCGCGCTCCGACGAAGTGTTCGTGATGACCGCCCTGCTGCTCGCCCTGCTGGCCGCCTGGGTGACCCATGCGCTGGGCCTGTCCATGGCGCTGGGCGCGTTTCTGGCCGGCATGATGCTGGGCGAAAGCCACTTCCGCCATCAGATCGAGGCGGACATCCGGCCGTTCCGGGATCTGCTGCTGGGTTTGTTTTTCATGGGTGTGGGCATGCTGGTGTCGCCGGCGCTGTTCGCCACCCACTGGCACTGGATCCTGCTCGGCGCGGCGGTGCTGATGCTGTTCAAGCTGGCGCTGATCAGCCTGCTGCTGCGCTGGCTGGGCGAGCGCACCGAAACCGCCCTGCGCAGCGGCATCCTGCTGGCCCAGGGCGGCGAGTTCGGCTTCGTGCTGGTGGCCCTGGCGGTGAGCCACGGGCTGATGGACAACGAACAGGCCGGCGTGCTGGTGTCGATCACCGTGCTCACCATGGCCGTGACCCCGGCGCTGCTGGACAACAGCGGCGCGCTCACCCGCCGGTTACTGCGCCAGTGGGAGCAGGAGCCGGACACCCCGGCGGTGGACGAGGCCACCACCGGCCATGTGCTGCTGTGCGGCTACGGCCGCGTGGGGCAGAACCTGATGCGCTACCTGACCCGCTTCCACCACCAGGCGGTGGCCATCGACACCGACCTGGTGCGCATCCAGGAAGCCAGCCAGGCCGGTGAGCGGATTATCTTCGGCGACGCCACCCGCAAGGAAATCCTGGAGCGGGCCGGCATCCACCGCGCCAGCCTGCTGGTGATCACCTTCGACGACGCCCGCCAGGCGGAGCGCATCCTGCACACCGTCCACCAGCTCTGCCCGGATCTGCGCGTGCTGGTGCGCACCCGCGACGACACCCATCTGGACGAGCTGATCCAGGCCGGCGCCGCCGAGGTGGTGCCGGAGGTGCTGGAAGCGTCGCTGATGCTGGTGGCCCACGCCCTGATGATGCTCGACACGCCGTTCGGCAAGGTGCTGGCGATGCTGCGCCAGAGCCGCCGCGAGCGTTACAAGCTGCTGCGCGGTTACTACCACGGCGAATCGCTGCCCACGTCCGACAGCGCCGGCAACCCCTACCGGCTGCTGCACGCGGTCACCCTGCACGGCCGCGCCGCCTGCCTCGGCAAGCGCCTCGACGAACTGAAGCTCAACGAGAGCAAGGTGGAAGTGCAGACCCTGCGGCGCGGCGACCGCACCATCGACCGCCCGGCGGACGACGAAGTGCTGCAGGACGGCGACATCCTGATTCTTTACGGTCCGCTGGAGGCGGTGGAAGCCAGCGAGGAGAAGCTGCTCGGCGGCTAAGGAAATGGCTGTGGGCCCGCTCCTACAGGCGCCGGCGCCAGCGGGCGGGGCTTTCGCCGCTCCAGTGGCGGAAGGCGCGGGTGAAGGCGCTGTGCTCGGAGTAGCCGAGCAGCGCCGCCACCTCGGTGAGCTCCAGGCGCGGGTCGCGCAGGTATTCCTTGGCCAGCCGGTAGCGAGTGCGGGCCAGCAGCGCCTGGAAGCTGTCGTCGCGCTCGCTGAGGCGCCGCTGCAGGGTGCGCACGCTGAGGTGGTTGGCCGCCGCCAGCGCCTCCAGGGTCGGGCGCCGTTCACGCATCAGCCGCGCCAGCTGCCCTTCCAGCGGGTCGGCGGCCTCGCCCTGGCGGGCCAGCAGCGCCTCCGCCTGGCGGTCGAGAATGGCCAGCAGGTTGGCGTCCGGCTCGCGCAGCGGCAGCGTCAGGTACTCCAGCGGCACCCGGATCACCGTCTCCGGCTGGTTGAAGCGCACCTCACCGCCGAAGAAGCGTTCGTAGGGGCCGGTGTCCGCCGGCGGCGGATTGACGAAACAGACCCGCTCCACCAGCTGCGGCTCGCCGGTGAGATCGCGGGTCATCTGCACCACCGCGGCGATGCCGGTCTCGTCCACCAGCTGCCCGGACAGCCCCCGCTCCACGCCCCAGCGCACCTCCACCCGGTCGCCGTCCACCTCGATGCGCGCCGGGTTCACGTCGTAAATCAGCCGGTGATAGCGCTCCATGCGCGCCAGGGCCTGGCCCAGGTCGGCGCAGTTGAGCACCGCGTAGCCGAGCAAGCCGAAATGCCGCGGCGTGATGGTGCGGCCCACCGCCACCCCCAGGGCCGGATCGCCGAGCAAGGCGCTGGCGGTCGCCAGGCTCTGTTCCCAGAACCCCAGGGCGACCCGCTCCAGGCCCACCGGCGAGCGCTCCACCGGCATCGGCCCGAGCAGCGCCCGGGCGTCCTGGCCGCGCGCCTCCAGGTAGTCGTAAAGCAGCTGCACATAGGTGGCCGCCACGTAATTGCTGGTGGGCGGGGTGTTATGGGCGGCGCGGGAAACGGAAGTCATGGCGCCATTTGTCAAAAAATAGGAGGGCTCTGTCAAGCCCGGCGTGCCCCCACCCGGCTATCTTGATGTTATTGATCTGCATGATAAGCGGAGTGTTGGGACATGAACGATCTTCTTCAGCAGTTGGATTGGCGCACCCTGGTGCTGCCGGCCATGGTGCCGGTGTTCGTCGCCGTGCTGATCGCCGAGGCCTGGCGGTTCCGCGGCCAGGGCCGCCTCACGCTCAAGGACTCCATGGCCAGCATGGGGCTGGGCTCGCTGTACATGGTGTTCGACACCCTGGTGACGGTGACCCTGGTGGCGCTGATTTTCTCCTGGGCCTACCAGCACCGCCTGTTCGACATCACCATGACCCCGCTCACCGGGCTGCTGCTGTTCGTGTCCCTGGAGTTCTGCTACTACTGGTTCCACCGCGCCAGCCACCGCATCCGCTGGTTCTGGAGCGCCCATGTGGCGCACCACTCCAGCACTCTGATGAACTTCTCCACCGCCATGCGGCAAAGCGCCATCTACAGCATCGTCGGCAACTGGCTGTTCTATGTGCCGCTGGCGTTCCTCGGCTTCGAGCCGATTTGGGTGTTCTTCATGCTCACGGTGAACCTGGCGTACCAGTACTTCATCCACACCCAGTGGGTCGGCAAGCTGCACCCGGCCATAGAATTCGTGTTCAACACGCCCAGCCACCACCGCGCCCACCACGGCCGCAACGCGGAGTACATCGACCGCAACTACGGCGGCATTCTGATTCTCTACGACCGCCTGTTCGGCACCTTCGTGGAAGAAAAAGAGGACGTGCCGGTGGAGTACGGCATCACCCGGCCGGTGAACAGCCACAACCCGATCACCCTGACCCTGCACGAGGCCGTGGATATGTTTCGGGATGCGGCCCGGCCGGGGCCGCTCAAGCAGCGCCTGAAGCACTTTTGGGCGCCGCCGGAATGGCGGCGCGAGGATGATTAACCGGCGGCCTTCTTGCGGTTGGCGCGGATGCGCAGGTTGAGCATTTCCACGCCGAAGCTGAACGCCATGGCGAAGTAGATGTAGCCCTTGGGAATGTGGAACTCCAGACCGTCGGCGATCAAGGCCGTGCCCACCAGCACCAGGAACGACAGCGCCAGCATCTTCAGCGTCGGGTGCTCGGTGATAAAGCGGCCGATGGCGTTGGCGAACACCATCATGAAGCCCACCGCGATCACCACCGCGATCACCATCACTTCAATGTGGTCGGCCATGCCCACCGCGGTGATCACCGAGTCCAGCGAGAACACCATGTCGAGAATCGCGATCTGAATCAGGATGCCCATGAAGGAGCCGCCCACCTTGGGCTTGGCCAGTTCGTGGGTCTCGCCGGCGTCCTCAATGGAGTGGTGAATCTCCAGCACCGATTTCACCAGCAAAAAGAGGCCGCCCAGTATCAGCACCAGATCGCGCCCGGAAATGCCCTGCCCCAGCACCATGAACAGATCGGCGGTGAGCTTGGTCAGCCAGGCCAGCGACGCCAGCAGGCCCAGGCGCATCACCATGGCCAGTGACAAACCGATCAGGCGCGCCTTGGGGCGCTGCTTCTCCGGCAGCCGGTCCACCAGGATGGACAGAAAGATAATGTTGTCGATGCCCAGCACGATTTCCAGGGCGGTCAGGGTGGCCAGGGCAATCCAGGCCTCCGGCATGGTGATCCATTCGAGCATGTTGAATCCCGGTTAAGTAAAACCGCCATTCGAAACCGGCGGCGGGCATCTTGCAAGCGAATTCAGTGGTACAGTGCCGAACCCAGGCGGGCCGCCACGCGGCGGTCCAGGTACGGCAGCCGCACCCGCCGTTTGCCGAGGCCGCCGCCGGCGGTGTCCACTTCCAGTTCGCTCATGCGGTAGCGCCGGTCGAACGGGCTGCGGGTGAGGCGAATCGCCTGAATGCGGTTGCGCGGCACCACCGCCAGCCGGCGCCACAGCCAGCCGCGGTGAAACAGCAGCAGGTCCGGCGTCAGCGCCCAGCGCGTGTACTTGGCGTACAGGTGACCGTGGATCAGCGCCAGGGGCACGCCGGCCAGCGGCAGCCACAGACCGTGCACGCCCAGCCACCACAGCCCCGGGGGCAGCGTCAGCGCGGTCCAGCACCACAGCCACAACCGCGCCAGACGGTGGCGGGTGCGGCTGGAGAGCGACTGCCACTCCGGCTGGTGGCCGGTCATGCCGGGCAAGGCGCGGGCGATCAGCGCCTCGGCCTGGGCCGGCGTGCAGATCGGCGCCAGCGGCCGGGCGCCGCCGCTTTGCCCGGCCTCCGGGTCGCCGCCGCCACCGGCCTGGTCGACCTGCAGCGCCACGCGCCGGAACAGCCGATGCAACGGCGTGGCCAGCTGGTGCACCACCTGAATGCGCGGCACCCGCAGGGTCACCGACACCCGGGTGAACAGGCCGTGGCGCACACGCAGATCGCTGCCCTGCTCGTCCAGACGGTAGCCGTAATACTTCACCAGCGCTGCCACCACGGACAAGATCTTGCCCACCGCCAGCACCGCCACCAGCGTGGCCAGAGCGAGCAGCACCGCCACCGCCAGCCCCAGCTGATCCAGCCAGGCGACGCCGGCGTCGCGCAACACCGGCCCCAACAGGCGCTGCAGCGTCTCCACGTTCACCACCTGCATGAAAGCGCCCAGCACCGCGCCCACCCAGAGCAGATTGCGGTTATCGATCAGACCCAGCATCACCAGTTCGCCCGGCGGCAGGGTCAGCAAGGTGGTGCCTTCGGCGGGCTCGCCGGCGTCGTGATCGTCGGTCGATGTCGCGCCCTTCAGGGCGTCGCGGCGCGCGAACACGGTATCGCTGAGGGTGCGGGCGTCGTCCAGGGACAACACCCGGATGGTCGCTTCCGCGCCGCCGCCGCTGGAGGTCTCCACCTTGACGTCGGCGACGCCCAGCAGGCGGTGCAGCAGGTTGCGCTGGGTGTCGATGTTCTCGATACGGCGATAGTCGATCTGGCGCAGATTGCGGAAAATCAGGCCGTCGCGGATCACCAGGCCGTCGTCGGCGAAATCGTAGCGGTACACCCACTGGTGCCAGAGCGCGCCCAGCGGCCCCAGCAACAGCAGCGGCACCACCACCCAGAACAGGCCGCCGCGCTCGGCGCCCAGAGCCACCGCCACGCCGATCGGGATCACCGCGCCCAGGCTGCCCACCAGCTGGAACACCCAGCTGAGCGGGTGCAGGCGTTTTTCCGGAAGCGGCTGGCCACCCTCATACCGCATCGCCGTCGCCTCCGTCGTCCTGGCGCAGCAGGGTGTCGCGCAGTGCCAGCGCGGTGTCGTGGTCGAGGCCGGGCAGCTCGTTGCAGGTGAAGCGGCTGCCGGCGGTGTACAGCTTCAGGGTGCCGACCCCATAGCGGCGCTGCAGCGGGCCCTGGCTGACGTCGGAGTGCTGGATGCGCACCCGCGGAATGGCAATACGGTGACGCCAGAAAATGCCCTGGCGGATCACCAGGCCGTGCGGGTCGAGGCGGTAGCCCAGGTGCCGGAACCAGGCGCCGGGCAGCCACCAGGCCAGGCCGAACACCAGCAGCGTCCAGCCCAGGCACGCCAGCGCCAGCAGCGGGCCGGGGTCCAGCGGTAACAGCGTCAGGGCGGCGCCCACCGGCGCGCCCGCCAGCACCACGGCGGTGCCCAAGGCACGCAGGCGCCACACCGGCACGGTGGCCGGGCTCACGGATTCAAGCGACATGCGGTTCCCCCAATGACGATGGCCATCAACGATGGATCAGTCAGGAGGATACCGCATCGATGCGGTGGCCAAGAACACCCGGCGTCAGTTGCGCGCTTCCTCGCGGGCCAGGTCCTGAATCAGCTGCCGCACCTGCTTGCGGTGCCGGCGGCTGGTCAGGCGTTTGCTGTCCCAGGTGGCGGGCACCAGCAGGCGGCCTTCGTCCAGGTCGCGGATCAGGAAGCGCCGTTCCACGCCGATGGGGTAATCGTCGGAGCCGTAGATGGCCAACAGCTGAATGGTCAGCGAGCGCAAACGCACAATGCCTTTTTCGCTTTCCGCCCGGTCGTCGCGGTGCTGATCCAGGCGCAGCCCCTCGCGCTGGGCGATGCGCTCGATGACGCTGTTGAAGGCGCCGATATGCACGAACTCACCGGCCCCGAGCGGCCCCTGGCGGGTGCTGTCGCTGAGCGACGGGGTATCACCGCTACTGTGCCGCTCGCGTTCCTCGTCGCCTTCCTGGTAATTCTGCTCCAGCTCGGTGACATCCTGGAAATACTAATGGGTTCGAAAGTAAGCGAACATCATTTATAATGTAGGCTCCGTTCGCCAAGCTTATCGGATATTTACACAC
>MDTA01097166.1_pt1 | contig 12790 bp, 8 predicted proteins | sample 811151 | NCBI WGS metagenome assembly MDTA01 (sample SAMN05326648, study PRJNA326480) | marine metagenome | isolation source: seawater | place: Indian Ocean: South | collected 2010
CTTTTTTCATATGGAAAATGAATTGTGGGGTCGAAAGGACCGTTTGGTCCGTAAATTAACCCTGATGTAGCATCGATTGATGTTCTTATCAACACAGGTGATCCAGCCTCAATTGTAGCGATGTCCTCTGCGGTGTATGTTCCAATGTCGGATTGCTGGGAGTATGACGAGGCGGTAGCCACGGTTTGGGACAGCAAAATGCAGCATAACAAGATTGATTGAGCCACAGAGGTTCGCGACATACTACCCCTGCGGTCATAGTGGGACTTTTCACCCTTCACCAAAAATGGGCGTTTGAATTTCAGACCAATGAGTCCTTTATTGACTGATCTGTAAGACGCACGGATGCCCTCCAATCGGTTTCCAAACTCAACAGAGCCCGTATGGCATCTATGTTTTCAGGGACGACATCACTCTCTTGGTGTATGGCTTGGAAGTACCTCAGAGTGTTTCCATCAACACTGACGCCATCTGTCCATACGAATATTTCATGCAAGTCTCCCCACGGACGGCCGATGTCTCTGGCCATTTCCATGACCTCCGCGGTGGATGGGATTTTATCCTCCTTGCCCGACATAGCAATGACCCTTGGAGTATTACCCCACAATTCCAGCACGGTATTGGTGTCCAGACCATGTTCTTCTGGTAGTGTTACTGAAATTGAGTGGACATGCATAATAGTAGTGGGCACTGCTACTGCAAGACTGGTGATTTGTATGCCGTCTGCCACGGTCATCAAGTCTGGTCCATGGTGGCTAGGTACCTTGAGAACTGGCTTTATGGCGTTTACCGGGCCTCGTCCAGAATCCCCTGGGTCCGCAGCCCTCCTTATCATGGTGCACTCTACCTTCAACTCCCCGACAAGCTCTCTTAATGGGACCAGAGTTCTCGCCAATCCCGTTGTGTTGCATGAAACTACACGTGTTCCAGAAGCCCCTAGGTTCTCGCTGTGATTGGAGCAGGATGTGTAACTCATGCCAGTGAGATTGTGTTTTTCACCGCCTTGGAATATGTGTTTTATACCTGCTTGTTTGTATTTTTCGTGATTTGAAGCGCCTAACTTACCGGGTGCGCAGTCAACTACGATATCGGATTTCGATAATAGGTCACTTAGGCCGCCATTTACACGATAACCCCCTGCCTCAAAAGAGGCTATGTCCGATTTGTCGTCACTAGTGCAGTACAACGGTAGACCCAGTCGTTCAGCTAGCGAGCAACCATGGCTTGGTCCTGTTTTGGTGACACCTGAAACCACCATATCTGGCTGAGCCTGCACAGCCCTTGCCACTCGTTTCCCAATTGTCCCGAACCCGTTTATCGCCACTCTGACATCTGGCATGGTATGGACTCAAGTTCGGAAGGATATCAAGATTGGGAAATTTAGGTACATTGCCGTAACAGATCCCGTCACGCTCAAGACGCATCACCGCGGGCGAGGCACGGGGTCGCACTGTGTCTGAGAAGAGCATCAAACTAAATCGAGACCTCGACAGGATGCTAAACCAAGCAATAGAGAGAGACTTGCTAGTGCGTATAGGCTGGGGAAGAGAAGGTGATGAGAAACCCAAAAACGGGGAAATTGGAGGGTTATCAATGCTACCCGACAAGTCTAGGTCTCTCTTGTTAGGTGACCTTGGTGAAGGCGCCGGTATGATGAATCGAGGCGGCACAGCAACGATCCAAGGGTCGGTATCGTCGTTAGCAGGAGCTTGGATGTCCTCAGGAAGACTTGTCATTGAGAAGGATGCAGGTAGTCGGACGGGTCACCACATGAGTGGTGGGTTCATAATTGTCCATGGATCCGTGGAGAGTTATGCCGGATCCAATATGACTGGTGGTACACTACTCATCAGAGGGGACGCCGGGCCGCATGTTGGATCAGGGATGTCTGGCGGCACTATTATCGTAATGGGCACTGTAGGAGAATCTCCTGGAAAAAGAATGAGCGGTGGTAAGATAGTGATTTGTGGGGGTTTCCCAGAGTCTGAGAACATTACCACTCAGTTAGAGCCTCCAAACATCTCAGAGGAATCGTTAGAATTCGTGACCTCCTTGGGTATCGATCTACCGGACCATGCCTCGGTATTCACGGCATCAGCTGATCTCCGTGAAGACATGCCCCCTGTCCTCAACAGAGATGTCAAATTCACTGGGATAGGGGTGCTTGGATCTGGTGGAGGGAAGGTCGATTCAGCTGTGGGAATAGAAACTTCGGTCGAGCTGGGAGGAAGGGGCGAACAGAACTCAAATCTCGTTTTACAGCTGCCGTGGATTAGTATCGCCAATAAGGGTACTGAGGGCGGTTCATCCATAGTCACGTCAATTCCCAGTCAAGACGATCTATTGATGGTCGATACTGAATGTTTGAGCACCCTCGATAGGGGTCTGCTTTCCTGCCGTGGATTTATTGTGGATATTGAAGATGTTTGTGGATTAAATGATGCGGAACTAGAATCTATAGTGGTTGCAATTAGGAGTAGAATGGGCTATGATGCGCTAATAATGCTATGTGATAGGGTCGACAGGGTCGACGAACTGTCGAGAAGATGCTCTGAATTAGATTTGGACGGAATTATGGTAGATGTTAGAAGCTTGGATTCTGCTGGTGCAACTGTCGCACTACCCAGAATTGGAATGGCAAACAAAAAATACCGATTAAGTACTGAAAACCGTAGTATAATCTTGCGTTTAGACGGCGAAACCGATCCAGAGACGCTGATCATCGCAAGGTCAGCAGGCATCAGTGCTGTGGCATCCCCCGGCTTGTCGGAATCTAGGGGAATTATCAAGTCCAAATTAGAAGGGCTACTGCGAGAAATGGGGCTGGACTCAATCCGACATGCTGACAGAGGGAACATTAGGGCCCTTAATCACGATACTGCTATACAAACAGGTCTCAGACTTGTTGGTTTAGATCGGCCTCTTTCTGCATGGACGAGGAGGGATTGAAATGCCAACAGTATCCTTGAAACACACCTTGTTGGAGGACATACAGAAATTCAACGGCCATTCCTACGACAGAGCGAGTTGGCTTTCGGACCTATCTCAAATAGGTGTTGTAGTGGAAGGATCTGATGATACAGAGATCGAAATCGAGGTTTTCCCAGACCGTCCGGATCTGTTATCACACGAAACAATGGCTAGAGCATCTAGGTCGTTTCTTCAGGATATGCCTTCACCTTGCCGAGTCCAGGTCAGTAGGGGAGCGGAGAAAATGACCGTTAAACCCGAGATGAAAAATGTAAGGCCGCACGCATTCGCAGCCATTGTAAGGGGCGTATATACCGGGTCCACCGAAGTTCAGCGTGACCTGTTCGTCCAGTCACTGATGGATCATCAAGAAAAGTTGCACACAACCCTAGGAAGGAAGAGGAGATCGGTATCCATCGGAGTTCATGACATTAGCGACATTGATGGTCCATTTACAGTATCCTCTGATGATGGCTCCTATTCTTTTGTTCCCCTTAACGGAGAGGGGCGGATGTCTTTGAAGGATATTCTCACAAACCACCCAAAAGGAATAGAGTATGCTCACCTTGTTGATCAAGGCGAGGGGTTCCCACTCATCACTGACAAGAATGGGAAAGTGATTTCATTTCCTCCTATTATCAACGGTGTGGATACGATGGTTACGACGAAAAGCACTGATTTCCTAATCGACGTGACCGGATGGGATCAAAGGGCATGTATCTCGGCGCTAAAATTGATCGCATTATCGATGAGTGAACGTGGGGGCAAAATAGAGTCAGTCGAGGTCGAGCAATATGACGGAACTACTTGGATATTGGATATGGAACCTGTAGAAAACTATGTTCCAAAATCTCTTATTTCCATGTTGGCAGGCTTTGAGCCCAGTGATGATTCAGTTGCCAAATCGATATCCCGGATGGGAGGTAAAATGATCGGAGTTGGCAGAACAGGATCCAGTGCTGGAGGAACGCGCTGGGATGGGCTAAGCGAAAATGAGCCCGCCTACATAATCGAAATGCCGAGTTGGAGGGCGGACATACTTCATCCCGTTGATGTTGTAGAGGACGTAATAATTGGTATAGGGCTAAACTCCTTGCCTCACAAAAATTCTCTTGTCAATCTACCCGGCTCAGCGTCAGAGGGATCATCGCTGGAAAGACGAGTCAGGCAATCAATTAGGGCAATGGGGGCCCATGAGGTCCAAACGCTCACACTAACAAACATGGAAATGGAGTTTGGCACACCACGGCTCATCCCGGCTGGCGAGATCACCAGGATAAAAAATCCAATAACACGAGAGCACGATATACTGAGACAGTACATCTTGCCTTCTTTATTCCAAGTGCTATCCTCTAACAGACATCATGAGTTGCCACATCGGATTTTCGAGTTGGGGACAAAGGTAGTTGACCACATAAATTCAAGCTCAGTTGCTTGGGCGTGTGCCGAAACGAACGCTGGTTTTAGCTCCGCCAAGGGTTATGGGATGTCTCTCCTGAGGGACCTTGGCACAAATGACGATGACCTAGGCCTCGTAGAGGGGGCGCCGGGAGTTGGCCCTTGGATTCCCGGAAGAGTAGCAGACGTGAGTATAAAGGGAGTATATGTCGGTACCTTCGGTGAAATAGACCCCGCCGTATCGGTCAGTTACGGACTCAGGGTTCCGATTCATGCCGGCGAGTTTGATATGAAAGCACTCATGTCCCTCTTACCAGATCCACTCCATAACTAATTCCGGACCGGTCTATCAGGGTGACCCTCATAATCGCCCCGCGACCTCAGAGGATTCACGAGGGTGGATATTCCTGAGGATTTGATCGATTGAAGGATTGTACAATAGGAGTTGATGAAGCCGGTAGAGGCCCTGCAATTGGCCCTTTGGTCGTTGCCTCGGTGTGCATCCCATCTGATGATGTCAGAATTCTCGAGGGCATCGGGGCTGGGGACTCAAAAGGTATGTCACCGGTAAAAAGAGAAATGGTTGAGGAGTTATTTCTTCATCAGGCCGAGATCAAAGGATGGGCCTTTGTAGTGAAGATATTGACAGCGGAAAAAATAGACCTTGGAAGACCATATAGAAGTTTAAACAAAATGGAAGAAGATCTCTTTGTCAAGTCAATTCTAGATGTCACAAAGCCAGAAACTGTTGGATTAGTGAATATGGATCCCTTGGGAAGCAATCCCGGAATGTTCGCGGAAAGAGTCGGTGCAAGCATGATTAAAACCCGTCCAAATATAGTGTTCAGGAGTGAAACCGGAATGGATTCTGTTTGTCCAGTTACCGGTATGGCTTCCGTCCTAGCCAAGGTTAACAGAGACAGGAAAATGTCTGCTATCAGTAAAGAAATGGGATTTGATGCCGGTTCTGGTTATCCATCAGATCCACTGACGAGAGCTGCAGTTGATCTAATGACGAATGATATCAAGCCCCATAAGTACCTACGATGGACTTGGTCCACAGTTTCGAACACCTGGAACCAGAAACATGACTCACCAATACCGATAAGGACTGTTGACGGGACGGCCTTTCAACAGAGATTAGATGATACGGTCGGGAATTAAGGAGGCGCTTTACCACATGGACGAAATTAATGACCCCGAAATTCAATCTCTGATAAGGAAATATGCCCTACAGAATGCCCTCGAATACGAAGGTAAGGGACAAATGGGGTCTGCACTGGGGAGATTGCTTTCAGAGCGTCAAGATCTCCGGCCCATCGCGAAGAAGCTAATGCCAATTGTATCCACGGAGGTAGATCTTGCTAACAAGATGATAGTGGAAGACGGGCCAGTTGTTGTCCGCCAAAGGATAGAATCAATTGACCCTAGCGCAGTAAAGCGAACTCGGCAGGAAAAGCGCAAAGGCCTGAAACCGCTCGACGATACTGATCGAGGGGTTATCTTACGGTTTGCACCCAACCCGAATGGACCATTGTCACTCGGCCATTCTCGAGGAGTTGTAATCAATCATCAATATGCAAAAATGTACAACGGTAAGATGGTTCTAAGATACGATGACACTGATACGGTCGTAAAGCCCCCTCTGGTCGAAGCGTATGATTGGATTGCTGAAGATTACCAATGGTTAACTGGATCAAAACCCGACGTAGTAATTCGGGCGAGTGAGCGGATGCCTAAGTATCTAAAATTTGGAGAGGAGATGCTTTCCAAGGGATTTGGCTACGTCTGCGAGTGCACCTCTGATGAATTCAAAGATTACAGGATCTCCATGACTTCTTGCCCACACAGATCAAGATCTGTCGATGAGAATTTAACTCAGTGGAAAAAAATGGTTCAAGGAACTATGAAACCGGGCGATGCTGTGGTCAGAGTGCTTACGGACATGACTCTTCCAAACCCAGCACTCAGGGATTGGCCTGCATGGAGGATACAGCATAAACCTCACCCAGTAATTGGAGAGAGATACCGTGTGTGGCCTCTGTTGGATTTCCAGAGCGCCATTGAAGATCATTTGCAGAGGATATCGCATATTGTAAGGGGAAAGGACCTGATGGACTCTACTCGTAAGCAAATGCTGTTATACGAGCATTTTGGCTGGGTTTACCCGCATACACTTTATTGGGGCAGGGTCAGTATACACGGCCACGGATCTTTCTCTACCAGTAACATGAGGGAGGGTATTGAATCTGAAATTTACAATGGATGGGACGATCTAAGACTCCCCACAATAAAGTCACTACGAAGGAAAGGATACTCTGCAGAAGCCATTACTTCTTTCTGGATTGAAATGGGGATAACCCAGAAGGATGTGGCAATTCCACTGGATTCGATTAACGCGGTAAATTCTAGGATTATCGACCCTACTTCCAGGAGGATTTCACTTGTTGTCAACCCAGTGAATATCGAGGTCATCGGAGAATTGCCCGGAAGTATTCACATTCCTTATCATCCGGATAGGCACTCTGTGGGTCACAGAGAGATTCCTCTTTCCTCTAGATCATTTTTTGTCGAGGAAAGTGATTTATCAAAAAAATTTAGGCTCAAGGATCTCGCTGATGTGGAGAAAACCGGAGATGGATTTGCGTTCACGTCTGAGGAAAGGACCGATGATAGGCCCATCATACACTGGATTAGTTGCGACCTACAGACTACTTGCGACCTTGTCAGATCTGAAGGCGAAGAGGTATTTATCGAACATTGCGTCATTGAAGACGCAGATCTCATGGTCGGAGAGGTTGTCCAGTTAGAAAGGAAAGGGTTCGTTAGAGTTGAAGAATGGTCGGAAGAGCGCCGGACGCTGGTTTGGCTACACAGATAGGCTTCTTGGCGCGCCTTTCATCGGCGCATTGAAGCGATGTTCCGTCGGGCGAGGGTCATGAGACGCAGGTTCGGGGGCTCCATGACAGTCCTATTCATGCTCGCAGCAACGTGTCTCTTCAACCCAACAGTCGCAGAACAAGATGGGGCTTGCTGTGAGGACCAGGGTTTCAGGATGTTTCTCACTGGGGAGGCACAATCAGGGGGGTTGACACCATTTTCCTCAGATTTAGATGATCGTCACTCTGCAGTTGTAACTCCATCTGTGCTCGGAGCTATTGAAATTGGGAAATGGAGTACAACCTGGTCAGTAGATGATGACTACGCATCATCCGAGTGGACATTTGAGATACCCTATGAAATTCAAGGCGCAACAGGCCTTCAACTAAATGCCACCGTCGGGATCAACATTGGTGGGACCTATCATTCAGGATCATCAGGACCCGGTCTGCTGGTCACAAATGGTGTACTTTCAGTTCCAATACAGGTAACAGGGGGGGCAATATCGGAAGGGGATCAAATTAGATTTACTCTGGAAGTTCAATCCTTATCGTTTTCAGCGCCAGGAGACAATGCTGGTATCAGGTTCTATTGGGGTGACACCGAGGATGCAGGGATGCTTGCGAAGTTCCCATTCGGAACAGCTACAATGCAAGACGGATCTGCTAACGATGGAATAGCATACTTCCCCGTTGACATAATGACTCATTACGGATTAGATGTCTGGAACAAAAGAAGCTCTGGATCCGCAACCGTCGGTACAGAGCAACTCACAACCAGCCCCGTAGTTACGGAGATTGAAGATGGAGTGAGGATAGTGTTTGTGTGGCAGTGGCCGGAAACCTACGACGGGTCGGGAGTTCAAGTCACATTCAGGGTGAGCCCCCACCCAGGCGCATTGCTTGAGTCCACCAGGACATATGAAGTGAACATTGACGGGGGTGGCGGAACTGGGAACTGGTATCCCGAGGAGGAGCCTAAAAGAGACTCGGGTACAACTTTAGAAATCGATATATCCGGAAGGTCCTCGGCGTCAATAGTAGACAGAGACATACAGATAACCGTCGATGGCGCCATGTCCCAGTGGATTAGGTGGGGATTGGACAACATCGGCAACAATACACTAAGCGGATCTTCCTGGTGGAAAAACTTGGACTCATACGAGGATTCTCTTTCGGTTGGAGAGGAACACAATGGACGGGTGGATGACACCGAAAGCGCGGCTCTAACTCAACATTTGCAAACTTCAGCTTCAAACATCAGATCATTCATGAGTGTTGGTTTGGGCTTGGATGTGGAATCCCTCGTGGGATCGGACCTTGTAGACTTATCCCAGCGGGACGTAACACTAGACTTTGGTGCTACGAGGGCATTCTCTTCGGAACCAGTGACCATAATTCTAGAAGTGCGTTACACACCCGGCATTGAAGCATCCAGTGAATACCTAATCAGGACGTTCGTTCAACCAGGGAAGGGTGATTGGTTTACCTTGATAGATGTTGATGCTGGACTCAGGGGTTCCGCTTTAGCGGGTTTCGGTGCGGTTTCGGCCGGAGATCTCGACGTAGAACACCGACGTTGGATTTTCTTGGAAACAATATCTTACGAAGATCAAGATCTCGATCCCGAAATGATATTCTCAGTATCTTACACCCCTCCCTCATCACCGGCAGGAAGTCCGCTGGTATCAGCGTTAATTTTGGTATTAGTGATGTCAATTACCGCCGGCCTATCGTTGTACTTGACCCAGACCAGAATCAGAGCTCCTTCAGTAGCGACTGCGACGCTGTTCGGATTCATGTCATTTATTGTGTATGTGGGAGGTTTTGATCTACCTCTTGTATTTGGCGTGGGGGCTGCAGGACTGATTGGTGTTTTTCCGGTTGCATTAGTATCACCACGAAGCAAAAACAAGGGAATAGGGGCCAGGGCGCTTCCCACTATAACTTGCCCCAGCTGCAACACTCCAAATGTCGTCCACAGTAGCAATCGACCCTTCAGAACATCATGCTCGGGATGCTTCGTTACCCTGAGGCTTGATTGAGATCACTGGATCATCAGCCTGAGCTGGTCCCGTTTATATGTCCAGTCTGATGGTATCCTGCCAGAGTCACGATAATAACTTGAGAGGCGTCTAAGCCTTGACTCCGTAAGTTCAAGTTGTCTTCGATTATGTATGTCTTTTTGGTTCCCCGACTCTAGATGGTCTATAATCCGCTGGGCTTGCCTCATCAGGTTCATCATGTCTTCCGGATATTTTGACCTAGTCCCGTTCTTTTCTATGATGGAGGTGATTCTCTCGCCTGTTGCAAGCTTTACATTGGGTACAGCGTGTTGGTCTCTCAGTAAGATGCCTATTTCTGAGGTTGTTTTACCTTCATTCGCATATTTCAAAATCAAAGATTCTACGTTATCCTTGTCGGTTTCCGACCAACCTGGAGGTGCATCTAAGACTGGCTTGGTCGACCCGCTTTGCCCTTTTCCTTTGTTATGCATTCTAGCCATAATGAGCGTCGCTCCGGGTCTGGCCGATCTGCTGCACCTCTTTAACCGCTACGCAGCGAACTACAGTCTATGTCGGGCCCTTGCAAGCGCTCCAGGCGATTTCGGCCATTCCCACGCGGGCGCAATGGCTCTCGCCGAACCAATCAATTTCCCCTCCTGAAAAACTATCATCTCGTCTCCTGCTCTCGGCGAACCCGAGAAAGAAGAGATGTTGGTGGAGAAAATATCTCCTGACCACTTAAACCCGTCATTTAGGTATACTCGGGGGACCGTGTTGGTCTCATCTAATATTTCCAATGATGACTTAGAAAATGAGAATCTTCCACTTTTGCTATTCCATATGGCAATTTGATTTTTGTCCTTCATAATTCTATAATCAGGAGCCCTGCCAGTTGCCCTTGCACCTTCTAACCAAATATCGCTACCATACAGATGTCTCGAAATTGATTTGAATGACTCCAAGATGTTTTCACCCCTTTTGGGTTCGGTCAGATTTTTTTCTCGAAGAGCATGTTTTACTTCTTTTTTCAGCCTTGCAAGCGCCTCCTCAGAACCTGCCGAATCCTCTAATCTAGTATCGATACACGCAACACCGTTAACCTCGATTTTTATTCCCGAATGATTTATGATGATCTCGAAGTCATTTCGTGAAATTATCTTGCTCATCATTCCCTGTATGATATTTAATTCGTCAGCATCCCAATGGCCAGTAACTGGGATGTCGTATGATGCTGCTGGCCACAAAACCTCCAACGCTCTTGGAACTACTCCTAGAGGTGCTGTAATCATTAGTTCCGAGACTGCTCTGCTATCGATGGCTTGCCTAAATCTGGCGTGGCTGGGAGATTTTCTGTATGGCTTTACGGCAGAGCAAGGTAGCAATACTGCAACTTTTGATTGATGAGGATGAGGTCTCCACCTGCTGGATATGGAGTGTTGCCAGTGTCTTATTAGCGGATCTTCCCTTGATGATTTGGAAGTACAGTCCACAGTCCGTCCCTGTTTCAACGAAGATGACAAACCAGCTTTACCGGGATCAGTAATGGCGATTTTGCTCATGTACTCATCGTGCCTTCGTAATCTTTGGACTGATCGGGGACTTGAGAGGCTGCAGGCCTCGGCCAGATTTCTGATTCTGCCGCTCTGAATTGCTTGGCGAGTCTCTATCAATGCCTCTCTCCAGGCATGTAATTGTACGCTCCACGCCTCAGAATCATCTTGGGTTAAATCCCGGGCCCGAGGCCCGAATGAGGAAATGTGAACTCCGCTTGCGAAAGCGCGTTTTACTCTGGAAAGGTCCATGAGATCAATTCCCATCCAAGACAATATAGCACAATTGTCCGGGCCAGAAATTCCGGGCATCCAAATCAATGAGGCTGGAAATCTTCTCCTGACAGTGTCAATCGCCTTGATCATTCTTTCATCATCATTTACAAGTTGGGGGGAATCTAGGAAGCAAACCACTGATGGCTCTGTGTTAATTTTAGACAGAGAAGGATCATGTAACAATGACTGTATCGTCAAAGGTAGGAATCCTTCTCCTGTTGGAAATGTACCAGCATCAGACTCGTCAAGACTAGGTGGCAGCGAGAGTCCTTCAGATGCATTCCATTCTACCAATTCATCGAACGGAGGACAGATTTTCCCTCTTGTCTGTAACGTCAGTTTAGCGGGCACTATCGTGGAATTTCGAACCAGCCTGAAAGGTGCAATGTCTACTTCAAGATCGTCGTCATTTTCCATCAATACAAAACTGGGAGTGAATCCGACTGGGTCGCTCCTGTCGCCAATAGCAAATATGCGGGAGTAGCGCTCCCGCGAACTGACCATCCTACCAACAGAAGGGGGCGAGGTCATGAATATCCCAAGAAGATCAATCCCTTGAAGGATTCTAAGGTGAGTGTCCTTACGCACGGTCATGAGGTGGACTGTCGTCATACTGACGGTCATGATGTGCACCATGGTCATACCTACTTCTTCAAGCGCGGATGATCATGATGATTTCACACTCATCGAGGGCATCGGTCCAACATTCATCACCCTGAAATGTGACACTGAATCATGCTATGGTTTTTCACTGGATATTTCGGAATCAAATGATTCGGTTTTTTTTGATGGTTTCTCATGGTCGGGTAATCTGACTCAAGGCTTAGGTTATAAGATAACGAAAGCACCAGGAGCAACTGGTTCAGCGACTGTATCAATTCTGACTTCTGATCCAGATTTTGTTTATGAAAAAGATGATGTTGATGGCTACATAGGTCATGGATCCGAGTTTAACACAATGCCCGTCAGAGAATCCTGCATCGATCGTAGGTGCGAAAAAGAACAGATTCCGATCGGCAAAATGACTGGATGGTTAAGTCACGGGGGCGATTCTGATTCATGGAAAATCGCACATAATGGCAGTGCATGGATCAAAAATATATTATCAGAAGCTCCAATGCTGGTAGAAATTTGGCATGAGAACGAAATGGGAGAAATGTGGAAATCAGAAGATAAGCATTCAACCTACAACGGCGTATTTCACGAAATCGGCAGCCTCACGGCTGTAGCGGGGGAAAATGAATCATCCTGGGTAAAGATAATCTCAATTGAACAAGATAGGAGAGACTCGGTTTACCTTGCCGAGATATTCACATCTGATGCCACGCAAGATGCCCCGGCCAATAATACTCACATTGCTGTGAGATCCCCCGCTTCTTCACAGGATTTCGTAATCAGGGGAATATCGCACAGCCACGAGGATGTAGATTCGATTCTTGTTCCAGCCGGAGGAAGAGTATCCTACTCGATAATCCCCAACATCACATCAGAGGAGAATTATTCAGTAAGTGTGCATGAACATCTCGTGGGGGGAACGATAACCACAGATTTAGGAAATTTAAGCGGGATGACAAGCTCATTGGCCATGTCCCTAGAAATTAAGTTCAAACTTAGTGGTCTAGGACTATGGTCCGCCAGAGTCGTTCTCGATTCCCTGTCTACTGATTTTGATGGACTGAAAGTTTCAGATGGTTTATCATTTAACGGAGAC
>MDTA01099206.1_pt1 | contig 12790 bp, 25 predicted proteins | sample 811151 | NCBI WGS metagenome assembly MDTA01 (sample SAMN05326648, study PRJNA326480) | marine metagenome | isolation source: seawater | place: Indian Ocean: South | collected 2010
CTTATTTAAAATAGTATTTAATTAGTTAGTGTTCTTTAACATGCTTTCTGACGCTCAGAAATGCTCTGTCTTGCGTTTAATTATATTAACTGGGTACATACTTAGAGTTACCACGAAAGCGAATAAGAGCAAATCGTTAAGCCATAAAAAAAGGGCCTAAAAAGACCCTTTTAATTAAGAACTTTTACTTAAGAAGTAACTGTTCCTGAAGCCAAAGCCTGATACCCTGCGGCAATTACGGCTCTGCTTGGTGTACCTAAACGATAAACGTTTCTGGTTCTACCTTTTGTGTCAGAGACAGTATTTAGATAGATTGGGAAACCGTCAAATCTTAGTGATTGGATCACTGATTGTGGGTTACCTGCACCAAATTGGCTTCTTAGTTGAGCAGAACTCAATGTTCTACCTGATTGTAGTGCTGTTAGCACTTTAGATTTAATAGTAGTTGTCATAACTTCCTCTCTATTATTATTTTATTACCTAGTATTTTTACTAGAATATCATTATTATACTATCTTTTAATAATTTGTCAACCAAAAAGGTAAATAGTTGTACACAGAAACACATAGTAATCAGGGAAAACATAAACACAGGAGATTATTATGTATTATACCGAATCTATGGTCCAGATGCTTGAAGATTTGCAACTTCAAGCAAAAGAAATGGAAAAACAAGTTAAAGATATGATGGAACTAGAGGGTCGTGCTCTAGGAATCGAACTTGATAAAAGAAAAAAAGCAAGAGATTTATACGACGAATTAGTAGCACATCAAGCCAGTATGGAACAGTCTCAGCCTATGACATGGGCATACGTTCCAGAAGAAATTGCTGACTACGACTGCAATCCAGATCATTCGTATTTGGAAAGCGAACATGCTCCTGAACACCTAGCAGATCATGATGAAGTACATTATGAAGAACCTGCTGTTGAAGAGCATGTTGAAGAAGTACATGTTGAAGAAGCACCAGTCAATGATGCTCCAGTAGATGATGTACCACATGATTTTGTAGAGTCTCCAGAACCTGCTCCAGTTGAAGAGCATGTAGAGCCTGTTCCTGCAGAGGAACCTGCTCCAGTTGAAGAGCCAATACAAGAAAATCCTGATCAACCTCAAGGATAATCATTCAAAAAAAAGGGGCCTTTAAGGCCCCTCCTAAATCCTGTGCTAAGGTAGGGAGTAACATAGGTAGGTAAGCACAGGTTTTATAAACTAAGCAATATATTTTGTGTATCTATCGCTGAAAGTTTTGTGTAGATCTTTATCTAAATCAGTTCTTACATTGAATCTAATTTGATAATCTTTCATAATTGTTTTAAATAAAAACACAACCATTTCAGGTTCAAAATTATCATAACTAAATCTTACAGTATTGTTCAATGCTTTTCTGAACTTGTTATCAATGCCTTTGTCTTTAAACATCTCATTGAGTTCATAAGCCAACCCTACAACTAAACTATACTTTGCAGATATTTCTTTAGATAATTTTGTGTCTAAATTTTTAACATCTCCTGCTAATATTTGATCTGGATTAGGAAGTTTACTAGCAATTTTTCTATGCTCTATAAACTTAATAGCCATACCCTCTCCTATAGCACCTGCAATTTCTGCCTTTTGCTCTAGTGTTTCAGCACTATCAAAACCAGGTACTGAAAGCATTTCACTTACAAAGTTCCAACTTCTAGGAGTTGCAAACGATTGTGAACTACTTTTAGGATCAAAGTCAAATAAGTCGCCTTTAGCAAAACTTAGGTAACCAATAACATCAGGACTTACGTCATTATTGATTGCCCATTTTTGCCAGTCTTCAAAATTAACTTCCATATTAATATGTCTGAATCTGTTAGCCAATGGTGCTGGCATTCTGTATGTAACACCTCTGTCAGTTTCTCTGTTACCTGCGGCTACAATTCTTACATTGTCTGGCAGTTTATATTGACCAACACGTCTATTAAGAACTAATTGATATGCCGCCGCTTGTACACTTGGAGGTGCTGAATTAAGTTCGTCTAAGAACAAAATAACATTGTCATAGTCACTAGCAAAATCTTCACTAGGTAGATCACTAGGTGGTGACCATTCCATTGCATTTGTTTCTGGATTTCTAAAAGGATAACCTCTTAGGTCTGTAGGCTCAAGTAAAGCAAGACGCATGTCAATCATTACTGAGTTGCCAATTTCGCCACTGTTTACAATTTGCTCTACGAGCTCTGATTTACCTATTCCTGGTGCTCCCCACAAGAAAATAGGTCTGTTTACTTTTATAGATCTAAGTAAAATAGGTTTTACTGTAGATGCTCTTACGTTTAATGTTTCCATATTATGTTACTCCTAACAATTTTTTAATATACATATAGTATAGCAAAAAATTATAATATGTCAACCTTTTTTTGTAAAAGATTATAAAATTTCTATAAATGCTTCTATATCTTTGCCATTTAACTTGTACCAGGCGGCATCATCTTGATTAAACAATACCATTTTCTTTTTAGTAAAGTAGTAAGGCCATTGCATTTTGTTGTCTAAAACAAGATACATTTTAGGTGTAGGAACAATATTATGGTTAAATTCATAAAAGTCAAAGTGTCTTTTACATAATTCATTACCTAAATAGGTTAATCTTAAACCAAGTGGACCTTTTTCTTTGGATATTCTAAAGTTGCTAAACAACTTATACCCTAATTGATCTCTATTAAATCCTTTAAATTGCTTGTAAAATCGTGTATTTTTCTTAATACCTGGGCGTCTTGATGTACTTGGTAATTTATGTTCATTAACAAGATCAATTAAAATTTGTATTATTTTATATTGGAGGGGTATTTCCTTATTTGAGGTCATCTTCTGATACAATTTCGCCTTCAGTAAGTCTAAATACGGCGAATTCATCAGTATTAAAGACTTTATTAAGTCTTTCTGCAAGATTAAAAGCATGTCCTGGATTACTAAATGATACTTTTTTATATTTAGGACCTGGATAGGATACTAATGTATGTAAGATTCTTAGATTAATAGGCTTATTTTGATAAAAAACACTATAGATAGCATCTGCACTAAGAACTTGCTCAGATTTGTATGTAGTTTTGTTGATACTTTCTAATATAATATCCGGTTTTGGTCTACTCATGTATAGTCTCCTATACACTTATTTATCATTTATTTGGGTTAAAACTAGTTTTATTTGTCTAGTTCGCTGGAGTCAACAAGTTTTTTAAACTCTGTATATCCGCCTATTTTTTCACCGTCTACTATTATTTGAGGGAATGTTCTTGCACCTGGAAATGTTTCCATTAATGTTTCTCTATCAAAATCTTCATCTAACATTTTATATGTAAGATCAAATTCTTTTTGTTCTGCAAGTCTTTTAGCCATATCACAATATGGGCATTGTGGTTTACTATATATTTCTACTTTCATATCTTTATTTATTTACTGTTACTAAAAGTTTTGCTAAAACTAGATCCATTTTGCTTTCAAAGGTAAGGTATAATGTTTGATTTTCATACCAATCTTCTTTACTATAATCCATATTAGCATGAGGCCTAAAATGCCAACCCCACCTTTTTTTAACTATGTTTTGTATTTTATTAACCGCAGTCATAGGTAATGCATTTGTTTGTGTCTTCCATGCAAATTTGTATATAAAATTATACCCACAATCTTCAGGTAATTCTGTTTCCATGTAATTAAAATTTTCCGCCATCTATATCTATAATTTCGTAGTCACTAATTTTAGTGTCTTTAGGTAAATTTTCTATAATACTTAATAACCATTTTACATTTACTATAAATTCGGTTTGTCCTTGTTTTTGTAAATTACTTAAATGGAATTTAAGTTTTTCAAGATCGTTCATTTTGTTTTTTCTGTTTGTTTAATTTACTATTGACCGATCTACATTCCTGTTCACTTTTAAAAGGTCCTGCATAACCATATGTAACAAGTGTAGAATATTTAGGACCGTGACTATGTTTCCAACCCTTTTCAAAATTTATGCAATACCAACCTGCCGCATAGTAAACATCGCTTTCAGGTGTCTTAGTATATAGAGGAACTTCAGGATTATAATCATCGTGTGTTACATCTAAAGGATAAGGTGTAGGATAATCTACAAGATAACCTTTTATATAAAAATCTTCCTCTACTACAGGAGATACTGTATTTTGCTCTTCAAAAATATTTACATTACTAAAATACTCACCTACGTCTACTTCGTCACCTAGTTTTACAATTTGCTTACCATTTATATAGAAATATTTGTCTTGGACATCTCTATTTAAAATACCTACTTTTCTAGGCCCTTGACTAACTAACCATGCAACATCTGATATCTGTTGTAAGTGTGCTTTGTTTTTTGTTTTTACCATGCTATATTCTCCTTGTCACCATAATCTTCATCTCTGCCAACAACTTCTCCTTTTATAGAATATAGTTGTTTGTTAGGTGTGCCCTTTTTATTTCTAAAGATGTCTGGGCATACATCGTGTCTCATTTGTCTATAAACTTTATTTCCGTCAGGACTAGTATAAATCCAATGTGGCTCACTTGGCCACTCATCTACTATTCTTCTTATTGCTTTATCTAACTTGTCCATTTAAAAATTCTGCATAATCATTAGGATTATCACTCATACGTTGTAAGTTCCATTTAGCACAGAACTTCATAAAGTATATACCCACCTGTGTTTTAGGTTCCTGATTAACTGCTTCTTGTACTATTGTTTTACTTTGCTGTTTTATATCTTCAGGCTGTGCTGTTAAATCTATTAGTAATTGATTACGTTGGAAATCATCTTTTACTCTATGTTCTTGTTCTTCATGATCTACCCAACGTTGTAACATAAAATTATTATAATCATAACCACCGTTATGTCTGTCTTTAAAGGCTTCTGTAATGCCTGTTTTATTTCTTGTACCCTTTAATCTAGCACCAGGATATGCACTAAATATATTATCAGATGTGTCGCCTCTAACACATTTTTCAAATAATATAAATTCAGGATTTACTGGAGGCTTAGGTTCTCCTGTTTTCTTATCAATAACAGGATCTCCTGTTTTTGCATTTGTAAACCCATCTAATGTAACTATTTGGTCTGTAGTACCATTATATTGTATTACATTGTCTGCTATAAGTTGATAAAAGTCGCTATCTGTACTAACAATAACATGTTTATCTTCTGGGTGTTCTTGTATCCAAGTAGCAATTAAATCATCTGCTTCTGCATTTTCTTGTTGTATAACTGTACAATTAGTTCTATTATCAAAAAAGTTTATCATATCATTATATGATTCAAAGAACAATTCATCATCTTCTTGCTCTTTAACACTTCGTTGATCTAGCAATACTTTTCTATTTGCTTTGTAAGGAGCATAGACGTCCTTACGCCAACTTCTACCCTCTAAACAAAGTACAACATGATCACCATCAAAGTCTCGCCATACTTTCTTAATGCTATTAAACATAATATGCATAGCCATTCCTACTCGCATATCTATATCTCTGCCTCCACCTACATGCTTTGCTCTCATAAACATATTAAGGCTATCTACTAAAATGTATGTTTTCTTACTCATTATTTAAATCCAAACTTTCATTTATTATAGCATCGAATGGTGATTCTTTCAAGTCCTTTTCACGTTTTTCTTCAAAATTTCTTTTTATATCATATGTTAGATATTTTGAATAGTTTTCTAAAATATATGTTACTTGCTTAGGTTCCATATCCTCTAAGACTTCTTTTATTACAAAATCTAATTTAGCAGATAGTTCTGCTAATTTAATTTTAGAATCACGTTCTATTTCACTCATCTTCTTTAGGTGTGGTTGTTTTAATTACATCTTCTGAATTATCAGTATTTCTTTGCTCTTGCAACCCATAATCTAAGTCTGCTTGTTCTTGTATTAATACTGTTCTGCATACATCATTAAACCATTTGTTTACAACTGCTTCGTCACTTTCACCAGTGTATCCATTGTCGTGTAAAAATTTAACAAAGTTGTCGTTCCAGTCTAATTCCATAAAACCTGCTTTAGCATTTTCTGGGTTTACATCTAATGTTAAAACATTTACATAAGGTTCATCTTTTATTTCAGCAACCTTTTTTTCATATTCATATTTGCCTATTGTACCATTTTTTAGTTCAATATCTAATTTAGCAATTTCACCATCTATATCAGAATCAGCATTTATAACTGCTAAAGCCTTTTCTAAATCTTCTCCGTCATAGTAATATTCTGCTTCTGCTATTGCTCTGGACTTACCTTTAAGTCCCCAACTAGCAGGCATCATGCCAAATGGTAATTTACTTTTCTTAGCCATATTATCCTCTTATACTTTCTGTAGGTTCAGGTAGTTTTGCAGGTTTCAATTGTATTCCTACAATATAACATACCCTTTCGCTCAAGTCCCAATCTGCTAGTATTTCTTCAATATCTTGTTTTGTAAGTGACTCTCTTAATTTTGGATTACCATAATTATGGAAAGGATCTCTATATGTAAGAGCAAAATCTCCTACGTCAAGCGAACCATCTCCTCTGGTTTGCCATTGAAATGTATCAATAGGTGTAAGTTTACAACCAACAAGTATTGTATAAACCTTGTCATCTATATTTAATTCTAAAGAACTTTCATTCATTATTTTTTCACTTACTTTCTTAATACCTTTTATTTGTATATTAAGTGCTCTATCAATTTCTAATTGTGCTTTTGCTTCTGCTTCTGCACTATCTATTTCAGATTGTAATACAGGCAAGCCATCATGTGTATATCCAGCAATACCATCGTTTGCCATATCAATATTTGCTTTCTGCCTAGCATAGTTTTCATCATGGTCTGCACTTGCATCCATAGAAAACAAAAATGCAAGTATAAAAAATACACCTACAACTGCTAAAGTTAATTTTTTCGTTTTACTCATAATATTCTCCTAAGTACCCCAAGCATTACCAAATAAGTTTATATGTAATCTTGGACTGAATTTGTATCCTGTTTGCATACAAATTTCTGCTACGTCTTTTTCTGTAAGTGTTTGTTGCTCTAGTGTAGCACCCTCGGGCATTAAAAACACACTATCAATTTGCACACCTGCTTTTTTATATGCTGACACAAATGTATCTACATCTGGTAAACATAATTCATCACGTACTACAAATTTATTATATAAGAAACTGTTTGTAACTTCATTCATTGTTAATAATTGTTCTGGTATTAACGTATCTTCTAATAATTCTCCGCTTATAGACAATTTAGGAGATGTACTCCATGTAACATGTAAATCTGTTGCTTCGTTATTAAAGTAATCTATTAGTTCTGGAGTAACTGCTTTAGAACCATTTGTTTCAAATGTTACGTTTACTAAACCTACTTCTCTACACATATTAAGAAGTGCTGGCCAAACACGTTGCCACCCTAGTAGCGGTTCACCACCTGTGATAACCAAGTGAATGTCTTCGCCGTGTTGGCCAGCGAAAGTGCCGTTAGGTATCAAAGATTTAATGTGCTCAAACACTTCATCTGCAGATCGAGTCAACTGCAAATGCTTGTACTTCTTTGACCAACTGGCACTGGAATCACAACCTATTGGTGTGACGGGTAATTCTTCAATGCTTTTATAAGCATCAGGGTGTTCTTTATCTGCTTTAGGGTCTAATACATAAGGCATTTCTGTAGTGGCTATTAGATTGCCTCTTTCTTGTCCAAATCCAGCACATTCAAAATTACAGCCAAACACTCTAAGGAATACACTAGGGACGCCAACAAATCTTCCCTCTCCTTGTACAGAGTAAAATGCTTCACTATATCTTAATTTAGGCTGTTTCATCTGATTCTCTTAAAAGCCTTACTATTTCATGTGGTGTTAATATACTTTCTAATTCTTTACTAAATGCATTATATGTAAGATTATGTAAATCACTTTCTTGATATGATATACTTCCATTTACTATATCATCATAAGATTCTAATGCAAGTCTATTTAATCCTACATTAAATATAAGTTCAAAATCGTCACTATCAGGCAAAAATATTTTACCATACTGTATTGTTTTTATGAAAAATACATCAGATATTTGTGCTACTTCCATAACTATATCTTGTTTATCTGCAGATGTATTTCTAACTTTTAAATGTACACCTGCTGGCAAGTCATCTATGTCTGCAATAGTATCTATACATTCCCATACTTCCATTTCGTCTATAGGATATCTATTTTTAATCCAATCCATAGACTTTCTATTACATACAGACTCAGTAATATCTCTGATTAAGATTGCTCTTTTTCCTACTACTAAGTGGTTATTTCTATTTGTTATAGGCATTACTTACTTGCGTATTCTTGTTGCAGTTTAATATTATCAAAAAATTCTTTCTTAGTGCCAGGGTCGTCAAAAAACGAACCTTCTAATACTGTTGTTTGTGTAAGACTACTATGTGCAAGTACACCTCTATGTTCTACGCAACCATGTGTTGCTTGTATGTAAACACCGAGATTTTTACTACCAGTTGCTTTCATTATTTCTCTAGAAATATCGTTAGCAAGTTCTTCTTGTAATGTGCCACGCCTTGCACACCATTGTGCTATCCTTGTGTATTTACTTAGTCCAATCAGTGTTTCTCCTGCTATAATACCTATATATGCGACTCCTTTTACAGGCTGATGATGGTGTGAACACATACTTATAATTTCACTTCTAACTACCAACATGCCCTTATACCCTTCTTCAATGTCATTAGGAAATGCTGTTGCATTAGGCATATCATTATATCTGCCCCACATAAGTTCATTTATATACATTTTTGCAAGACGTCTAGCAGTACCTTGACTGTTAGGGTCTGAATGTCTGTCTATTATGAGTGTATCTAAGATACCTTCGAAATGTGGGATAAGTTCTTCGATCAGTTGCTGATCGTCTCCCTCATCCATGTATTGTGCTACATTATCACTTGCCCAATACTTTGCTCCTGCTTCTTTAATTCTTTGTGTGATCTTTTCACTTACTTTCATTTTCCTTTTCCTCGATTTTAAATTTTTTCATTTCCACCATTCCTCATATGGAAATACAATCCATGGATCATTATCTGGCTCCATTACATTGGCAGTAAATTCAACTTTATCAAACTTACTTGTTTCCTTACTGAATAGTGTAGCATATTTAATTTGTTCATGCAAGTAAAATTTATTTTTATTTTCACTTTTATCAAAGTCATTAACAACTTCATCTATGCCTAATAATGTAGTACCAGAGTCATTGATATCATCCACTATTAAAATATTTTTGTTTTTAAACAATCCTAAGATAGTTTCTAATCTTGTAGAATTTTGTATCATTTCATGGTCTCTTGTTTGCCACTCAAAGCCATGAAAAGGCTTGTCAAAATAATGGCTTAACATTACTCCCATAATAAATGCCCCTCTACCAGGGCCTATAATAACATCAGGGTTAAATCCTTCAACAGTAATCTGTTGTGTAATATCTGAAAGATAATTTTTTATATCTTCATCTGATACATAGAATTTTTGTGTCATAGTTTTAAAACTGCCTTTTGATATTCTATTTCATCTCTAATTATATCTTCAATAGTTAAATTAGATTCCCAACCCATTTCATCAAATGCTTTTGCAATATTGGCTGATGTTTTTGCAGGATCTCCATCTCTGCGAGGACCTATTTCAACTTTTACTTCTTTACCTAATTGTTTTTCTACTTCTGATACCAATTGTTTAATACTGTTAGAAGAACCACCGCCTATATTAAATGCACCACTTTTACCGCCATCAAACAAGTAATTTAGTGCTGACATGTGTGCCATTGCAATATCCACAACGTGAGTGTAATCTCTCATACATGTACCATCAGGTGTATCAAAATCATCACCATTAATAGTAAACACTTCATCTTTAAGAGCCTTCTCAACTAATATAGGCAGTATATGAGACTTAGGATCTAATTGATAACCTAACCCATTATAACTACCTGCCGCATTAAAATATCTTAATGCAGTATATGAAAAATCATATGCATTAGAAAAATCTTCTAATACATTTTCTATCATTAGTTTACTTTTTCCATATGGTGTTAAAGGATTAGTTGGGTCTATTTCTGAATTTAAAAGATAATCACTATTACCATATACTGAACTAGAACTACTAAACACCACATGTTTAACACCTGAATCAACACATTGTTTTAAAAGTGAAACTGAATTAGCCACATTGTTATAATATGTTCCTGCAGGATCTGTAATGCTCTCAGGCACACTATGGTTTGCCGCCAAGTGTACAACTGCTTCTGGCCTTACAACATCTATAAGTCCTTTTACTTGATGATTATCAATATCAAAAGGATATTGTGTTATACCATCAAGTTGTCGTTTAGTTCTATCTAAATTAATTACGTTAAAGCCTGACTCATTAAGAATAGTGCAAGTTACACTACCAATAAAGCCACTGCCTCCTGTCACTAAAATTGTTTTATTTTCACTCATATTTTGCTCTTGCTACATGCCTTCTAAATAAATTATCATTACGCGATAATGTTTCATCATAACCAAGAATAGCATCTAAAGTTCTGTCTATAGTGCCATCCTGATAGTCTGATATCTTACCTATATTATACTGTGAAACGTCTTCATTGTCAATAGCAGATGTCATCTTTTGTAACTTCTCTATTGCATCTTGCAGACTCCAAGGTACATATAAGTGGTTTCCGTTATTAGCAAACACTTCTGGAAAACTTCTATATGCTGGATATAGTGTAAGTGTACCAAATGTATCTGCCTCACTAACAGTATTGCTTACCCAGTCTTGTAACGCACAATTAAATAAAACTTTACTATTTGCTAACAGTTCATAATAATCGTTCTTTTTCAAACCTGTGTAAATTTTAAAGTTTGCTTTCTTGGCAGGCCAGCCATCGTTCCTTTCGCCATCTACTAAACTTTTTGCTCTTTCAACATATTCAGGATCATTACTTTTAAGTTCAGGGTGTCCACAAAATATTGCAAACTCCATTGTAGGATCTATTTTGTAATATGCTTCTGCTAAATCCATATAGAAGTGCGGTTGTTTCTCATCGTCCCAACGTGCCGCAAATCCTACTCTATTATGCCTTTGTTTTAAAGGAATATTAGTAGGAATTCTACTTCTTACTTCTTCCTTACCATAAGGCAATCCAGTAACATATATAGGAGCCTTAATACCAGCAATCCTAAGATGTGCTACAAACTCTTCTGAAGCAACCATTATACCATCAACAAATTGATCAAGCATTTCCTCATACTTTCTCATCCAGTCAAACATGCCTTCTCTAATTAAGAAGTCATCTGGATCAGTTGTTTGTGCTAAAAATCTAACAAAGACTTTAGGTCTAAACTCTGGGGGAGACTGATCCATAATATAAGGTAAACACTCTAATCCAGGAGTAAACATGTCCTCATAAAAAATTACATCATCAGATGTAATTTCTCCATTCTTCATCTTTTGTATTAAAGACATTGTTTGTGATAGACTATAATAAGTCCTGCCATGTGCATCAAGTACACTACCTGTTACTATTGCTTTGGAGTTGTCTAACTCTTCACCAGTAATAATTTCGTAGTCTATATCTCTTTTGCCAAATACTCTTTCGTTCCAGTCTTGCAACTGTAATGTGTATCTTGCTTCATAACTTTCAAGACCCATATAGAATAATTTACGCATTGTCTTCTCCTAAATCCCCATAATCAACCACATCAGTAATTTCATCATCTAGATCTTGAGCATAGTCTTGCTTTTGATCTGCTTCTTCCTTACTAATTTTTTTAGGTTGCTTCTTTTCCTCTGTCATTACATTGAGTTCTTTTTATCTTGGATTTCGCCTCTTCTAACTTTACAAAGTTTTGAAATTTCCATAAGAGCCTTTCTTGCTCTGGCGGCTGACGCCTTAACACCGTTAATTTCAAATTTGTCTTGCTCTGCTTGATATTCTTCAAATAGTGCTTTAAGTTTTAAATGATTTTCCATTATTTTTCTCCTTCGATTAAATATTCCATCTCGCAACCATTTTCATTATCCTCGGCTACGGATATTTTTACATAACGACCTGGATACTTGCTCTGTATCTCAGCCGCCAAATTATCTGCGATCATCTCGCATGACTTGTTATTAAGTTGTAAAACGTCATCGTTATACAACCTTTCAAGCCATCTTTTAAACTGTATAAACTCAATGTCTCTGTCATCATGAAAGACTTCAATCCACACTTTAAAGTGAAATATGTGTCTGTGTTTATACCCTAAAAAACTTACGTCGTCCCAATCTTCTGTAGCATACTTAGGATTAGTATCTGCTCCTGGGTAGAAGTGTACACCTTCTTTACTAAATGTTACCCAAATACTTCTCACGATTCCTCCGTTAATTTATCTAGTTCATTTATATCATGTTCGCCTAGTATCTCTACATTATAATTGCCTTCTTTTGTTCTGTCAACTGTAAAAGGTAAATTATATCCTTTACTTTCTAATGTGTCTACTTTAGCACAGAATTCGTTAAATTCGCTTGTTGTTAATGTTGCTATCATTCTAACCACTCTCCTATTTTCATAAACGCCAATGGTATTAATACCACTGCAACTATAGTTAAACTGATAAACGTTGCTAGTTCGCTTGGACTGTTATTAAAAGGTTCCATTATGACCAACCTCCATCAATTGTTTCCATGACTTCATTCATATGACTTAGCATTTGTGTAATAGGTTCATCATAGTCGCCTATCTCATAATCAACACTATCTTGTTCTTTAAACATAGCCTTGACTATTTC
>MDTA01112625.1_pt1 | contig 12790 bp, 13 predicted proteins | sample 811151 | NCBI WGS metagenome assembly MDTA01 (sample SAMN05326648, study PRJNA326480) | marine metagenome | isolation source: seawater | place: Indian Ocean: South | collected 2010
TCTGGTAGGTTTATTAAGTCCGTATTCAAAAAGTCTCTGCAAGATAGTTATAGAAAATACAGCAGCAATGACAGGGAATAAGTAATAGACAGAAAAAGCAACAGCAAATAATAGCCCATAGATGACCAAAATGATTAACGTTCCAAAACGTCTCATAAGGAAAGAAGAAAATAAAAGCTGCATGATCAAAGTAAGCGGAATGACCACTTGCTCAACAAAAGAGAAATAAGAAGTCCTTTCACAAGGATCAGACGACCATTCTCTAATAATATCAAGCGACATCATCCATGCAATGGTTGCTAATGTTGTAAAAAGAAGCACATAAAGTGCAATATTTCTTACTTCTGGAACTGAAATTAAATTCTTAATAGCATCGCCAGCTCTCCCGCCTATTTCTTTTTTTTCAGAGAAATTATTGTTATTTTCAACATGGAGATCTCTAGCAAGATAAATAGACACACAAAGACAGATAATAGAAAAAATAATTAAAAAACTTGGTCCAGTGTCCGCAATATCACTCCCACAAACTTCTAAAGCAAAATATTGAGTTACACTCGTTCCAAAAAAAGCTCCCAAAGAACCTCCGGCGCTTATAATTCCAAACAGTCTTTTTCCATCATCACTATTGAAATAATTAATTAAAGTTGCCCAAAAGATAGAAACTACTAACAAAGAGTAAACATTTAACCAAACATAAAAAATATAGGCGGTCCATATTCTCCCTTGGTCCTCTAGCAACGTCCAAGCACAAAGGAATAAAACAAAATTAACTATAAAAAAAGAATAACAATAAAGAACAACTTTGCTCCCATCTATCTTGGAAATTACATAAGAATAAATAGGGTTTATGCAGAGCATAACGAGAGCACCAATTGTCAGGAGTAACGATATAGGGTTAACAGAGAACCCAAGTATCATTAGATCTTCATATCCAAATTCTACAGCCAGTTCATTTCTTATTGGTCGCAATGCATACCAAGAAGCTAGGACAAAAAAGAAAAACCCAAAAGCCTTTAGAAGAGGAAGGTATTCTTCTTTTCTTATAGAAGGAAAAAAACGTTCTGAAATAGTATTCATTTCGTCATTTAATTTTTGTTCATTATAGCTAGGATGTTGAAATAATAGTTTGTAAATTTACAATAACTTTATGGAAGCGCAACCATTTATAATTTTAGGAACTTCCCATCTGGTGACTTTGATCATTATTTTATGTTTAGCTATTTTTTTTCCAAGATCGTATAGACATAAATCTTATGCTGACAAAGAAAAGCTCGCAAAGATATTAGGTATTTCCATTATTTGTCTTGAATTAATTAAACCCGTTATATGGAACTCTATGGGGTACCCTTGGATAAGGGTAATTCCAATACACATGTGCAACCTTTCTGCATTTTTTATTGGGTACTTCCTTTTAACCAAAAATAGAATCTTTTTCGAGGTTTCATTTTTTTGGGGTATTGGTGGAGGAGTTAATGCACTTATAACTCCTGATGTTTTACTAACTTTTCCTGATCCAAAGTATATTTTATTCTTCTTCGGTCACGGTTTACTGCTTTTCAACATTGCTTATGCTTGTATTGCCTTAAATTATAGACCTACCTTCGCCTCGGTAAAAAATGGTATTGTTTTTTCGCTTTGCGTTCTACCAATCATTTACATAATTAATGTTGTATTAGGACCGCCCGCAAATTACTGGTATCTAGGTGCAAAACCGATTGACGGCCAAAGCATTATGGATTTTTTTCCTGATCCGCCTATGCACATTCCTTTACTTATAATTATAGGAGCTGCCTTATTCTTATTGATATATTCTCCATATTGGATTTACGACAGAATTAAGGAGAGAGATGTTCAATCAATAAAGTAGGAATATTGCAAGTGTGAGACTTAATAGTTGATACTAGTGTGTTTGGTTTTCTTCCTTCTTGAACCGGTGAGATATCTACCCCAAGGTCTGTCAATCTAAGATGAGAAGCCTTTAGATCTTCAACATCCCACGCCAAGCCCCAGAGACTGTCTTTTACTTCTTCTTTATTTTTTTTTGCTATAACCTCAATAGTTGTTTTGTTCAATCTGAAAAAAAGCATCCTGCCACCCCACTTTTCAACTGTTTGATCTAACGCTAGTCTTATGCCTAAATCTTGTTCATAAACCTTAATGAAACCTTCTGCATCATTAGTGTTGATAACGACATGATCTAATTTATTAACACTATCGGCAGTAAAGTTAGTTTTGGGTTTGAAATTACCTTCCTTATGTTCAATTACGAAAGAAAATAAACCTCTAGTGATATCACTAGGTAAAAATAAGCTATCCCAGGACCTTTCTTTGCCTTCATTTAAATCAGACCCTTTACCGGATACAAGGCTTGATAATTTGTATCCTTTCTTACTTAATATTTCTCTGGTGCTTTTAATTTCATCGGCACCAAAGACTAAACCGGCCAACCCTTCTCCATTTTTTTCTAATGAAGAATTTACCAAAGATGCTCCAGCACCTTTTCCATTAGCAGCAAGTAGCTCCAAGTATAGATTTTTAAAATTGAAAATTGAATTAATGGTGCCTAATTCTTTGTGCTCACCCCTCCACACAGGATTATGTCCAAAGACTTTCTTATAGCCTTTTTCAGCTCTATCTATGTCTTCAACAGCTACTATGAGATGGTCTATTCTTTCTATCAAGATAAATTTAACTGGATAAGGGAATTGGTTAATAAAGGGGCGTTGGATTCCTTTCTAAGATTTAGATCTCCAATAATATTAAAAAACTTAACAAATTCTACTTTTATGTGTTTCATTTAAAAAAACCTATTATCTTATTTTTTAAATTATTCCATATGTCTTTACTCTTTTGAATAATTTCAGGTCCTAATAAAGCCAGACCTGGTTACCAAGTGACTTGACTAGCTACATATATGCCTCCTCCCTTCAGCAATTCTCCCATTGACGCTACTACTATACCTACAATAGATAACACTACTGAAATAATTATTAATACCCACCCAATTAATTTTCTTATTTTAGTAAAGTTAGTGATCATAAAATTTTAATTAATATAGACTTATTGAATAACTGTTCTTAAAGTATGAACTGTATATGAAAAAAACATTTTATTTATTTTTAATTATTTTCCTAAGTGTAGGATGTCAAAACAATGGAGCTGAAATGAACCCTTTCTTAAAAGAGTATGATACACCTTATCAAATACCACCATTCGAAAAAATTGAGTTCTCGCATTACGAACCAGCTTTTGAAGAAGGAATGAAACAACATTTATTAGATATAGAGTCTATAGCCATGAACAAGGAAGAACCGTCCTTTGAGAATACTATCGCTGAGCTAGAACGATCAGGAAAAATACTTGATAAGGTATCAAGTGTATTCTTTAACTTACTGGGCTCGAATACTTCAGATGAAATGGATGCATTAGCAATGAAAATAAGTCCAGTTTTATCCTCTCATAGTGACAGTATTCTCTTAAATAAAGATCTTTTTACTAGAATAAAAATTTTATATGAACAAAAAGATTCTCTTAAATTAACCACCGAGCAATCAAGACTGCTAGATGAAACTTTTAAAAGATTCGTTAGATCTGGAGCTAATCTTTCTGATTCTGAAATGAAAAGGTTGATTGAGATAAATAGCTCACTTTCTACGTTATCTGTTAAATTCGATCAAAACGTACTAAAAGAAACAAATGGGTTTAGTTTAGTAATTGAGAATGAAGACGAATTGGATGGACTGCCAGACGAAGAAATACGGCAAGCTGCATTGCTAGCTGACTCAGAAGGTCACAAAGGAAAATGGGTTTTTAAACCTACTAGGGTGAGCATGTACCCTTTCTTAACTTACTCAACTCAAAGAGAGCTTAGAGAAGAACTGTATAACTCTTATATACAAAGAGGTGATAACGATAATGAGTTCGATAATAAGTCAATCATAGCTAACATGTTGGCATTAAGAAAAGAAAAAGCAAAATTAATGGGATTTGATTCACATGCTGACTATGTACTTGATAATACCATGGCTAAGACAACTTCCAGAGTTGATGATCTGTTAAAAAAAATATGGAATCCAGGTATTGCTAAAGCAAAATCAGAAGCTGATGACATGCAAAATTTGATTAAAGAAGAAGGAGGAAATTTTGAATTAGCGGCTTGGGATTGGTGGTTCTACTCAGAGAAAATCAGACAACAAAAATATAATTTTACGGAAGAAGAAGTTAAGCCGTACTTTAGTGAAGATAAAGTATTACAAGGAGCATTTGAAGTTGCTTCTAAACTTTTTGAAATATCATTTGTTGAAAGAGATGATCTGCCTAAATACAGAGAAAATATAAGAAGTTTTGAAGTTCTAGATAAGCAGAAAGAAGTAATTGGTATTTTTTATACCGATTTTACTTTAAGGCCAAATAAAGGTGGAGGTGCTTGGATGAATACCTTCAGAAGTCAAAGTAAATTTGATGGAAGAGAAATACCCATAGTTGTGAACGTTTGTAACTTCCCACCTGAAAATGAGGATGGCGTATCTTTGCTTTCTTTTGAACAGGTAGAGACTCTATTTCATGAATTTGGGCATGGGTTACATGGATTATTGTCAGATGCTAATTATCCAAGCCTTTCAGGCACTTCTGTAACAAGAGACTATGTAGAATTCCCATCACAAATGATGGAAAACTGGGCACGTGAACCAGAAGTAATTAAAACTTTTGCGCTTCACTATAAAACCGAAGAACCCATACCGGACACACTATTGGCTAAAATTTCTGAGGCTGGGACTTTTAACGAAGGATTTGAAACTAGTGAATACGTGGCAGCTGCATATCTGGATATGGCCTATCATAATAGTGAGGAAGACATTAAGGATATAGATAAATTTGAGGATGATACTCTTGCTGATCTTGGATTAATCCCTCAAATTGAGAGTAGATACAGAAGTACTTATTTTGGACATATATTTGCGGGAGGTTATTCGTCAGGCTATTACAGTTACTTATGGACCGAAGTTTTAGAAGCAGATGCATTTGAGCCTTTTAGAGAAAAGGGCTTGTTTGATAAAGAAACAGCTTCAAAACTAAAAGAATATGTATATGCTTCTGGAAATACTGAGGACCTGATGACTCAATATATAAATTACAGGGGTTCTGAACCAACAATTGAACCATTGTTAAAGAAACGTGGTTTAGATTAGATTGACGTTACCAAAATATACACCTTACCTTAATGGAGATGGAGGGGTTAAGATAGGGCTTAGTCCTATTTCAGAATTAGAATGGCTAGATATAGACCATAAGTTTGAAGAAGAAATTAGTTTAAAAAAAAATCTTCTTAAAGATAATAGAGAAGAAGTTCTCCAGGTTAATAATCAAGTTAAAAGAGAACAAACTGAAGTCCTAGAAACAGTACTAGGGTATTTACAAAGTTTTCATCCAGAGAAATATAAAATTAAAAATGATACTGTCTTAGTTGAAAGTACAAAAGATCTCTATGCGTTAGATCAATTTGAAAACCCTATAGAATTAGCTTCGCTATTGATCCAAGAAGATTTAGTCTTAATGAGCCCTAAAAATGGTAAATTCTTCTTAACAGCAGCTTCTTTAAGTGCGCCATCGCATTGGTCATTGATAGAAAAATTTTCTAAATCATTAATGGATCTGCATGAAGGCGTTCCCAATTATAAAGAAAGCATAGGGCAAAGAGTTGATGAAATTTTCGATAAACTTCCTAGTGAGAGAATATTAGAAAGATTCAACTGGTCGATCTATGATAGTCCTAAACTCTTTCAACCAGTGAGCAGTAAACCAAATGTTAAGTTTACAGAAACGCAAGCAAGTAAGCTCTTCATGAGAGTTGAGAGACAGACAATCAGAAAACTACCTATGAATGATTCAGTTTTGTTTACCATACGCGTATACGTAGATCCGATTCTATCCTTACTTGAAGATAAAAGCTTACTAGAAAGCCTCCAGCTAGCTTTAGAAAACTTAAGCGGTCCAATGAAGCAATATAAATCAATAGATCAATTTGAAATGAGTCTACGGACTTGGATAAAAGCAAATCTTAAATAGATGAAAAACTGGTGGCAAGGTGCAGTAATCTACCAAATCTACCCAAGGTCTTTTTTTGATACTTCAAAGAATGGTGTGGGAGACATTAATGGAATAATTCAAAAATTAAGTTATATAGAAGACTTAGGTGTTGATGCAATATGGCTTTCCCCAATTTTTACTTCACCTATGAAAGATATGGGATATGACGTCAGTGATTATATGGATATTGACCCACTATTTGGAAATTTAGAAGATTTTAAAAATCTGATAAAGATAGCTCATAGTAAAAAGCTAAAAGTAATCATTGATCAAGTGCTCTCGCACAGCTCTGATGAAATGCCTTTTTTTCAAGACAGTAAAAGTAGTAAGAGCTCAGATAAAGCAGATTGGTATGTGTGGGCTAACCCAAAAAAAGATGGTTCTCCTCCTAATAATTGGCTTTCAGTTTTTGGTGGTTCTGCCTGGGAATGGGAAGCCCAAAGAAATCAATATTACCTACATAACTTTCTACCCAGTCAACCAGACTTTAATTTTCATAATCAGGAAGTGCAGAATTGGCTATTAGATACTTGTAGATTTTGGTTAGAGCTAGGAGTAGATGGATTTAGATTAGATACTGCTAACTATTATTTTCATGATCAAAGCCTAAGAGACAACCCTCCTAGTCCAAAAAAATTTGATGTGCCGCCGATAAACCCCTACTACGCTCAAAATCAAATCCATTCAATAAATCAAAATGAGAATTTAAAATTCTTAGAAAAATTTAGAAGTCTATTAGATGAATACTCAGACAAAACATCTGTAGGCGAAATTGGTGACTCACATCGAGCAGTAGAGATTATGAGCGAATACACAAAAAATAATAGACTTCATATGGCTTATAGCTTTGAGTTATTAGGCAATCAATTTAGTCCTAAGCATATTAAGAAAACCTTAGAGAGATTCTTTGAACTAGGTAATACATCTTGGCCTTGCTGGAGCTTCTCTAATCATGATGTTACTAGGCATGTATCAAGATGGGGTCAATCAAAAAATTCAGTAGAGTTTGCAAAATTAACATGTGCGCTTTTACTTAGCCTAAGAGGATCATATTGTATTTATCAAGGTGAAGAATTAGGTCAAATTGAAACTGAATTAGATTTTGAGGAACTTACTGATCCTCCAGGAATAAAGTTTTGGCCTGAAAGTAAAGGCAGGGATGGATGCAGAACTCCCATGACTTGGAAATCACACATGGATAATGCTGGATTTTCGGAGACTACGCCTTGGTTACCAGTTAAGGTCCCACAAAAAGAAAGATCAGTGGATACTCAATTATTAGATAAATATTCTGTTTTAAATTTTTACAAAGACTTCATTTCATATAGAAAAAGCGAACAATCTCTTGTAGATGGTGAAATTGAATTTCATGAAACAAATGATTCAATACTTTTTTTTAAAAGAATAGGAACTAAGCAAATAGCTTGTTTGTTTAATTTTTCTTCTGATGAAATAGAGATTGAGTTTAAACACTCTGGCATAGTTAGTGAAAAAATAACTCAAAATTTAGTGATAGAAAATGATAAATTGAGTATTGGAGGCTTTGGTTTTGGATTCTTTCATATAAATAATAAATTTAAGGGGTTCAAAGTCATAAATAAATATGGAAATACAGGGTAGTTGCGATAATAAATTTTTAGAAGTTAAAGAAATGTTTGAATCACTGCATTCTTCAGGAAGAGAAGTGGGCTCATCTTTTGCTATGTATAAAGATGGTAAAGCATTAATTGATATTTGGGGTGGGTATACAGATAAACAAAAAACCAATCCGTGGAGTAGAAATAGCTTAGCAACTGTTTGGTCAACTACTAAAGGTGTAGCTGCTTTGACTTGTGCTATTGCTGTTGAAAAAGGTCTTTTAGACTATGAAGAAAAGGTCTCTCATTACTGGCCTGAATTTGGGTGCAACGGTAAAGAAGATATAACTATAGGGATGCTACTATCGCATCAAGCTGGAATTTGTGGTTCTACAACAAATAATGTTCATGATTATTACAATCAACAAATTATGTCTGAAGAATTAGCTGCTATGAGTCCAATTTGGAAACCAGGAACTGCCTCTGGATATCATTCGATGACCTATGGTTGGCTGACTTCGGAGTTGATAATTAGGGTCACCGGAAAAACTTTAGGAACTTTTTACGCAGATGAAATAGGCAATCCAAATGATATAGATTTTTTTATTGGGCTTCCGGAATCAGAGGAAAATAGAGTTGTTGAAATGATACCCTTCCCTAAAGAAGAAAATCGATCTCAAGTTTCTACAGAAATTAATGATGCAAAAAAAGCAACTGCTATAGGTCCTAACTTGATTAATCTTCAAAATTCTCGAGATTGGAGGGCTGCAGAAATTCCTTCTGCAAATGGACAAGGCTGTGCTTCTGGATTGGCCAAGCTGTATAGTCTTGTAGTGACTGAAGATCCAACATTGAAAATTCTTAAAGAAGATACGATTAAACAAATGACTAAAAATAGAATAACAAATAGAGATTTAGTTTTGGATGTTGTTACTAGATGGGGCGCAGGATTTGTAATGAATATGCATAAAATTATTTATGGGCCTATTAAAGATTCTTTTGGTCATTCGGGTTGGGGTGGCTCATGCGCATTTGGAGATCCTGAAAATAATGTAGGAATTTCATATGTCATGAATCAAATGAAAAATAATTTTGCTGCAGACGGACGATCATTAGAATTAATTAATAAAACTTATGAATGCCTAAATAAGGAATAAAAATGAATAAAAAGTTGAATAATAAAATAGCTCTAATAACTGGTGGAACTAGTGGAATTGGAGCTGAAACGGCTCGATTGTTTATCAAAGAAGGAGCGAAAGTTGTTATTTCAGGAAGATCTAAAGAAAAAGGTGAGTCACTTAAAGACGAACTAGGAAAAAATTGTAAATATATTCTCTCAGATGTAACTAACGAAGAAGATATAAAATCCTCAGTATCAGAAACGGTTAAAGAATTTGGTGGATTAGATATTTTATTTAATAATGCTGGAGGGCCGGTTGGAGCAGGTATTGAAAACGTCACTCAAAAAGATATCGAATATGGAGTCCATTTACTGCTAGCTAGTGTAATCCTAGGAACAAAATATGCTATTGAGCCTATGAGAAAGAATGGCGGAGGCTGTATTATTAATAACTCAAGTATTGCTGGGCTTCGCTATCGACAAGGAGACCCTTTATATGCTGCTTTGAAAGCTGGTGTAACACACTACTCCAGAATGTCAGGAGTTGAGTTGGGTCCTGATAATATTAGAGTTAATTCAATATCTCCTGGAGCTATAGCAACTCCTATTTTTTGGGGAGGTTCGCAAAGAGCGAATACATTATCAGATCAAGAAAATAAAGATAAACTTAGGAAGCTAAAAGGTAACCTTGCAAAAGCCGTTCCCCTGAAACGCTCTGGTTTAGCTATAGATATTGCTGAAGGAGCACTTTATTTAGCAAGTGAAGCAGGTAGTTTTGTAACCTGCCAAGATTTAGTTGTTGATGGTGGAAGGACAGCTATGTTCAATGAATAGAGAGTGAATCCCGACCCTAAGATTAATCCTGGGAAGGTAGGTGAAATCAAATGCGGACTCACCCTCTATAACCAGTCCATTGGTGACGCATATTCTAGATCAAGAGACTAGAGACTCAATTAAAAAAGAGACTAATATTTACAGTTATTTTTTTAGTTCTTTTGAATGCTTAATAGGGATAACATTTGGTAATTGGTCTTTACCAAATTTTGCTTGTGCTGTCTTTGCTAATGTTGATATGAATCTATTGATAGATTCCATCCATTCTTCTCTCATGCCAGCCTGAGCAAGCTTCTTATTTATAGATTCCGTTGAATAATTACTAATAAAAGAAGCTGATTCCCACATTCTATTTCTACGCATCATGAAACAATAATCAGAAACTTCATCCATTATGGATGAATGAAATGTGTACAAAGTTACCCTTCTATCATTTTTAGACTTATATGCCTCAATTAAACCTAAAGACAGACCTTCACGTAATGTTGATTTTATAGAGTCTATTTTTAATCTTACTGATCCAACCTTTTCTGATCTAGTTAAATCTGTATAACTAACCATTTCACCTTCTCCATACTTCCACAGAAAGGTATGAAATATAGTATGCCTAGTTGAGTTACTAAAGAACCAAATATACCACTCAGATTTAGTGTAATAGTGTTGCCCCATTGAGAAATGGTGCATTGATTCGCCTCTTGTTAGAGCGCGCATTTCAGAATTTTTCCACTGCCTATTTTTTTTCATCTTTTTAATCAGGTGTGTTACATAACTATAACACTTAATTAAAGAAAATTGTATTTATTTAAACCTCTCAATCTGTTCATGCTACTATGATGAAAAAAGGGGAACTCAATTGAATGCTTATAGGCTGCTTTTTTTTCTAACATTACTGAACTTGTTAAATTTTGTCGATAGACAACTAATTGCAAGTTTTTCAAATTTTATCGTTCCTGATTTAGGGTTAACCAATGCCCAATATGGCTTTCTTACCACAATACCTTTTATTGTTTTTTACTCCATAGCAGGTCTTTTCATGGGTGTTTTAGCTGATATGGTTAATAGACCAAGATTAATAGCATTTGGTGTAGTTCTTTGGAGTGTATTCACTGCATTAACTGGTGCTGCAAAAGGGTTTGTTTCAATGGCACTACCTAGAATGTTTATAGGTGTGGGTGAGTCTATATTAACCCCTACTTCAATGTCTTTATTATCAGATTCTTTTCCTTCTAAGAGAATGGGATTCGCAGCAGGTTTTTACTATATGGGGGTACCTATAGGAGTAGGAGTTAGTTTATTAATCGCCGGATATCTAGGGGAATCTTTAGGATGGAGAAAATGTTTTTATTTATTAGGCGGTATAGGTCTTTTTTTAGGATTAAGCGCACTCCTCTTTAAAGATAGACCAAGAAAGAATGCTAGCACTGAAGAAAAACAAACTCTCTCAAAAGAATCAACAGTTGAAATTGTAAAGACTTTATATAAAGCTTTATCGGCTTCTTCGGCCCTAAGATTTACTATTCTCGCTGGTGTCTTTTATCACATAGTTTTAGGAGCTTCTGGATTTGAACAATTATGGTTAGTTCAAGAAAGGGGCTTTGAAAGATCTAATATTGCTCAAATAGTTGGTTGGATAGGAGTATTTGCAGGACTGACCGGTAATCTTATAGGGGGAATTTTAAGCGATTGGTGGCAAGAAAATACAGATCAAGGCAGACCAATGTTTTTATTTTGGCTTGCTTTATTAACATTACCAATAGGTATTTATTATCGCTTCGTTGAACCAGGAACATTTATTTTTTGGTTAGGTATTGTTATTGGCTATTTTCAACTGGGTTGTTTTTTTGGACCTACTTTTAGTACCGTGCAAGAATTAGTTCCAGATAGAATTAGAGCAACTGTTGTTGCTTTTTATATTCTCACTTTAAATCTAATTGGATTAACTATTGGATCTTGGGGCGGCGGAGTCTGTGCCGATTTAATGGAAGCAGCCAATTATCAAGAACCCTATACTATGATGCTTGTGATCTTTTCCATTATAAGTATTATCTCTATACCTTGTTATTACTTGGCTGGAAAAAGGTATAAAGAAGATAAAGTGCTTTTAAAGAAGGTGTTTAATTAATAAAGTAAATATATGAATGACGATCTCTATTTAGAACAATTACTAGTTGGCCCTATGGATAATTTTATTTATCTGATAGGTTCCAAGTCGACTCGAGAAGTAGCATTAATTGATCCAGCATGGGATATTGATGCTCTTTTAAATCATATAAAAGAAAAAGACCTAAAATTAGCGTCTGTTCTTGTAACTCATTACCATCCAGATCATATAGGTGGAGGCATGGGAGGTCATTCGATAGAAGGAATTGCTGAATTGCTAGAAAAGGATCCTGTTAAAATATTTGTCCACAAGCTTGAAGCTGAAGGGGTTAAAAAAGTAACTGGAGTGTCGGATATAGATCTAAATATAGTTGAATCTGGAGACCACTTAACTATCGGAGAAAATGATATTGAGTTTTTGCATACTCCTGGCCATACTCCGGGTTCGCAGTGTTTTAAAGTCAATAATAATCTTGTTTCTGGAGATACTTTATTTGTACAAGGATGCGGTAGAGTTGACTTACCTGGTTCAAATTCTGAAGATATGTTTCATAGTCTTCAAAAACTTTCTTCTCTGCCAGACGAAACTATCCTCTACCCGGGACACAATTACAGCGCAGAGCCTTATGAAAGCATGGAAAGAGTTAAGGAAATTAACACTTACTTAAGAATTGAAGATTTAGATATGTGGAAACAGATTATGTAGAACTTATGCCCTGGCTTTTGTGTTCTCTGTAATTATTAATAAATCCTCTATAGTTTAAATATAGCCAAAGTGGTGTTACAGCTAAGATCCACCATAATTCTGTAACTACTAATAAATACAAACCTGGAATATTGACAAGAAGAAACACAATAAAACCATACATTCTTGTTTTAGCACTTAAACTAGTTAATAAAAAGGTTCCTAAAATAGATAAACCCTGATCAGCAAATTGAGCTGAATTAAATAAAGATAATTCAAACATGTAGTGTACTCCTAATTAAAAACTTGGAGCGGGTAGTCGGAATCGAACCGACATCATCAGCTTGGAAGGCTGAGGTAATAAGCCATTATACGATACCCGCAAAA
>MDTA01146907.1_pt1 | contig 12790 bp, 9 predicted proteins | sample 811151 | NCBI WGS metagenome assembly MDTA01 (sample SAMN05326648, study PRJNA326480) | marine metagenome | isolation source: seawater | place: Indian Ocean: South | collected 2010
AGCCGACGTATCCGGGAGGGGCACCAACCAGTCTGGAGACCGTGTGCTTCTCCATGTATTCAGACATGTCCAGATAGACCATCGCGTCCTGGTTGCCGAACATGAACTCGCTGAGCGCCTTGGCCAGGAGTGTCTTGCCCACACCGGACGGTCCCACGAAGAGGAAGCAGCCCATTGGACGATTCGGATCCTTGAGTCCGCTGCGGGCCTTGCGGATCGATTTCGCCACGTGCGTGACGGCTGCTTGCTGGCTGACGACCATCTTGTGAAGTTCGGCCTCGAGCTGGAGCAGTCTTGCCGACTCGGCTTCCTCCAGACGGGTCAGCGGGACACCGGTGATCTTGGAGACCACCTCGGCGATGACTTCTTCATTGACCTCGCCGGCCGTCTCGCTCATCTGGTCGCGCCATTCCTTCTGGACCTTGTCCTTTTCGGCACGGAGCTTCTCGGCCTGATCGCGAAGGTCGGCGGCCTTCTCGTAGTCCGCGGCCTTGACGGCAGCTTCCTTGTCGATGCCGAGCATCTCTATTCTGGATTCGAGTTCGGCCAGATCCGGCGGCTTGGTCATGGAGTTGAGGCGGACTCTCGCACCCGCTTCATCGATGATGTCCAGAGCCTTGTCGGGCTGGACACGATCAGGCATGTATCGACTGGAGAGTTCGACTGCCGACTTGATCGCGTCATCCGTGATGGTGACACGGTGATGTTCCTCGTATCGACCTCGGAGCCCCTTGAGGATCTCGAAGGTCTGCTCGGGATTCGGTGGTTCCACGACGATGCTCTGGAAACGTCGTTCCAGGGCGGAGTCCTTCTCGATGTACTTGCGATATTCATCGAAAGTCGTGGCACCGATGCACTGGATCTCACCTCGTGAGAGTGCGGGCTTGAGCACGTTGGAGGCGTCGATGGCGCCTTCCGCGCCACCGGCACCCACAAGGGTGTGCAGTTCGTCGATGAAGAGGATGACGTTCTTGGCACGTCGGACTTCGTTCATGACGGCCTTGATTCGTTCCTCGAACTGCCCTCGATACTTCGTGCCGGCCACCATCATGGCGAGATCCAGCACGACGACCCTCTGGTCATGGAGGAGATCCGGGACGTCCTTGTCGATGATGCGCTGGGCCAGTCCTTCGACGATGGCCGTCTTGCCGACACCGGCTTCACCGAGCAGTACGGGGTTGTTCTTCGTTCGGCGGCAGAGGATCTGGACGAGTCGCTCGATCTCCTCGTGTCGACCGATGACGGGATCGAGTTCGCTGTTGCGTGCCAGTTCCGTCAAATCCCGACCGAAGCTGTCCAGAGCGGGTGTCTTGCTCTTGCCGCGACGCTGGGGGCTACCGGCCTCGGGCGCGGTTGTTTCGCCACCATCCTCGATTTCTTCGCTTTCAACGCCGGCACCAAGAAGATTGAGGACCTCCTCGCGGACCTCCTCGAGCTTGACGCCGAGATTCATGAGTACCTGGGCGGCCACACCATCCTGCTCCCGAAGAAGTCCGAGAAGCAGATGCTCCGTTCCGACGTAGTTGTGGTTGAGATTGCGAGCTTCCTCGATCGCGTATTCGAGCACCTTCTTGGCCCGCGGTGTCTGGGGCAGCTTGCCCATGGTCACCATCTCGGGTCCGGACTTGACGAGCTTCTCGACCTCGAGACGTACCTTTCGAAGGTCGATGTCGAGGTTCTTCAGAACGTTCGCACCAACGCCCGAGCCTTCCTTGACGAGGCCCAGAAGGATATGCTCCGTTCCGATGTATTCATGGTTAAAGCGTTGGGCTTCCTGGTTTGCCAGGGCCATCACCTTGCGTGCACGATCGGTCAATCGTTCGAACATCTCGAGTCTCCAACTACCTTGAGTACGGCTGAATGCCGCGAAGGTTCATCAGGGTATCCGGCAATTCAGTATCCCGCGAGACGGTCCGGGTGGAAGAGGTCCTTTGGTGGATACCCGGGCCCATGTTGGCTGGTGGCCTTCTCTCGTTCGCTTCGGAATAACGCTCACCATCCAATCCATCGGTCAGGAACAGGGGGTGGTGAACCTGAACTTATCGAGATCTTGGATTCGTGAATAATCATCTGATGTCCCTTTCCTGAGGCCTTTGGACTGACAAGGCATCTGGAACAGGATTTCATTCCCCCCGAGGGACCATCGCCTCAAATCGACCCTGAAGGGCCTTAGAACCCCGATATTTCCGGAAGTCGCCTATTCGACCTGGCCGTGATTGAGGATAACGGTTCGATCAGCCAGATCGGCGATCTGGCGATCGTGGGTGACCATCAGAATGGTCAGGCCTGATTCATGCTCTTTTTTGAGCAGATCGAGGATTTCCTTGCCGGTTTCCTGATCCAGATTTCCGGTCGGTTCATCGGCCAGAAGGATCTTGGGCCTGTTGAGCAGTGCCCTGGCGATCGCCACTCGCTGTCGCTCGCCTCCGGAGAGTTCCCGGGGGCGGTGGTTGAGTCTGTGATCGAGTCCGAAGCTGCCAAGAAGGGTTCTCGCCCGATCACGGTCGGGCTGGATTCCAGATCCGACCAGTCCGGGAAGCAACGTGTTTTCAAGCACTGTCAGCTCCGGAAGCAGGTGGTAGAACTGGAAGACGAAACCGACATCCCTGTTTCGGTACCGATTGCGGGCCCCACGTCGCAGGTTGGCGATCGGTCTGCCATCAAAACGTATGTCCCCCTGTCCGGGATCGGGTGTGTCCAGCCCGCCAAGAAGATGCAGAAGGGTGCTCTTACCCGAGCCGCTTGAGCCGAGGATCGACACCCACTCACCGGCGGACACGGAGATTGAACTCCCCCTGAGCACGGGAACGTCGACCGCTCCCATGCGATAGGTCTTGTGCAGATCGGTCGCTTCGAGAATTGGCTGGTCCTGGACATCATTCATAGCGAAGCGCCTTCACGGGATCCACATCCGCTGCTCTGGCTGCCGGTATGGCTGCGCCGATGAGACTGAAGATGACCGCGCCCGCCATCGTGATGAGCGCCTCGGGCAAATCGATCGAGTTGGGCACTTCACTGAAGTAGTAGACCGCAGGATCCCAGATCACCACGCCTCCGCTGGCATCGAGGATGAACACCAGCGCCGTGAACAAACCGAGGATGCCGGTTCCCATGATTCCAAGGACAACGGGCAGGATTCTTCCACTGAAGAGCGTGATGATCGTCCAGATCAGTATCGCGGCCGTCAAGGCAGCCAATCCCCATGCGAGCCAGGCCGGTGGTTGAGCGAGGACATCGTGGATTCCGTTGACGTTGACCGTGATGAGCCAGCCCAGGCCGAGGCCGAACACCGCGCCAATCACACCCACCACGAGACCATAGAGCAGAAAGATCCAGACGATTCCGGGTCTCGAGGCGCCGATGCTCCGGAGGATGCCGATGTCCCGTGTCTTCTCGTAGACGATGGCCCAGAAGATGGCCAGCACCAGTGCGGCGCAGACGACGTACACGATCGAGAAGAGCGTACGCATCAAGGCACGCTCCTTCTCGACGGGTCCGATGAAGCCGGCATTCTGCTGTTCCCATGTGAGGATCTGCAGACTGGGGTTGATGCCGGGGACAGGCGGGGCAGGGCCATTGGGATGGGCGGTCGCCACCTTGTCGAGAAACGACTCGTAGGCTTTCTCGACACTTGATCGCAGATCGATCTCGGTGATGCCGTCCTTGGCCTTGACGAGGATCATCGTGGCTCGAGCGGGTTCGATGCCGATCACTTTCGTGGGGTCCATCTCGTCCACGATCTCCGCCTGATCGAGATGCATCATTCTCTGGGCGACTTCGAGTGGGATCATGACTCTGATCTCATCGACGGCGTAGACCCCGCTGGAGAACTCGTTGACGAACGGGAGGATCTCCGTTTCCGGTTCGAGTGTTCCACCCGAGGCATCGACGGGAATGGTCGTGAGCGCGCCTTCGTATCTCGGCAGCCACCAGTGACCACCGCCACCGATCTGGTACTCGCCTTCACTGTCTCTGCGGTTGGCATCGGAGACGTGGATGCCGGCCACTATGCCAGGCTGTCCGTTTCGAGCGAGGGATACGCCCTCGCCGAGAACCTGATCCTGCAACGGCGGCATGTCCTCCTCGGCGGCGAGGGCTGTCTGCATCAGCTTGATCTGATCGGTGGAGAGTGAACGGCGGAGGATCTCGGGTGAATTGATCAGGACATAGCGGATGTGTTCGATCCATTCGGGATTCGTGATGGCCCCGGCCAGATCCGACACCTGTGAATCGCTCATCGCATCGGTGTTTTCCCACGGCGAGACCCGAAGTATCTCGATCCTCTGGTCGCGATCAAGCGATTCGATGATGGGTTGGTAGACCCGGTCCAGTTCCACGTAGGGTCTTGCCTGTTCCGGAATACTCGACCACATCAAGGTCTCCTCGTAGGTGGTGACCTTGGCGAGTCTCTCGCCATCGATACCCCAGATCTGGACCATCTTCGGTTCCTTCGAGGCCCCTCTCGGATAGGGCATGCGGAGAACACCTATGGTCTCGACCATGGGGGCAGCAGCCTCGGCATCGGGAAGCGCCTCGATCTCCTCGATCAGATCCTCGTACCAGGGGATTCCATTGACGGGATACGAGACCACCACATCGCCCATGAGTGTCCGACCGGAATCCCTGACCATGTCCAGGAACCCTGTCATCACCGATACCACGACGATCACCAGTGCCACACACAGCGCAACGGCTGCGATCGCCAGCAAGGGAATGATGCGACTCGTCAGGTATCGGCTGGGGAGGAGAATGTGATACACGTGACGGGAATCATAACTCGGTGTCGGAGACGGTCCCATCATTTGGTGGATTCAAGGCGAGAGATCTGGCCAACTCCCTTGGAATTCCGATGTCCACGACCCTGATTCGACCTGCAAGAGCCTCTCCTGCCGGCTCAAGGAGGCCGATCTTGAGTCCGACGAATGTCACTGTCTCCGTGGCTCTCACCGCGGAATTGAGCGGTCTACCAGTATCAGCATCCAGTCCGCTCGGGATATCGATCGACAGGACGGGTGCGCCAGTGGCGTTGATCGCCTCTATCAACCCGAGTTCCTCACCGGCTACCGATCGATCGAGGCCCGTCCCCAGCAGAGCGTCCACGATCAGAGTCGACGACTTCAGGATGTCAGGATCGGATGTCCTCCCGAGACCCAGCAGCTGGGCCTTGCGAGCATTGGTTGCAGCATCAGATCCGGAACGAGGCTCACCGGAGGACAGCAGCCGGGTATGGATACCCCGTTCGTGCAGCAGTCTCGCGATGGCATAGCCGTCACCACCATTGTTTCCTCTTCCGCAGACGACGGTCACGAGTGGATCCCGATGATCGGAATCGATCATCGCCAGAGCCACTTCGAACGACTCCCGAGCGGCATTCTCCATGAGGGTCAGTCCTGTCATTCCATGATCCTCTATCGCCCTGGCATCAGTTTCCCGAATGCCTGCTCGGTCAAACAAGAGGGGATCGCTCGAATGGCTGCTGCGATGTCGCATGGCCAAGTGTAATCCTGAAGTCGACCGGTTGTTCCCGGTTCCACATTCCGTCGTCGGTATTGGTCTACACTTCAAAGATGCTTGCACTGCAGATCCTCTGTTGGATCATCATCCTCGTCTCCGGAATCTCGCTCGTCTTCTGGAGCGTGGTCTGGTGGCGCATCAAGCGGACACTCCGGAGCGATCTCAGTGTCCGCGGTCGACTCGACGATCCGATCGATGAAGTGCTCGTGAGCATCGTCGTCCCCGCCCACAACGAGGCGAGGATCATCGAACGCTGCGCGCGGGGTCTGATGGCGCAGAAATGGTCCTCTCTCGAGATCATCTTCGTGGCGGATCGATGCACGGATGAGACCGTCGACATCCTCCGGCGAACGACGGCCGGCGATCCCAGGATCCGAATCATCGAAAACCATCATTGCCCCTCCAACTGGGCTGGCAAATGCAATGCGGCTCGTCTCGGTGCGGCCGGTGCCAGGGGCCAGTATCTGGTCTTCATGGATGCCGACACACTGCCATCTCCTGATCTGATCAGGGCCGCGGTCACGTCCGCGAAAGCGAGGCGTTCCTCGCTCATGAGCCTCCTCACGAAGCTCACGGTCAAGGAGATCTACGAGCGTCGTACCCAGACCGTGGCCTCGCTGATGCTGATGACCCTCTATCCCCCTGATCGGGTGAACCGCGACGAGTCGCCGCGACCATTCGCGAATGGACAGTTCATGATCTTCGATCGCGAGTGGTATGAACGCATCGGCGGGCATGAAGCGGTTCATGACGACCTGCTGGAGGACATCGCGTTCGCCCGGTGCATCTCGGAACAGGGCGGCAGGGTGCATCTGCTGAGCGCGGACAGGCTGCTGGAATGCTCCATGTATTCGTCCTCGACGGCATTCCGCAGGGGATGGCAGCGAATATTCATCGAATCATGCCGCCGCAAGCCTTCCCGAATGAGGCAATGGGCCTTCAGGCTGCGTGTCGTGGGTATCGGTATTCCCTCGGTCTGCACGGCTGGGATGCTGATCGGGGCCACGACATGGATCGCCGGCGATGCCTTCATCGGGATCACGTCCCTGGCGATCTCGACGCTGGCGATGCTGGTCGAGATCGGTGTTCTCGGGCTCATCTACACCTCGTTCAACCAGACACGACGCTCGCTCTGGCGTTTTCCGCTCGGATGCGAAGACCTCGCTCGCATTCTCAAGGAGGGGGCGTCCGTTCTGGAGAACGGTGAGCCTGTCATCTGGGGTGGGCGTGAATATGTTCTTGAACCGCGTTGAGACAAGGAAGGCGACGCATGCGTATTTTGCTGACAAACGATGATGGGATCATGGCGCCGGGCATCAAGGCGTTGTACAGGGCTCTGGAAGGTCTCGGTGAACTCGTGGTGTTCGCCCCCAAGACGGTGCAATCCGCCACGAGCCACGGCATCACCTACACGGATCCGTTGATGGTGCATGATGTCGAGATGCTCCCGGGAGTCACCGGTACCGCCATCGACGGCCGGCCTGCGGACTGCGTGAAGCTTGCCATGCGTTCACTCTGGGAAGAGCGTTTCGGCAAGGGGAGCCGACCGGATCTCACGATCAGCGGCATGAACAGTGGCGCGAACATCGGCATCAACGTCATCTATTCGGGGACCGTGGCCGCCGCGGTCGAATCCGCCTTTCTCGGTGTCCCATCGATCGCGGTGAGTCTCCTCATGGCGGATCGGCCCAAGACCCATTGGGATCGGGCTGCGAGGATCGGCCGGGCAGTGATCGATCGAGTTCTCGAGAAGACGCTTGATCCGCATGAAGTGGTGAACATCAATATCCCGAGGACCGAGAGCGAGGATCGTCCCATGCCCGCCATCCATGTCGTGGGCATGAACAGTGCGCCACTCGAGGAGGACTACGAGCGTCGCGTGAGCCCCGATGGCCAGGTCTACTACTGGGCGGCCGGGAGCGGCCTGAACTTCCAGCACACCACGCCGGGGTCCGATGTGGAGGTCGTGCTCGATGGCCACATAAGCGTGACACCACTGAGCTACGTGATGACGGACGAATCTCGCATGCAGAGCTGGCGCGACATCTTCAACGCGTGAAATCGAAGCTGTTCAATTGACCGTGAGAACGATCTCGAGCTGAACTGGGACGCGCTCGCCCTTCTTGAGTTCCTTCAGCTGCTTGCCGCTGGCCCGCCACTGGTAGAAGCTGGCGATGAAGGTTCGATCGAGCGCCATGATCCCAGTGCCGCGGACCAGCGTCACCTTCGCGGGCTTGCCGTTCGATCCGAATTCGAATCGAACGAACAGATTCTTGCTACCGCCGGCGGTCACCCCCTGAAGCGCCGTGAAGGTGGGGCGGCGTGGAAAGAGGCGGAGGCCCGAGGCGGCGATGGGCTTGCCTTTTCTCCAGTCCTTCAAGGGCACCTTCACGGTTGATGTGGCGGTGGAATCCGCCTTGGCGGCATCCGGCTTGGGTGGGAGCTTCTCGTCGGTCTCGTCTCTGGGAGGCGATGAATCGGGAACGGGTTGACCTGCACCAGGCGTGCCACCGGGGCCTGCCTTCGAAGGTGTCACCGGAGGCGTGGGCTGTACTGGCGGCTTGGGCTCCGTGGATTCCTTCGGTGTCGTCTCCTGAGGAGTGGATTCGTTCTTGAGTTCCTGCTTTTCGGAAGCGGGCGATTCCGAAGGTTTCGGATCGGGTACGGGTGGCGACTGCTCCTGTGAGGTCGACTCTGGGAGGACTTCATTTGGCGTTGGCGTTTCCACGCCTTGAAGTGGCACGTTCGTCTCGCCCGGAGGAGCCGGCCCCTCCGGGAGCGTGGGGAGGCCACCAGGTGGCGGCGGTGCATCGGATTGCTCGTTCGATTTGGGACCCGCGGCGGAATCGACCGGCTGTTTCTCTACCGGCGCATTGGAGGTGGGGGTCTCTTGTTCGGCGGGGGTGGTCGAAGGTTCGTTCGACTGCTGTGCCGTTTCAGGAGAGGGTTCTGTCGGTGGCTGTGGTGTGACTTGCGGTGTGTCAGGTGCGGCGGGGGCGCCGCCGGAGAGTGGCATGGCTGAGCCTGCCTGGAGTTCCGCCTGCTCCACATCGGCGAGTCTCGCCATGTGCTCCTGGTACTCCTTGTAGCCGATCCATGTCAGTGTCGAGGCCTCGGAGTCGTCGATACCCAGCTCCAGCTTCTTCTCCTCCTCCTCCTCCTGCTTCTTGAACTCCGATTTGTTGAGGAGATATTCCTCCTCGACCATCTTCTCCTCGGACGAGGACGCCTCCACGAGTCCCGGCAGCAGAATGAACAGATGGATCGCGATCGAGATGATCAACGCACACCAGATGACGAGTCGCTCGCGGTCGATCATGGAGTCTGACTCCCGGAGTCCTTGTCCTGTCCGACAAGCTGTATGTCGATGCCGGCCAGATGGAGTCTGTCCCAGAGCGATGTGAGAAGCGGTCCGCGGTCGACGGTTCCATTGCCGGCCTCCATCACCATGTAGACGATGGTTCCCGGTTCCGCCTCGAGGGCATCGTTGAGTGTCGGCAGGACCTCTTCCACGGGCACCTGATCGTGGCCGACGTAGATGCTGCCATCAAGTCGAAGCGTGATGCCGATGGCAGGTGTCGACGACGGCTCTTCGGAGGAACCGTAGCTTTCGAGTGGGACAGGCAGCATGTCGACTCTCACCATGAGCACCATGGCGTAGATGAAGAACGTGAGAATCAGGAAGATGACGTCGATCAACGGCATCAGCTCGATTCGGGGTTCCGTTTCTTGCCTGCGAAGCTTAAGCATGCATGGGTCTCGCGACCGCTAGAGGTCCAGCTGGAGCGTTGCCAGGGCGGTCGTCACGTTTTCACTGAAGGCGAAGATTCGGTCGAGTCCCGTGGCCAGGAGAGCGGTCCAGATTCCATCGCTGACGCTGCAGATGATGAGCCTCTGCTTGGGATCGGATTTCTCAAGCAGTTCACGAGCCGTCAGCAGGGCGGCCAGGTTGGACGAATTGACTGTGGCGACGTTCTGAAGATCGACGATGACGTCGGGTACCGGTTCCTTGGCTTCTCGAAGTGTTCGAAGCTGCTGGAGCAGGTTGTCCATGTCCTCGGAGAACATGGGCTCGTCATTGAGCTCGGCGATCATGATCGTGTCTGACCAGGCGTTCAAGGCCATTGCGGCTCTCCCTTTTCCGGTTGAATCCCGGAACTGCGAATTCATCCTACACGACCGCGTGATCAGGTGGATTCGGGTTCTGTCGTTGTGGCGGCGGCCTCTTGATCGGGCTGCTCGCCTTCCTCGCTGTCGAACACCTTGGCGGTGGCGACGACAGCATCCCCTGACTTGAGATTGACCAGCCTGACACCCATCGTGTTGCGACCGATCTGTGTGATGGAGTCCCCGGGGATCCTGACGAGCATGCCACCGGAACTGACGATGATGATGCTGTCGTTCTTCTCGAGACATCGGATCGATACCACCCGACCATTGCGATCCGTCGTTCGGATGTCCCTCCGCCCTTTGCCGGCACGGCTCTGGGAACGAACGGTCCCGTCCTCCGAGTGCACGAGATATTCGGTCATGGGCGTACGCTTGCCGTAGCCGTTCTCGGTGACGGTGAGGAGGTCCGCATCATCGGCGACGCGGACCAGTCCGACGACATGATCATCGGCTGCCAGGGAGATGCCCTTGACGCCCGATGCCGTCCGGCCCATCACTCTGGCATCACTCTCGTTGAAGCGGATCGACATGCCTGTCGCCGTGGCAAGCAGTACTTCGTCGTCGCCATGGGTCTGGACGATTCCGATCAGTTCATCGTTGTCGCGAAGATTGATCGCGTTGATCCCCGCCACGTTCACGTTGCGATAGTCGGTGAGCGCTGTTCGCTTGACCCGGCCCGAGGCGGTCGCGAAGAAGAGGTAGTTCTCGCCCTTGTCGAAGTCCTTGATGCTCAGGAACGCGACCACGCGTTCACCCTCCTTGAGCCTCAGGAGATTGACGATCGCCCTGCCCTGGCTGGTGCGGGACATTTCCGGGACCTGCCAGACCTTGAGCTTGAAGACGCGTCCCGTGTCCGTGAAGCAGAGAAGGTCGTCGTGGCTGGAGGAGGCGAAGAGGTGTTCGATGAAGTCCTCGTCACGCGTGCCTGCGCCCTTGATGCCGCGTCCGCCTCGCCCCTGTTCCCGATAGGTGTCCAGTGGCACACGCTTGATGTATCCCTCATGGGAGATGGTCACGACGACATCGTGCTCGGCGATGAGCTCGCCCATGTCGAAGCCGTCCTCTTCCGCATCCTGGATTTCCGTCAGGCGTGGCGTGCCGAATCGTTCTCGGATGGACAGGCAGTCCTCGCGGATCATGGACAGTACGCGTTCCTCGCTGCCGAGGATGGACTCGAATTCCTCGATCTCCTCGAGCAGTCCGGTGTATTCAGCGGTGAGCTTCTCGATCTCGAGACCCACGAGTTGGATCAGCCGCAGCGCGCCGATTGCTTCTGCCTGAACTCGAGTGAGCGAGATGCCGTCGCCTTCCTGCGATCGCTTGAGAAGCAGTTCGGGGACCTGCGGGGCGTATTCGTGACCGGATGCGATCGCGAAGCTGCGTTCCATCAACGAGGCGATGGCCTCCTCGCGGGTTCGACTCGCCCGGATCAGGCGAATGACCTCGTCCACATCGCACACGGCGAGGATCAGTCCCTCGAGTCGATGGGCCTGCTTGCGAGCTTCGCGAAGGAGGTGCTCGGTGCGGCGGCGAATGACGTCGCGTCTGTGGTTGATGTAGCAGCGGATCAGCGGCTTGATGCCGAGCGTCCTGGGACGGTTGCGATCCAGCGCGATGTTGATGATGGAGAAGGTCGTCTGAAGCGGGGTGTGTCGATAGATCTGCTTCTCGACGACATCTGGATCCGCGTTCTTCTTGAGGTAGACGACGATCCGGGTCCGATGCGACTTGCCCGAGAGGTTCTTGATGTCGGCGATGCCGTCGATTCGACCGTTCTTGGCCGCTTCGACCATCTTCTCGATCAGGTTGTTCTGGACGACCTGGTAGGGGATCTCGTTGATCACCAGCGCCTCACGTCGTCCGATCGTCTCATGGGTCACGCGGCCTCGGACCCTGATGCGACCGCGTCCATGAACAGCGGCTTGAGCGATTCCGGATCAGCCGACGATGATGCCTCCGGTCGGGAAATCGGGGCCCGGCATGATCTCGAGCAGGCGATCGACCTCGATGTCGGGATCATCGATGACGGCCATGATCGCATCGCACACCTCGGTCACGTTGTTCGGAGGCATGGAGCAGGCCATGCCCACAGCGATGCCGTTGGAGCCGTTGACGAGGAGATTCGGGAACCGTCCGGGAAGAACCAGTGGTTCGGATCTGGTCTCGTCGTAGTTCGGTGCGTAGTCCACCGTGCCGAGCTTCAGATCATCGAGCATCTCGCTGGCCGCGTGCGTCAGTCGAGCCTCGGTGTATCGCATGGCGGCCGGGGGATCGCCATCGATCGAGCCGAAGTTGCCCTGCTTGTCTACAAGCATGACCCGCATCTTCCAGTTCTGGCCGAGATTGACCAGAGTCGGGTAGATGACCGATTCACCGTGTGGGTGGTAGTTGCCCGAGGTGTCACCGGCGATCTTCGCGCATTTTCGGTGCTTTCGACCAGGGGCCAGATTCAGATCGTTCATCGCCACCATGATGCGACGTTGCGATGGCTTGAGGCCATCGCGTACATCCGGCAGTGCGCGATCCATGATCGTGGACATCGCGTAGGTCAGGTAACTGTCGTGCAGTTCCCGATCGATCTGTTGCTCGATCACATGGCCAAGGCCATTGTTCGAACTCTCTTGGGACGCGTCGTCGCCCTTTGATTTGTCAGAGTCGGTCATCGTTGATGGAGTCTCGATTCGCCCTCTGCGTCGACCAGAGTCGGAGGGTGTACGTTCGATTTACGCGTGTTGAAAACAGCCCGAACATTCTACCGCAAACGGGCTGTTCGCGAGAGTTCCGGGCGGGTTTGCGGCGTCGGGAAAAACGATCTGTTTCATGTCGTGGCAAGGGGTCGAATTTGGGCCAGAAACTCGAGATTTCCGGCTCCTTTTCGACCCTTTCCACTTTTGGCACCTCGAATGGGGGATGGTGTGTGGGCAACTACCTCCCAGCCCCAATCGGGCATTCGATCCAGAGTGTCCCGGAAGGCCTCGGTCGCCTCATCGTCCTCGAGTCTGGCGTGTCCCTGTCCTCGCGTCGGTCGCCTCTCGGGCCACAGTCACGTGGTTCGTCAATTCGGCGTCGCACCTCTGGGGCCGGCAGGAGTATCGCACAGGGGACC
>MDTA01135156.1_pt1 | contig 12787 bp, 9 predicted proteins | sample 811151 | NCBI WGS metagenome assembly MDTA01 (sample SAMN05326648, study PRJNA326480) | marine metagenome | isolation source: seawater | place: Indian Ocean: South | collected 2010
ATATATAATCATAAATTTTTATTGGTCACATATGGTGACGATTCCGATTTTGAAGTAATTAAAGAATCTGAAGCAATAAAGCTTCTGCCCATATATTCTGTCTTTAATAAATACAACAGTAAATTACTGAGGTATGCTTCCTCTTTTTTATATGCCTCAAGGTTGAAAAAATTTGTCGAATCTCCAGATTTAATTAAACAAAATCAATTAATGGGTTGCTGGGTTCCAATAATGTATAAATATTTATCGAAGAAAAAGCTCTTTATAAGAACAGGCTATGACATGTATACTTTTAGCAAAAAAGATAAAAAACCAGTCTTGATAAGATTTTTATATTTTCTTCTTACGAAATTTGCTTTAGCTAATGCTGATATTTACTCAGTATCTTCAATTGATGACCAAAATTTTTTAAGTTCATTTAAAACAAGTAGAAAGATTGAACTGCTACCAAATTGGGTAGAAAATTTAAACGAAAATAATTTCGAAAATAGATACAACGATAAATTGCTAGCTGTTGGTAGGTTGGAAGGTCAAAAAAACTACCCACTACTCATAAAGTCTTTTCAAAATTCAGATCTAGAGATTGATATATATGGAGATGGAAGCTTAAGAAAAGAACTTACTGAACTTTCTATAAAATACAATGTTAAAACAAACTTTCTAGGAAAATTAACATACAACGACCTTAAAAAAGAGTTTCAAAAATATAAAATTTTTATTTCTACATCTACTTTTGAGGGAAATCCCAAAAGCACAATGGAAGCTATGTCTGCTGGGTGTATTCCTATTGTTTTAAATATTCCAAACAATAGAGAACTAATAGTTAATGAATTTAATGGTTATCTAGTTGAGCCTAATGATAACTTGGAACAATTAGTTAAAAATGTTCTATCGAATATTGATAAATCTCTCGAAGTTTCGAAAAATAGCGTAGACACTATAAACGAGAAATTTAACATAGAGCAAATTTGTGAGAAAGAAATAGACTTAATTACTAATTTATAACTTAATAAATTCTACAGTTCTTTGCTCATCATTCAAATGGATGATAATTTGATTGTCTATAGACTTAAAGTCTTCTGGGTTGTGAGTCGAATTTATAACTGTTATATTTTGTGACCTAATCACTGAAAATATAATTTCTTTTGTTTGAATATCTAAGTTAGATGTTGACTCATCTAATACTAATAGATCTATCCTGGAGGCTAAAGCTCTGATGAAAGATACTTTTTGCATTTGACCTGTTGATAAAGATTTATTTGATATTTTTTTATCTAAAGTGTCTGAGCTTACTTCATTAAAGAGTTTAAATTCTGAAATTAAATTTATTAATTCAGAATCGCTAATTGTGGTATCGGCACCATAGATTAAATTCTCTCTGAGTGAAGCATTTAGAATCATTGGTGTAGCACTTACATAACCAAATTTATTAACATTTGCAACTACTTCCCCTTCAGTTGGATAAAATATTCCACTCATTAAACCCAGTAAAGTACTTTTACCAGATCCGTTTGGTCCGGTTATGATAGTGTGTTCGTTTTTGGGAATTTTAATATTTAGATTGGAAAACATATCTTCACTCATCCCAAGGTATCTAAATGATAATCCTTTAATCTCAATTGCAGAACTTAAATTTTTCTTGTCTATAAGTCTAAAATTATCAAAATTGATATTGTCTTTATTAGACTCAATTTCATAAAGTCTTTCTAAATAAACGTGGTAAGAAGATACTGTATGAATATTTTTATTAAATATTCCTAAAGACTGAAAAAGTCGTAAAAGTATGCCTATAAAGTCAAACGTTAGAAATTTTATAAAATCAAAAAAAACAATAAGTATTGACAGCAAAAATAACGTGAAAAAATTTGGCATTAATGCATTTACTGTTCCAACTTTGACCTCATTAACTCTTGATTTGTAAAATTTTTGTAAACTATTTTCAAAATTTTGAAGTTCTTTATTCACAAACTTTAGAATTTTAATTAGGAAAAGATTATCTAGAACTTTTTCAATATCTTTGCTAATTTGGTTCATCGAAACATATGCTATGTGAGCATATTTTCTTCCAAGTTTTGTTAATAAAAATGTAGGTATAAATAGTATCAAAACGCCGCCTGCAAAAATCAATACTATATTTAGATTTGAAAGAAGAAGGTATCCTGAAAATACTACAATTTGAATAAAGCTTCCAAAAAAAACTGACAATGTCGAATAAAAGCCACCTACTTGTGCGCTTAATGTGTTTACATAAAAATATGCATCAGAAACTGATACATTTCCTCTTACAAAGACTTCTTCAAGTAAATGCAACCTAAGATTTTTTTCGACACTTATTTGTAAATTTATTGTGATTATTTTTTCAATGTAAATGAAAAAAAATCTTAGAAATATAACTAGAGGTAATAGAAATTCTTTTGCTAGAAAAAAGTCAGTAATTGCGTTATTGAACTGAATTTCTTGGGAAAATATATTTGCAAAATATAAAATTATTAGAATATCAAAAAAAACAAGGGAATTGGAAATTAGAGCTAAAGAGATTATTTTTATTTTTTTATTTTTTGCTTTAGTAATTTTTGATACTTTTACTAAATCATCAAAAAATACTTTTAATTTATTAACCATATAATGTTTTTTTCTATACCAATGTTATAACTATAAAATTTTAAATAATTATTTATTTCAAAATCTAGTTATAAGAATCGAGCAAATACTCTTTTACACATTCTGGGCCAAATAAATCTACTTCACAAGAATTAAATTCAAGATTATATTTGTCTTTTTCTCTTAATTCCAAATTCATATTTATTAAATTTATGATAAGAAAAAATATCACAACTACTTCTGGATTAAATACTGCTTTTTGCTTTTCTTTTAGTATGAAATACAAAAATATAACTAGATTAAAAGCAATAACTATTTTTAAATCAGATAGAAAGAAAGAAATATTTGCTAATAATAAAAATTTATAAAATTTACTCACACCTGAGCTAAATAAAAATATATACAAGGATATAAATATAACGATCAAAACAAAGTGTGTAGATTGTCTTATATATTTAAATGGTGTTAACACCCAGAACCAAGCATAGGTACCGATTATTGCAAATAGTACAGAGGTAAATGAAACTCCAAATTCTTTCAGAAAAAGATTCCTATTTTTAAAGTAAATAAGTAAAAAGATAAGTGGGGTAAGTCCTGCCCTGATAACTGATGCAGGAGTCCATTGAGGGACTTCCGATTTTTGTAAATTTTCGTATATAGTATTAAAACTAAAATTTAGAGCACTTTGTACACCTGAGTCTTCTCTGTTAATTAAAGTACCAAAAAAATTATTTAGATAAAATAAAAAATCTTCAGTGCCAATTTTAAAGTACATAAGCATGTACCAAGCAAGAAAAGGTGTTATAAAAAATAATGAATTTGTAAAACTTTTTTTTAGATTATTAAAATCAATTTTTGAAATAAGAAACAATACAGAAGGAATTATCATAAGAAATTTACCAAATATAACTGATGAGCCAATAAGAAAAAGTGATAATTTTTTATTTTTATCATAAATAAACAAAGCATTTACAAAAACTAAAGTTGATACTATTTCAGCTATAAGATACATCGTTGAAAACCACCAAGGTACTAAAAGAATTGAAATAAAACCAAAGAAAAAAACAATTACTATGTTAAATTTTTTATTATCTTTAAATATATAAATAACCATAAAAATTTGTAGAAGACATATATATAGAAAGTTTGCAACTCTTGAAACTACAAAACTTTGTGAAATATTCCAACCAATAACTCCACCAATAGCTGATAGTATTCCTGAAGTTAATCCATAACTATAGTTTCCATAAGAACTTGAGGGTAGAAAGTTTAAATTCTTAAAAAAATTAGAGCTTGAAGTTAGTGAAATTAGTTCATCTTCCCAAGGCTTGAGAGTATAAGAAGTATTTAAAACAACCTGAATAGAAATTATTAATCCAAAAGCTATTAATAAATTAGTAATCCATGATTTGTTACTTTTAGTCATCTTCATAAGAATTTTGTAACTCTTTACTTTCATTTAATAATTTATCAGCATTAAGAACAAAGATTAACAAGATTAAATTTGGTATGTAAAGAAGGGCATCACTTTTTATTAAATTTAATATAAAAAATACTATTAAGTACTTTTGGATTAGAGATTTGGAATTTTTAAATTTTAATAAAATAAAAATTGAAATTCCTGTAACACCAAATAATCCAAAAAAGATGAGGTAATTAAATAAAGAAGAGTGGGGAAGAAAAAGTCCAAAATTATATTTTGAGTTATGTCCAAAATAATACTCATTAAACTGTTGAGGACCATAACCAAATAGAAACTCTACTAATGTTGGATCATACTTTGCAAGAAAAATTCCCCATTTTTCTGCTCTGTTAACAAAATAAGCCGACATATTAACAAGTGAGTTAAAACTCGGAACTCCTCTAAGGTTTGGACCATTATCATAATTTCTAGTTACATATCTTAGAGAAGATGAAAGATTCGTTTGTTCATTTGGTAGTTCTAATAATAATCTATAATTTCCAAGTTTTTGATCTGTTTGGCCATATTGATTTGCAACAAAATTGTAACTCATTTCTGTAGCTTGAACACCTTCATAAATTACAGCACTACTCAAATATTGATAAGAAAATTCTTGGTATCTTGTTACATATAAAATGGATAGGGATGTTGTCATTATAAGAAAAAAAACAAATATTTTCTTAACATCAACAAATCTTTTGTATGCGTAAAACGTTAATGCCAAGAATAAAAGAGAGGTTAATGCAGCAAAATTATTTGTCCTAAGCAAGCCGTAAAATACAACTAAAAACATAACAATTTCATATTTGTTCAGACTTATTTTTGAGTTTATTAAAAAAAGTAAAATAAATAAAATGGTAAATGCGAAGAACTCTCCCATTCCTTCTGCGCTTGGTGCTATTCCCCTCCATGTATTGCCCTCAATGCTTTGAAAACTTCTCATTGGAAATTTATTCAAACCAAAAAAATAATAAGTTATATAATTTGCAAATATACTAAAACTTGAAACTACACCCATGAGAAAAATACCTGAAGAAGATATTAGAAAATTTCTTACGATTAATTTTTTATCAAAGTTGTCAATTCCTTCGTTTATCGTAAAGTTAACCCCAGCAATAAAAAGAAAATATATTAATATCCAATAAATCAATGAGGATAGTGTTTGACTAGAATTTATAAATCCTCTGAGTTTATCAACATCAAATAATATTTCACTTTCTGTGAAATTAAGTACCCACACAGCCGAAGCGGCAATGTAGATAAACAGCATTTTTAAATCAACTTTGTTACTTGAAATTGCAACCAAACCAAGAAAACTAAAAAACATTAAATATATATTTATATTCAATGTTGAAAAAGTTCCATAAAATAAAAAAACAAAAGGCAAATAATTTATCAAATTTCCAATTCTGTCAGTTATTAAATCTTTAAAAACATATAAGATTGCAAAAATTGATATTAAATAACCGTATAGAAAATAATTTTCAATATACAGCTCACCACTAAATTCGTAACTAAATATTTCTATATCATAATCTCTTGAAATTGATTTATAAAAAGACTTCTCACCATAAAGATGTAAGTAAAAAATTGCAGTAGTAATGAAAATAATTGCTGTATTAATATTTAGATTTTTTTGTTTAGTTTTTGGTATAAATGAAATAAAAATTAACCAAAAAATAGATTGTACTAATAAATCCATATGCATGTTCTTAGAAATCCATACTTTGATCTTGTCAGGTTTAAACTCATCCCAACCATTTTCAACTAGCTGTGGTGGTTGGTACTCAACCCAAGAGTTTAAACCAAAACATTCAATTGGACCTTCAGCGTTTGAATAAAATTCAACATTGTAATCATTATCAATTTGGCCTACCAGGTCAATAAGTGTAAATGTACATGGATATTCTTGATAAAATGCAGCATTGTCTGGTGTGAGTGGTATCGGTGGAATGTCGGGTATTTTATAGAATTTGAACGAGGTAAAAATCAAGGTAAGTAAAAAAAATATTTTTAACTTTGAAGTTTTATTTAAATTATTTTTCACTGTAAACATTTCTTTTTCTAATTAAATAAATTAAAAAACTAGCAGAAACTACACTAAAATAAACAACTTCACCATTGAAGAAGTCGGAAAAATAATTAGTCCACCCTCCATTTACATAATTTGCACACTCTAACCATGAATTAACTAAAACAGTATTACCATTTTCATTAAATAACGTAAGTGGTTCAAAATTAGGATCAGCATTAAAGACGAAATTAGGATTGTTACCAATTTCTTCAAAATTTGGAATTATTGAAGATTCACCACATATTGTTTCTGTTCTTTTATGCATAATTTAAACTTATTTTAAGTTTACATTCTAATGTTTAATGAGCACCTAACTAAAAATTTATTAACAATGTTATTAATTGTTTATTAACTCATTACAATACATTTGTATTGAGTCTTAAAATGAAAATAAAATCAAAAACATATTACCTAAGACACGAAAATGAAATTCTTAGATTTGCTGATTCACGCAAATCATGGATTCATATTATTAACAAAAATAATAATTACATTAATCTAACCAATTATCCAAATAATTTTATTGAAATTAATAACAATGTAGATTTTGAACATGATTTTTCTAAAATTGAAAATAAACTTTTTGATTTTATTGTAATTACAGATATTTTAGAACTAACAGAAGACATTTATAAATTTTTAAAAAAATTAAATAGTTTATTAAAAGACGATGGAAAACTATTGATTACTACAGTAAATCCTAAATGGAATTTAATAATGTTATTACTTGAGTTTTTTAAGCTTAAAAAACCATCTCCACCAAGGTCATATTTGCAGAATAAAAAAATTGATTCTATAGCTAAATCTTCCGGTTTTGAAGTTGTATTAAATTATGGTAGGCAAGTATTTCCATTTAAGCTTTTTGGTTTAGGTAGCTTCATAAATTTGATTTTAGAAATCCTGTTTCTTAGATTTAATCTTGGAATAAATAATTATCTAATCTTGAATAAAAATTCGCAACGTGACACTGATTTTTCTAAAACAATTATTATTCCTGCAAAAAACGAGGAGCTAAACCTTGTTCCGCTTTTTAACAGAATTCCTAAATTTGAATCTGAATATGAAATAATCTTTATTTGTGGTGAATCCAAAGATAACACCCTCGATGTTGCTTTCAATATTCAAAAAAATAATCCAGATATCAATATAAAAGTAATGGAGCAAGTTTCTAAAGGAAAGGGTCCCGGAGTACTCGAAGCATTTAAAGAAACTAGTAACGACTTAATTGCTATTCTAGACTCTGATATTAGTGTGGAGCCGGAGACTTTAATTGACTTTTTTGAAATAGTTGAATCCAGAAATGCTGATTTTGTTAACGGTACAAGGTTCGTGTATAAAATGGAAGAAGGGGCTATGAGAAAATTAAATAACCTAGGCAATATATTTTTTCAATTCATTATTTCTGTAGTCATCTCAAATAAATTAACTGATTCCCTTTGTGGTACAAAGGTTTTCAAAAGAGAATTAATTGAAAATTTATATAAGTGGAAAAAATTGTTAAAAATAAATGACCCGTTTGGTGATTTTGATTTAATTTTTAGTGCAGCATATTCTGGAAATAAAATTGTTGAATATCCTGTACATTATAAATCAAGAGTTTATGGATCCACCCAAATTTCAAGATTTAGAGATGGGTTTAAATTACTGATATATTTTATTAATTCAATTCTGGTCTTTAAAACAACTAACAATGAAATTAATTAAGAAATATAAATATCTACTAGTTTTAATTTTTTCAATTTTTGTCAGCCAAAACTGGATAAATTTGTTTTATATATCAACTAGGAATCCTGACTTCTCAAAATACTATGACTACATTAATTATTTCATGGGACTCAATGTCGAAATAGATTATGGACAAAATTCACTTTATTATCTTTTAGTAACAACTTTTTTTAGAAATAAAATTGACATCGTCGATTTTGGGAATCTAGATTTTATTATTTCATTTAGTGTTCAAAATCTTAATTTAGTCCTTTTTATTTTTAGTTTATTTGGATTTTATAATCTTCTTAAAGAAATGGATTTTGAAGAAAACACAATTTTTATTTCACTTACATTATTTTGTTTTTTTCCTCAAACTCTATTTGCTAGAGCAATAATGAAGCCAGAAATATTTGTATTAGCTCTTTTTCCATGGGTAATTATTTTTTTTGAAAGGTATTTAAAAAATGGTTATATAAATGAACTATACAAAACCATTCCATTTTTAGTTTTAATATGTAATTCAAAAGCTTCTGCAGCGGGAATGGCTCTAATCTATTTTTTTATTTCATACTTTGGAATAATAAAGAAATTAAAATTAAAAAGTTTTTTAGTTCTTTCGTTAAGTTTTTTAATCTTATTTTCCTTAATCCAATTTGAAAACTACAAAATTACTAATAATTTAATTTATGAAAGAGTTTATGACAAAGAATATGATTACAAAGCAGATAAATCAATAATTTATAAGATTGGGCTTGATTCAATATTAAAAAAACCCCTGTGGATTGATAAAACAGAGATTGATAATTACAACAAGAATGCTCAATCAATGTCAAACATTTTAATCCTTGATACTTTTGGAGACTATTTTGATCAGTTCTTTGGAATGGATTTTTTCAATAGCAATAGAAAAGATATATTTGTCAATGGAGATGTGGAAAGACTTAACTCAAATAGACAAATTGGTTACAACGGACCTTTTTCAGGGTATTTAGTTGATCAGTTAGATTATGTTAGAAAAATTGTTGCAGTTTTATTTAGCCTAGTTTTTTTTACTTCTATGATTTATTTCGGTGTGAAAAATAATAACAAAAGAAGATTTATCTATTTTCCATTATTTTCTGGTTTGGTAATAATGTATTTTAATGCAATTGGTTTCCCCAGAAATAATTTTGACCCATACAAGGGAGATACATTTAAAGCTTTCTATTTATTTTTCTTACTTTCAATTACGTTTTTATATTTAAGTTCTCATTTTTACAAAAATATAACTAAATTTAAGCTACTTTTAGGTGCTTTGTTTATTTTCACTATATTCTTTATCGGTGGTCACCCGAAGGAAAACAGTCAAGAAATTTCAGAAGGATTAATTATTAGAAACGAGTTTTCAATATTTTGTGAAGTAAATAATATATTATTTTTTGAAAATAAACTTCTTGCTTACCCACACAAAAGTGGAAATATATCTAATTTAAAAAGTGATTGTAAAACTATGTCAGTTTCTAAAGAAAGATTTTTTAAGTCATTTTTAAAAGTTGATATTGAAGATCAATATTATAAAAAATGTCTCAAAGAAGGTCATATAAATATTTCTTACTCTAACTATCAAGAATGTAGGATGTTTACCATAAATGAAATTAGAAGAAAAACTGCAATGGATGTGCCCATCTATCCCTACTTGTCGATAATTGTTCTTGGAATTTGTTTGGGTTTAGTGATTCGAGTTTCAAGCCTTAACAGAAAAAAATAATTGAAAAGCATATAAAATTTTAGCTATTCTAATCAATCTATTTTATAAATTAAGACTTGGCCTAAATGATTTGGAACAACAAAGTATCTTTTATCGCTTTTTAGTTCGTTACCAAATTTAGTCACACCATCAGTGAACCAACCACCATAATCATCTAATATAACTAATGCATTCTTTGCTGCATTTTGCATAATAAAATCGAAAGACTCTTTTGCTGAAATATAAGTGTCAACATCAATATGTGCAAAAGAGATGGGTTTTTCAATGAATATATTTTCCATTGAACCAGGAAATACCCCTTGAATGATATTAAATTTGGCTCCAGCAATAGTTTCAACTTCTTTTAAGTGACTAACTTCTGCATCTGCATATTCATTGTTTTTAAAAAAACTATCTTTATCTGAGGAGTTTGCCACACCTTGAAAGGTGTCACATACAAAATAATCGATATTTTTTTCAAAATTTGTAGATGCAACTAAACCAGAAACACCACCTCTCCACGAACCCACTTCAATAAAAGATGTATTGTCAGTTAAATAGATTTTAGAAAAGTCATATATTGTATATAAACGTGACTTTGGGTTTAGGGTGTAATCTGAAAATTTAGCATGAACCTCTTTGAATGTTTTGTCGGATCGCCAAGGTAAGTAAAAATATTCAAAAATTTCTATACCGTAATCATCTCTTTTTTCTTTATACCGTAAATTGATTTGAAATAATTTGAATAAAATTGAAGTAACAATCTCAAGCCTTTTTCTAGCTTTGTTTACCTTTTTTAGATTAAACATTTACCCTTACGATTTTAAACTCTGAATACTAAAACCTAAATGGAAAATGTGATAAATAAGATGAAAAGTTGTGTATAAAAGTAAAAATAAGGTAAAACAAAATTGGTTTATAAAAAGTAGGCCTTTCTTCTCGCAACATAACCAGTTTTACTGATGCAGGTATTAACAATAAATTAAAAAACTGAACCATATAAGTTGCTTTGTTTGTATCACCAGTTGGTAGGTCTGGGTAGCTAATTAAAAACCATAGATATCCGAAAAAAGTAATAGTAATTGTTAAAGATATATACTTTGAAAAAATACTATCTCTGTGATATTTTTTGAAGTTAAAAAAACAAAAAATTAGAAAACAAGTAGTAAATAGTGAAACTATATTTACTCTTGCTAAATAATCTCCAATTAATTGCTGATTACGTCCGAGTTCTAACTGTCTACTGGTAAATGTAAAATAACCCCAATAGTCTCCCCAAAAGTCTGAATAAAATATGCTTATAAATTGATTACTAAAATTTGGTCTTATTGGTTTTGTAAATAATAAATAAATATCAGATATATTTGGGATGTAGAAGTTAATTGGCTGATTAGAAAAACTGAAACCAATTGATTCTTCGTTAAAAGTAGTAAATGAACCGTATCGAAATAAAAGTGAAAAATAATACCAAGAGGAAGTTAAAAATCCAATAAAAAAACTCTTAACAATAAATTTTGTATAAGCATTTTTTTGATTTGAATTTACATAAATAACTAAAACAAAAAAAGCTGGAAACAAGAGAAATGCCCATTGCCTACTAAGCGCTAAAAATCCAATGGTTAAACCAAATATAAAAATTTGTAGATTATTTTGTTCAAATTTATCTCTTTCTGCCTTGAGGAACTGATAGAGTAAGCAACTCATGAAAAACAATATGTAGGGTTCTCCTCTTAATTGAACAATTGTTTTGTAATTGACTGCCATCAATGCAATTAAAATTAAATATTCAAACTTAATATTCTTTTTTTTATCGAAAAATAAATCGATTATTTTAATGTTTATGAATATTGAAAATAAGTACAAAATTAATTGAACAACTTGAGTTGCAATGCCATAAATCGGACGACAATCTTTTAGTAAATCCGGAGAATCTAATATATTTCGACAAATTACTTGAAAAACTGCTGGAACAACATAACCAAGTGGAGGGCTAAAAAACTCTCTTGAATTTTCCCTATCTGGCAAATTTATTTCATAAGGTAAGTACCTTGAAAAATGATCTACGTAATTGTAATGTGCTTCTGCGTCATAGCCATCAATAGGATCGTAATGCAAGATATTATAAAAGCCTATAAATGCAATTATTACTATAAGAGAGAGAGAAAATATTTTTTTATATTTATTTAGCAATTTATTTTGATTCTTAGTTTTTTACTATGATAAAGTCTAAATACTCTTCAGTAAAAGCGTTGTGGTACGTAATAAATTTTCTTAGGTAGCTTTTATATATTTTTTTAAATATAAAAGTATTCAATAATCCATTTGAAAAAACGAGTCTATTTAGACTACTTAATATCTCTAGATCTCCAAGGTTATCAAATGCTAATTCAAATTCATGAAAGCTAACACCTCTTCCTCGTCTCAAGAATTCATGCATGTATATATATTCATTATCAATATATTTAGAATTAAATGACTTTTTTCTACTATTTGCAGAATAAAGATATGCTAGGTCGTCTGGAAGCCATTGGAAAAAAGGTAGTTCTGAAGTATGGGTATCTTCTAGCCATAAACGATTTGGTGCTTCAACAATAATAAGAAGTCCGTTATGATTTAAAATATTCCATGCTTGTTTTAGGGAATTTATTCTTTCTTCAATCGTCATGTGTTCAAGGGTTGCGTAATATATAACAAGATCAAATTGTTCTTTGAGATGTGAAATTTCTGTACCCGAAAGGTTTTTATATTTGATATCTAAATTTAATAATTCTGCTCTTTTCCTTGCAACTTGTAAAGAGTCTTCTTCAACATCTATACCTGTAACTTTTGCCCCCTGTTCTGCAAAAGTAATTGAGCTTGACCCTGTCCCGCAACCAATTTCAAGTAATTTTTTGTTTTTCAACTCAGTTACTTTATGTAACCATGGAATAATTTTAGTTCTAGAAACTAAAGTTCTTCCAGTAATGTGATCTTCCATATCTATTTCCTGAATTTTTTCAAAATTACTAAAGTAATTATTTTTTAACTCAATCTCTATCAAGCTTTTATATTCTTCAGATAAATCGGAAAAATTGTTTTTTATTTTCTTTGGAACTTTAAGTAAAAGAATAAAATTATATATTTTTTTTAGTATATTATTCATATTTTGTAGCTTAGATATTTACATTATAAGTAATAATGCTGAGAATTTAAATACATTAAAAATAAAGATTTTCAT
>MDTA01145714.1_pt1 | contig 12787 bp, 13 predicted proteins | sample 811151 | NCBI WGS metagenome assembly MDTA01 (sample SAMN05326648, study PRJNA326480) | marine metagenome | isolation source: seawater | place: Indian Ocean: South | collected 2010
ATGGTCAAAATATCTCCGGTGGTGAGAAACAAAGAATAGGTATTGCAAGAGCTCTTTACAGAAATCCGAAATTACTTCTTTTAGATGAACCGACCAGCGCACTTGATAAAGAAACTGAAATAAAGTTTATTGAAACACTCAACCGAATTAGAAAAGATAAAGTAATAATCTTATCATCACATAAGATAGAAAATCTTAAATATTCTGATATAAATATAAAAGTTAATGATAAAACAGTTAATTTTCTTAAATAAAGTCTTGGATATTAAATAATTATGCAAAATTTTGAAAAATATAAAATTATAGTTGTTGGAAGTGGTTTAGCTGCCTATTCAGTAATTCAAAAGTTTGAAAATACTGATGTACCAATACTTATTATAGAAGGTGGATCGCTTGATTTGGAAAAAAAAAACCAAGCATTACAAGAAAATTACCATTATGGGCAATTAAATCATTGGAATTTACATTGGTTAAGAGTTTTGGGTGGCACATCTAAAATATGGGGAGGAATGACCAGCACACTAAGTGAAAGTGATTTTAAAAGCTGGCCTTTAAATTATCAAGAATTAAAAGAATACTATAAGACTGCATGGAATTTAGTTGGTGAGGACGGTGATAAGATCATCGATATTTATGAAAGTAATTTAAACAATAGGACACAATTTAATTACAAACCATTTATAATGACTGATCCAAAAAGTTTAGAATTACCGGATTATAATAAATTTTCTAACGTCGATTTAATTAGAAATGCGAATTTAGTTAAAATTCTATCAAAAAATAGAAGATCAATAACTGGTTTGAAGTTATTTTATGAAGAAAAGTTGTTAATTAAAGAAATAAAAGATCATCAAATATTAGTTTTAGCATTAGGAGGAATTGGGAATGCACAAATTTTAATGCAGCCAAACAAGGAAAATGAAGACGAAATATCAATCGGGAACGAGTCCGGCTTAGTCGGAAAATATCTTATGGAACACCCCCATGTTTCTTATAGTGGAGATATCTATTATAAAGAGGAAATATTACCTAAAGTAAAAAATTTAAATATTCAGCCAGCTTTCGTTCTAAATGATAAATATAGATCAGAAAAAAAACTACTAAATTGTAGTCTCTCAATTGAAAATGTTAAATCAGAGAATAAAGAAGAACAAGAAGTTTTCGAAAAGTTAATAGGCTCGAAGTTGAGTCATGGAAATATATATTCAAGATCTGAACAGGAGCCATTGGAAATAAATTCATTTTCAATTACAAATGAGAAAAATTGGGCAGGCATTCATAAATTGAGAATAAGACATTCATTTTCAGCCTTAGATTTAATTTCGATAGAGGAGCATTTAAAGTTATTTGGTGAGTATCTAGTTTCTAAAAATCTTGGTTTTGTAAAAATTATGAATGATGAGATATATAAAAATGCCCAAGGCGGAGGTCATACTATGGGAACAACTAGAATGGGCAAAAGTATAAATGATAGTGTGTGTGATAAAAACAATAGGGTGCATGGTTATCAAAATCTTTTTTTATCTGGATCAAGTGTATTTACAACCGGAGGAGCCTCAAACCCAACAATTTCGATAATTGCTTTAGGATTGAGGTTATCAAATTATTTGAAAGAAAATATAAATGTTTAAATTAAATAGAAGATCATTCTTAAAAATAACTTTATTGGTAGGTTATGTCTTATTTTTTAATAAAGATGTATTAAATGCTGAAGAAGAAAAAGTTTATAATAAAGGTTTATTTACTGAAGCAAATAATTGGATTGTTAAGATTAACCAAAAAGAAACAGTTTTGAAGGTCACAACAAATAAAAAAAAAATTTCAAATTCAAAAAAAATAAAAAATAAAATTCTCAATATATTTAAATGAATTTTTTAAATATTAATTATTATATTTATATAATTTCAAAATTAACAAAAAAGATAGAAAAAAAATTTAAAATAACTTTGTTTTTTTTGTCAATTCCAAGAATTTTACATTTTTTTTTTGAATTTGTTTTATTAAAAAAGATAGACAAAAATAATTTTTTAAAAGTTTCAAATTATTTCTTGGAAAAATCAATTTTAAAAAAAAATAAGATTAGTATAATATCTGGAGGTATAGGACACGATGCATCTTTTGAGCGGGAAGCAACAAATCTCACTAATACAGCAAAGATCATATGTATTGATCCAACAGAAATAGGGAAACAATCAATTGAAAATTTAAATTCGCAAAAAATTTTTTTTGAAAAAAAAGTACTATTTAATTCGAATGAAAAAGTAAAAGTTTTTAAACCATTTGAAGAAAAAAATAATTTTAACTTTTCTATTCAAAATTTATATGAAACTAAAAATTTTGAGTATATTGAAGCTATAGACGCAAAATATTTAAAAAAAAAATATAGTTTAAATAATATTGATTTATTGAAATTAGATATAGAAGGGGTTGCGGATATTGTAATAATTGACTTTTTAAAACAAGGCTTTTTGCCTAGTCAGATTTGTTTTGAGTTAGAGAGACCGATAAGTATTTTTAAACAAAAAAGTTTTTTTTGTAAATTTGTTAATCTGTGTTCTGCATTAAAAAAGAACTATGATTTATATAGATATACAGAAATTAAAATAGGTTATAGGTCAGAAATTGTAGCTGTGTTAAAAAAATAGCCTAAAAACAAGGAAAAATGTAAAAAATTTTTATAATTTTGTTCAATTGTTGAACATCGAAAAAAATTAGGTTAAAATGAATTTATGAATTTTAAAAAATTTCAATATAGCTTAGAAATAGTTGGGTCTTGTAATCTGAGATGTCCTTCATGCCCTGTAGGAAATATTAATTCGAGAACAATTGGTAAAGAAATGATAAGTGAGGAATTGTTTTGCAAAATAATTGATAAAATTGACAAAGAGAAGGAAGTCGATAGCCCATTAATTTCTTTATTTGATTGGGGGGAGCCTACTTTGCATCCTAAATTACCTTTTTTTATAAAATATGTTAATGAAAAAAATTTTAAATCAAGAATATCAAGTAATTTAAACGTTGATGCAGATTTTGAACAAATACTAAAATCTGAACCTTTTGAATTTAAAATATCATTATCTGGCTTTTACCAAGAACAATATGGAAGAACACATTACAGAGGGAATATAAATAAAGTAAAATCAAACATGTATAAACTTAAAATGATAAAAGATAAGCTTAAAATAAAAACAAAATTTATTGTTGGTTATCATGTTTATAAACATAATTTGTTGAAAGATTATGATGAAATGCAGAAATTGTGTAAAGAATTAGACTTTGAGTTTGAGCCAGATATAGCCCAACTAATGCCGATAGAGAAAATGTTTTCTTTAGTTTTAAATAAAGATGAAAATTTTAACTCTAAATTTCCAAAAATTACTGACCAAGACAAAAAGCTTATAAAACTTTTATTAAGTGATCCGGTAGAAGAACATAAAAAATGGATGAAAAAAAGTATTAGTGAAAAGGACCAAATATGTTTTAGGAAGGACAACAAGTTACCGATCAGAGTAGACGGAAGTATACCAATATGTTGTGGGGTTTATGGAGATGATTATATAGTTGAAAATAATTTTCTAGAAGCATCACATAAAAAAATACAAGAAAAAAGAGATAAATACGATTTGTGTGGAACATGTATAAAAAATGGAATTCACAATAATTATAAATTAAGCAAAAGAACAATGATAAATAAACTGATCTTAAAAGATAATGCTCTTGGGAAACTTATGAGAAGAGCAATCTCTATGTAAATAGATATATTTATTTATTACAAGATAATGAATTTAGATCAAAATATTAAAATTTTTATTCAGACTAATCCTCAACAAGAATTAGCTGCAAAAGTCTCCAAATACTCTTTTAATAAATTTGGTTTCAATAATATAGAACTTTTAAAGTTAAATAATGTAGAAATTTTAAAAAAAAATTTTGGTAAAAAATATTATAGAAATGGCAAACTTGTTGAATTTGATCCATCTGATCTTCAGTCATTTACATTGCTTCGTTTTCTTCCACCAAAATTAGTTAAGGATGATTATTGTTTAGTTATAGATCCAGATATTTTTGCAATATCGAGTCTGTCTACAATAAATAAATATATAATGGATGATAATTTTAAAATTTTTTGTACAAAAAAGAAATCTTTATTTAGATCTGAAGTCATGCTTATTAATTGTAAAAAAAATTTTAAATTATGGGATTTTGATCAATTGATAAATGAAATTTTCTCCAAAAAAATTGATTATAACGAATTAATTAATCTCAAATTTATTGATGAGAAAATGATAGGTATATTGGAGCCTTCCTTTAATAGTTTGGATGAAATAAATACTGATACCATTTTACTTCATACATCTAACAGAATTACACAACCCTGGAAACAAGGACTTGATATCGATTTCACTACATACAGTTCAAAATTTAATTACTTTAAGACGATTATTAGGAGACTTCTTGGATTAAAATTCAATAATACTATTCTTCAAAAGAAATACCAACCTCATCCAGATTATAAAGTTAATAATTTTATATTAAATATATTTCGTGAAGCCTATGATAATAATTATATCAATGATAGTGATATTGAATCTTCCTTAACTAATAAATATCTCTCTAGTATTTTTTGGCAAAAATTTAATGGATAAAAAATTATCAATTATAAATAAATTTAAAAAAGCAAATTATAGCTCGTATCCATTTCCTTTTTTTACGATAGAAAATCCTTTTGATGATGAAATATATTTTAAATTAGAAAAGGATTACAAATTATTTATATCTTTTTTCAAAGAACAGAATGAGTATAAAAAAAATAATATAAGATTGCAAATATCAGCTATTGATTTTTTTAACAATCCAATTTTTAAAAATAGTATATGGCATGATTTTATATTATATCATTGTTCAAGAGAATTTTTTTTAGATATTATTGAGATTTTTTATGAAGACATTTTAAAAATTTATCCAAATATCATTAAGACAATTGAAAAAAAGAAAGATAGTAAAAATTTCCTTGGATTAAGAAATGACGGTAAAAATGATGAATTTGATTTTGTTGCTGACTGTCAACCGGGAATAAATACTCCTGTCAAATCCAAATCAACAGTAAGGGACTCGCACATTGATAACGCTGTAGAGTTAATAGCTGGTTTATTTTACTTAAGAGACGATAAGGATTTTTCTAAAGGTGGAAATTTAGAAATAATGAAAAAAATAAAAGAAAAACCTACATTGTTTTATAAAAAAGCAGAGGTTTATAATACTCAAAATCTAGAAGTTTATAAATCAATTAATTATAAAAAAAATAATGTTGTATTTTTCTTAAATACAATTGACTCTATTCATAGAATTACCCCTAGAGAAAATTGTGATATACCCAGAAATCTTACTAATATAATTTTTGAGACTTATTCAATAAAAGAAAAATTATTTAAGATTAATTATAAAAAAAATTGGAATATTTTAGGTGGCATTAGGAAAAAGATAGATTCTTTACTGACTAAAGAATAAACAAAAAATTTAAAAGATGTACATATTGGAATTAATAAAAAGCTGTATTGGAACAGTTTTGTCGTTTCTAGTTGTTCTTAAATTTAAAAATAAAAGAAAAAATATTGGATATTTTTTTGTTTCCAAGATTTCAAATAAAAATTTTATAGATAGACGATCCTTCACATACTTAAATGAAAAAAAAATTAAAAAAGGGATTAGCATTGTAAGAAGTCAAAATTTTATAAATTCTATAAAAATTTTTTTAGTGTATAAGAATATCATCCTCATGAATTATATTGTTAATTTTATAGAGGCACTTTATCTTACAAAAAAAAGTAAAAAAAAAAAAACTTTTGCTTTACTGAATTATATTTTTAGGTCATTAAATTTTAAAGAGTTTCATACCATAGATGATTATAGAAACATTAAACTTATCTCAGATTTATGTGAATTTAATCATGTAAAATTAAATATTTATCAACATGGAAGATTCTCAACTTCTCTAAAAAATCAAAGTAACCTCTCAAAAATAAAGTTTGAAAAATATTTTGTTTGGAGCTCGTTTTTTAAGAGAAAATTGATTGAATTTAACAGCGGATACAAAAATTCAAATATATTGATTAAAAAAAAATTTAGTTTTTTTTTTAATAGGAAAAAAATACCTAATAAAGTTAAAAAGGTCTTAATTATTCAAGAAAACCATATAAAAATCTCAAAAATTATTCGGATAATTAAAAACTTAAACAGAAAAAAAAAATTTCAGATATTTTTCAAATTCAGACCAAATTCACTCAAGGATAATTATTTAAGGGATTTCTTAAATAAAAATAGTGTAACTTTTTTTCATCAAGAAAATATCTATGATTTAATGAAAAAAAAAAATTTCGATTTTTTACTGGCTTTTAATTCTACTTTACTTTTAGAAAGTAGTTACTTTAATATTTTACCAGTTTTGTTGTATGAGACAAAGCCTAAATTATATGACTATTTAAAAGATGATGTTTTTTTTACATCTAACATTGAAAATATTGGTATAAATTTAAATAAGATTCAAAGAAAAAGAAAAAAGCTTACTAGGATTAAAAAAATACTTTGGAGTAGCAATTAAGATTAAATGAGAATTTTAATAGATTTAATTAACAAAATTTTGGATTTATTTAGTGTTTTGATTATATACAGATACGGAAAAGCTGTGGGTGATCAATTGTGTTTAACAGCAGTTCTTGAAATTATTAAAAAAAAAAAAAATAAAAAGATTATATTATTTACAAATTATCCAGAGTTTTTTTTACATAATAAATCAATTTATAAATTGTTCAGTTTAAAAAATGTTTATAAAGCAAAAATATGCACTAAAATTTTTAGACTTTTTTTAGGAAAAAACATTTTAGAATATGGGTCTCCTATCAAGCACGAAAATGGTTTATATTTTTTATCTCGTTACTCAAAAGATATTCATTTAGCAGCTTCTCATCTACATAATTTTGAAATTAATTTCAAAGATATTAAAAATGTATCTTGTAAAATAGAATTTTCAGAAGAAGAAATAAAAATTTATCAAAAAAAATTTTCACTTCCTAATAATTTTGCAGTGATACAGTCAGAAACAAAGACATCTTTTACAAAGAATAAAAATTGGGGAACAGATAACTTTCAGAAAGTAGTTGATAATATGAGAGAAATAAACTGGGTTCAGGTAGGTTATAATGAAAAAATTTTAAATAACACAATAAATTTAACAGATAAAACAAATCTAAGAGAATTTGCTTACATTATAAGTAGAGCTAATTTTGTTTTATGCCTAGAGTCTTTATACAATCATGTGGCTTCAGCATTTAATAAAAAAGTATTTATGATTTGTTCAGGATTTATACCTTTTGAACACGTAAAGTATGATAATACGCTACCAATATATTTTAATGAAAATTTACAATGTTGGCCGTGTTACTTAATTTCTGATTGTAAAATTAAAGGGAAACCTTGCACAAGTAAAATTGACCCTTTAAATGTTGTTCAAATAATAAAAAAAAATTTGTTAATAATATAGGAAAGTAAACAATATTTATAAATGAAACTTGTATTATTATTATGTAAATCAAGATACAGAAAAAAAAATCTTAACAATTTTTGCAAAAGTCAATTTTTAGGAAAATATTTTATTCTAAAGTTTTCAGATATATTTTTTTTTATTGGACTATTTCTGAGTAAATTAAAAATTTTTAAAACTATTTCTATAGATTCAAATCCAATTATCGATGAAAAAAATGGTTTCAATTTTTGGTTAACTGGCACTAAACACAAAATTCCTAATGAGTATAAAAGTTTAAAAAATAATTTTGTTAATATGAAAAGTGTATTTCACAATGAGGATAATATTTTTCAACTTTATCCAATTATTAAAAAAAAGATAATAAAAAAACAAGATATCAAAATAGTAAATATTTCAAGTTATGAAATTAAGAGATCTAATTTATCAGACAACATTTGGAATAAGTACAAGAATGACATACAAAAAGATTTAACTTTTATTGACAATAAAAATATCTGGATTTCTAAAAATTTAGAAAAAAATCATTTAAATAATTTTTTGATTTATAGAGATTTAAAAATTAATTTGAGATTATTAATAGTTAAAAAGATATTTAATGAATTTGGTGAAAATTTTTTTTTGTTTGGTGATACTTGGAAAAAATATTTTAAAAAAAGTCACGGGAATGTAGAAAAGAAATCACAGATAGAAAAAATATACTGTGGAAATATTTGTTTAGATTTTGGTTCAACATCTGGCTCACTAACTTTGTATCCAAGATCAATAGATATAATTGAAAATGGTGGATATTTAATGCAATTAAAACAATCAGACTCACACAAAATTTTTGGAGAATATGAAGAATATTTTACATACACTAATTTAAATGATTTGAGTAAAAAAGTGAATGAAATTTTTAATAATAGAGAGCTTTTTTTTGAAAGGTTAAAAATTTTAAATGGTTTATTTCAAAATAGTAAAATTCTTATGGAAAAACAATTGAATAATATTTTATGAAAATCTTAAATTTAAAGTTTTTAACTATTTGGTTTAGATATTATTTTTCTAAGTATTCTAGATATAGACATATTTATTGGATAATAATTAATTTAAGACCTAAAAGTATTTTAGAAGTAGGTGTTTATAAAGGCAAGAGGTCTAATGAAATGATTAATTTAACAAAAGATTTTACAAAATCTCTATCATATTATGGTTTTGATTTATTTGAAAAAATTCAAATGAGCAAGATAAATCTAGAATTAAGTAAACAGCCATTATCCAGAACTCAGTTACAAAAAAAACTATTAAATAAGTTTAAAGATGTTAAGATTAATCTAATTCAAGGAGACACAAAGAAAACTCTCAAAAATTTTTCTAAAAAAAAGAAAAAAATTGATTTTGTTTTTATTGATGGTGGACATTCAATCCAAACAATTCAATCTGATTGGAACAATGTTAAAAATTTCATATCAGAAAAAAGTGTAGTTATATTTGATGATTATTATGATGATAAAAATATTATTAAAAAATTTGGATGTAACAAAATAATTGAAAGATTGGATAGTAAATACAAATATGAGATATTGCCATCAAATGATTACATTAAATTTCAAAATAAAATGATAAAAAATTCACTGGTAAAAGTTACTTATAAAAAAAATTAATGAAATAAAGTTTGGGTTTAATCTAAATTTAAAAACCCCAAACAATATATCTTTTTTGTTTTTTTCCTTTTTTACTCATCTTGCTATATTTTCTCACATGATTATCAGACATTATTTTTTTTGATTGATTTCCAATTGCATAGGTATGACTTTTATACCAATCATTTTCTGTAAAAAGTTTATTTTCTGAATTAACAACATAAACATTAAATTTTTTTTTTTTGAAAAAATTATATAGGCTTTCCTTTCCACTTTCGATACACCATGCTTTTTCTTTGCTATCAACATCAGTTTTGAAATCATATTTTAAAAAATCACTACTTGAGATGAGAAAATTAGTAGTTCTAAAATGAGGATTTGGGAATGTTGGAAATAAAAAGAAATATTTTATAATTTTATATACATAAATTAGGTAATTATCCATATGATGTCTGAAAATTGATTTTGAAGAAATGCTCTCAAAAGAAGCAGTTGATGCAACTATTGATTTATATTTATAATTTGAACTGTAAAATTTTAACCAATTTTTTTTTAAGGGATATGAATGACCATTCATAAAGAATATTAAATTATTTCTATATTTTTTTGCTAATCTTTTATTAGTCCCAAAATCAAAATCGTTTTTTTTCTCTGGATCAATAAATTCTTTATATCTAATTTTCTTTATTTTCTTTTTAAAATTATTTATTTCAGTCAAAGATAAATTTTTGAAACAAATTACAAGCTCGTGTTTAACACCTGGTTTATATTTCTTATAGTGAAAGATGAAATCATCAAAACTTTTTTTTGGAACATATGGAGAGCAAAGATAAGCAATTATAATTTTTTCTTTCATGTTAAGGAATATTATAATACTATTATTTTCTTGAAAATCCGAACATTTTAGATGAAATATTATTAAAACTGTCTAATTTCGCATCATAACAAAAATAATTAAAATTTGAATTAACACACTATTTTACAGCTATTATGAAATATCCTGTTGTTAATTTTTTTGAAGGTGCAATTTTTTGAATAACGATAATTATTGGATAAAAAACAATATTTACTAAGATAAAAAACTTTCCGACTACCTTTGATAGAATGTTTTTCTCTTTCTCCAATCTTATAATATTAACGAAAATACTTTCTAGCCAACCGTTCCTTCTCAAAACTTTTACATCAGAAAAATCTTTAAATATTAGTTTGCAACCATTTTCTGTAAATCTAAAAAAATCATTTGGTTCATCGTGAATATGAAAATTAAAAGGTACAGATGCCAAACATGTATTTCCTTTGTTTAAAGTTTTGTAGATATTTTGTACTGCCATAATAGGGTTTTGACAATGTTCTAGAGTTTCAAAAATACAAATCAAATTAGGATTGAAATTTACTTTGAAATTCTCGGAGCAAACATCCATTACTTCATATGGTTTTCTAGAATAATCGATATCTATTGAGTAATAATTTTTCACATTTTTTTTTAACAATTCTTCTATCGGACCCCCAGAACCAATATTAAGACAATTTATATCTCTACGTTTATTTAATTCATTAACAATAAATTTATATAAGTTTTTTCTCGATATTTTTTTACTTAGATAATGCAAAAAGCTCATTTAATAGAATATTATATAATTGTTTTCAAAATTTTATAGTATTAAATTCAAAATAAAAATTTATTAAGAAAAACTTTTATATCTATGCAAATTTTCAATAAAAAATAATGTTTTTTATATTGTTGAATTTTTTGCAGTTTGATTAAAATAGTATGAAAAATGTAACTTATATTTCTGAGCTGTGTCTTCCGAGTAACTCTGGGTATGCTCAGCATGTTCTAAAAGTTTGTGATACTTTTTCGAAAAAATTTGACACAAATCTATTTGTTATCTCAAATGATAAATCCTTCTTGAAATACAAAAGTGATTACTTGTTAAAAAAAAAATTTAAAATAAATTCTTTTACTAAAAATGGAAGTAACAACTTACTCACGAGAATATTATTTTCTATTTATGTTCTTAAAAATATTAATAAAGACTCATTAATTATTTCAAGGAGTTTAGTAGCAAGCTTAATTTTATCACTCTTTGGAGTTAGAAATATTCTTGAATTACATCATCCACCTAAGGGATTTAGTAGTTATTTTTTCAATTTATATAGAAAACTAAAACTAGACGGAAATTTAAAATATATATTTTTACACAAAAATATTAAAAAAAATTTAAAGATAAAAAAAGGGATTGTTCTGGATGATGCCTGTGATTTGGGTGACTTTAAATTCAGGAAATTAAAAGTAAAATATGAATATTGTTATGTAGGGAGTTTATTTAAGGGAAAAGGTCTGGAAAGAATCATTGATCTGGCTTGCTTCTTTCCACAAAAAAAATTTCACGTTTTTGGGGATATAAAAACTGTTGATCGCCATCTAAAAAAGTTTCAAATAAATAAATTAAAAAACTTGTACATGCACAATTTTAAAAAATATAAGTACATTCCTGATATCTTAATGAGCTCCAAGTATTTATTACTCCCATATTCAAATAAAGTGTCAGTAAACTCAAAAAATTTAGAGGTATCAAATTTTATGTCACCTTTAAAAATGTTTGATTATTTAGCATCTGCAAAAGTCATTATCGCATCTGATCTAAAGGTTTATTCTCATATATTAAAAAATAATTTTAACTGTTTGATGCCAAAAAAAAATGATCTTAAATCTTGGATAAACTTAATTAAGCAAACATCAAAAAAAAATAAAAGTTTTAATTATTTAAGAAAAAATGCACTAAACACATCTGTAAAATATACCTGGGACAAAAGAATAAAAAAAATTGATAATTATTTTCAAAAAAAATGATTAAAAGATTAAAATTTGTATGAAAAAAGAAGTATATTATTGGTCTCCCTATTTAGGCAGAGTTGCTACTATTAGAAGTGTCATAAACTCAATGATAGGATTAAAAAGACATAACGGTAATAATTACAAACTTAATTTAATAAATTGCTATGGCGAGTGGAATAGTTTTAGATCACGTTTGAAACGAGAGAAGATTGGTATATTAGATTTACAAAAAAAAATAAATATTGATATAAATTTAAGTGGTTTCTTTTTTTCGAGATTAATATATTTTTTTACTCTTATAATTTCTTACAAAAAATTAAAAACTCTACTAATCAAAAATCAACCGAATATTTTAATTATTCATTTATTAACCTACATTCCTTTACTAATTTACCTAAATAATAATCTCAAAACAAAATTAATATTAAGAATTTCTGGCAAACCTAGGCTAAATTTCTTTAGATCGATCTTATGGAAAATTTCTAATAAGAATATAAGTTTAGTTTTTTGCCCAACAATTGAAACCATGAATTATTTGGTAAAAAAAAATATTTTTGACAAAAAAAAATTAAGGTTTTTACCAGACCCTGTTTTATTTAAGGAGCAAATAAAAAAATTTTCAAAAGAAAAAAGTAATTTAAAACTAATTAACAATTCATTTTTTTTAAGCATAGGAAGATTAACAAAACAAAAAAATCATGAACTGCTGATTAATCTATATAAAAAATACAATATAAAAGAAAAATTATTAATCATTGGTGATGGGGAAATGAAACATTACTTAAA
>MDTA01132550.1_pt1 | contig 12786 bp, 16 predicted proteins | sample 811151 | NCBI WGS metagenome assembly MDTA01 (sample SAMN05326648, study PRJNA326480) | marine metagenome | isolation source: seawater | place: Indian Ocean: South | collected 2010
GGCAATGCAATGATAGATGAAAGACTTAAACAGAATTTTGCCCGAGATGTCATATTATTGAAACAAGTAGGTATTCATCCTGTTGTAATCCATGGTGGTGGACCACAAGTTACTGATTACTTAAAGAAAGTCGGTGTAGAGTCGGATTTTGCTGACGGTATGAGAATAACCGATCCTGAGTCTGTTCATATTATAGAAATGGTACTTGGTGGACTGGTAAATAAAGATCTTGTTAAAACGATAACATCGCTTGGGGGGAAAGCAGTAGGTCTATCTGGAAAAGATGGTGGTTTGATTAGGGCAAGAAAAGTCATTGGTAAGGGTGAATTTAAAAATGTTGATTTTAAAAATACTGGAACAGTTCAAAGTATTGATCCAGAAGTAGTTAAATTACTCGATGGGACCTCTTTTATACCAATCATAGCTCCAATTGGAATAGGAGATGACGGGAAAACATATAACATTAATGCTGATATCGTTGCTGGGAAAATCGCACATATACTTCAAGCAAGTAAATATTTGATCTTAACTGACACTCAAGGAATACTGGATGCTGAAGATCAACTTATACAATCGATTAACACAGAAGGTGTTAGATCTCTCATATCAAGGGGCGTAATATCAAAAGGAATGTTACCAAAAGTAAATTCAGCACTAGAGGCAGTGTCATCGGGAGTAGAACATGTCCAGATTATCAATGGAACGTTTGATCATTCGGTGTTATTAGAATTATTCACAGATGAAGGTATAGGTACAATGATTAGAAGGAAATAAGTTGATTGATCACCTTCTTCTATTTATCGTTGCCTTAATCTCTAATGTATTTTCTGCTTTCTCAGGTGGTGGTGCAGGTGTTATACAACTTCCAGCCATTCTACTACTCTATGATATGCCCTTTATTACTGCATTAGCATCTCATAAAGTTGCAACAGTAGCGCTTGGAGTAGGTGCCACATTAAAATACTTTAGAGGAATACAGTTTAATAGTAAATTTATAATGTTATGCATAATTTTTGGACTACCAGGAGTTGTGGCTGGAGCTAGCATTATATCGACGATAAATGATTCTTTAGCAAGAGTATTGCTAGGTATTTTGATTATAGTAATTTCACTTTACTCATTTTTTACGAAAAGCTTTGGTGAACAGTCTACACAGATAAGACAATCATTTGTTGATAAAATAATTGTGGCTCTTGTAATAACATTGATTGCTATATTAAATGGGTCATTGTCAGCAGGAACAGGATTGATATTCACTGTATTCCTAATAATATTCTATGGAATGGATTACAAAACTGCGATAGCCTACACATTAATTATCGTAGGTTTTTTTTATAATTTAGCTGGAGCATTAACTCTAGGAATTTTCACACAGATTAATACAACCATTATAATTCCTTTAATACTAGGATCTCTTCTTGGTGGATATTTCGGTGCGAAATTGTCACTTACTAAAGATAACAGAACTATCAAAAAAATATATCAACTAGTAACATTGATTGTTGGTGTAAATTTGATTCTGTAGCTATCTTTTGAATTCATCAAGATATGTTTTCATTCTCAGATAATTATCATAGTATTTTTTATTATCCTCAAGATAAAGAGTAACATCATCTATGTTGATTATAGAGTGAACTGTAATATTATTATCGCTCTCAATCTCAGAACTGGCTCTTATAGATTTACCTAATTCCATTCTGTCAAGCGCAACTAAAACGCAGAAAGGCACTGCTTTATTTTTTTTAATAATGTTGATCGATTCTTCAATAGAAGAGCCTGAAGAAATAACATCATCAACTATAAGCCCTCTTCCTGATAGAGAACTTCCAATTAAAGTGCCGGCATCTCCATGCTTTTTTTCCTCTTTGCGATTAGAAGAAAAGGGTTTATCGACTGAAAAGAGATTATTCAGCTGTATAGATATAGAGGATGCTAAAGTGATTCCTTTATACGCTGGACCAAATATAAAATCAAAATTCAATTTGTTTTGATGAATATAACTCGCGTAGAAGTCAGCCAAATTTTTGAGTTTAGATCCCGAATTACAGAGCCCGGTATTGAAATAATAGGGACTTTTCCTCCCTGATTTGAGTTCAAAGTCACCAAATCTAAGTATTTGCTCATCAATTGCAAAATCAATAAAATTATTTTTAAGGTCATTCATACTTAAATTTAGTAATATTACTATATTACCATAGGATGAAGACAAACAAATGAGAGTTTTAACACTTAATGTATGTGGAATAAGAGCAAGTGAAAAGAAAGGTTTATTTGCATGGTTGAAAAAACAAAAATCTGACTGTATCTGTTTACAAGAGGTTAGAGCTCAAGATGATCAAATTCAAGATGAAAAATATTCTCTCAATGGATATGATAGATACATGTCCGTTGCAGAAAAGAAAGGGTATAGTGGCGTTGCTATTTATTCAAAGAAAAAAGTCTTAAAGATTAATAATAAGATTGGATCAGATAAATTTGATAAAGAGGGAAGATTTATTGAAGCAGAATATGATGATTGCTATGTAACCAGCGTATACTTTCCGTCAGGGTCATCTGGTGATGAGAGACAAAAGCAAAAATATATTTTTATGAATATTTTTGAAAAATATTTAAAGAAAATAAAACTAAGAAAAAAGCCCAGTATAATCTGTGGTGATTGGAACATCGTACACAAAGAAATTGATATTAAGAACTGGAAATCTAATCAAAAAAATTCTGGGTGTTTACCCATGGAGCGTGCATGGTTAGATAGGGTATTTGATGATCTAGGGTATATAGATGCATTCAGAGTTGTGAATAAAAAAGCTGACAACTATACTTGGTGGTCGAATCGAGGTAAAGCATGGGACAATAATGTAGGATGGAGAATAGACTATCAAGTCCTATCACCTAATAACAAAGTAAAAATAAAGAACGCTCAGATATACAAAAATGAAAGATTTTCTGATCACTCTCCTCTGATCATGAAGTATGAGTTATAAAAAATGATCAAAAATTTCATAGAAATAATTAATCCATATTTTCAAAAAAAAATATTTATAACGTTATCAATGGGTTTTGTTTCTGGTATTCCTTTGTTGCTGACTATAACGCTTCTACAAGCGTGGCTAACAGATGAAGGAATATCAAAATCAACAATAGGGCTATTTGCTCTCGTTGGATTACCATACTCACTAAAATTTCTTTGGGCGCCAATATTTGATGGTATAACTCTATCAACTTTTGGAAGAAGACGCAGCTGGATGCTTGTAACACAGATATTACTTATTGTAACAATCATAGGTTTAGGGATGACGGATCCAGCGATGAATGCAACTAATGTTGCAATCTTAGCAGTACTTGTGGCATTTTCCTCTGCATCTCAGGATATCGTAATTGATGCCTATAGAAGGGAGTCTTTATCAGATGAAGAGCAAACGTTAGGTGCATCTGCATATGTGCTTGGATATAGAATTGGTGCGTTAGCTGCTGGAGCTGGTGGTTTAATTTTGGCTGATTATATGAGTTATCAAATGGTTTATACTTTCATGTCCTTTGTGATGATATATGCTGTACTCATAACTATCATTGCTGATGAGCCAAACAGTAGCTACAGACCATCTAACTTTATAGAGACAGTTATAAAACCATTTATAGAATTTTTCGATAGATATACTTCCATAAACAATATTGCCGCTGATAGACTGAAACATGTGAGGGATGGGTTCTCGATTAAGCTGAGTCCTGTTAATAATATATTTAATAGAAATATTAGTCATGGGTATAGACGGTCAAAGATAACAAGGCGTAATATTCTTAAGAATGTTTTTCTTACACCTGCTCTGATATTACTTTTTATACTTTTATATAAAATTGGTGATACTATGGCGCATTCTCTAAGTACAAACTTTTATTTGGATATTGGATTTTCTAAAACTGAGATTGGTACTATTGTTAAATTCTTTGGATTATTTGCTACCTTAATTGGTGCATTTGCAGGTGGTTTGATTGCTCTTAAGGTTGGCCTTTATCAATCATTGATTATGTTTGGTGTTTTCCAAGCGATCGCTACACTAGGTTTTTCATTACTCGCTGTCATAGGAGATAATATTTATTTATTAATGACTGTAATATCATTAGAAAACTTAGCTGCCGGAATGGGTTATACTGCATATCTTGCTTTTATAGCAAATATGACAAACAAACAATTTACAGCAACACAATTTGCGTTAATGACTGCGCTAATGTCACTACCTAGGACACTTTTTTCTGGTTTTTCGGGATATCTTGTAGAATTTTTCGATTGGGAATTATATTTTGTTTTCTGTTCATTAATTGCAATTCCTGCTTTAATAATACTTAGTAAACTACAGAGAGAAATAAAGATATGAATGATTTCTACACAGCTGATATTTGTGACGAATATGAGGACATTCAAATTTGTGAGAATATTTTTAAATCATATGGGGGAAAAGAGAAGTTCAAAGGAAAAATAAGAACTGTAAAAGCAGTAGAAGACAATTCATATGTTAAAACTCTAATTGATGAAAAAGTGAATGGTGATGTAATGATAATTGATGGTAATGGTTCAAAGAAATGCGCACTTCTTGGAGATAATCTTGCAAAGAAAGCAACTGATAATGGATGGTCTGGTTTTATTATACATGGATGTATTAGAGACTCTGAAATCATATCTACCATCAATATTGGCATTAAAGCGCTTGACACAATGCCATTGAAGAGTGAGAAGAAAAATATAGGAGAGTTTGGCAAAGATTTAAGATTTGCAAATGTTTTATTCAAGGAGGGTTACTATGCATATTCAGATCAAGATGGCATAATAATTCGTCAACATGAAATAGTTTAATATGGATTTATTAATAAAAATTATAAACCTTACCATCCAAAGAAATAATCGGAATATCCTAGATAATATCTCTTTGGATATACATACAAAATCTTTTTTGAATATCTATGGGGCAAATGGATCTGGTAAAACATCGTTTTTAAAGGTAATAACTGGAATATCCGAAATAGAGAGTGGTGAAATTGTAAATAATTCAAATAACCAAGTTTATGTTGGACATAAGTATGGCTTGAAGAATAACTTGACTGTCAGCGAAAATCTCATGTTTGACTTACAGAATAATAATATAGATAAAACACACAAGTTGTCTGAAGCCTTGGAAATATACAAAATGTCAAAATTTAAGGATACTCTAGTCAAACACCTATCTCATGGCCAACAAAAGAGAGTTTCACTCATGCGAACAATTCTTTTAGATAGTGACTTTTGGGTATTAGATGAGCCTTTTAGTGCTCTAGACGACGAGACAAAACGAATTCTAAATGAAACATTTGTAGAAGCAATCAAGCACAATAAAACTATTATAGTTACCGGCCATAATACTTTCAAACATGACCTGATAAAGGTTCAAAATTATGTTTTAAAAGATGGAAGAATTCAATAAAGTTTTAATAAAGGAATTCATGATAGCCAAAAGGTCGGGTTATGAGACACTCATGCCTATAATGTATCTACTTATCATCATTTTATTTTTCAATATTTCTATAAGTTATGTTTCCAAGAACTTAATACTGGAACTTACACCTCTCATGATTTGGCTTTCATGTTTACTTGTTTCTGTGCTTAATTTAGAATCAATTTTTAAAGAAGATTATGAAGACGGAACACTTGACTACTTTATATCATCAAATAGTTTTCATGAGTCGGTCGTTGTCGCTAAAATATTCAGTCACTGGATATTGACTACCTTACCAGTTGTCATTATCTCCCCAATTGTCGCTCTTCTACTAGGTATAGACTATCAAACAACACTAATTTTATTCTTGAGTTTAATGATTGGAACGCCAACAATGAGCTTATTAGGATCTATCGCAGCAGCACTTACGCTTACACTTAAGAGAGGTAAAATACTATTGGCAATTATTGTATTGCCGATGTATGTGCCTATTTTAATATTCGGCACCAGTGCAGTAAACAATTCCTTTTTGCAGATGAATTTTCTCTCGGAACTTATTTTCTTATGTATTATTTTTCTTTTATTTCTTCTTATATCGCCAACTGCTTGTCTAAAATCACTTAGGCTAAGTCTAGATTGATTGTACCCAAGAACTTTTGTACTCTCTTTTAATCAAGATATTTCTAGCTGATAATAGTAATGCAGTAATAAAGTAGAATGTAAAACCTATACTTGTAAATATTAGTGGGTATAACATCTCATACGCTATTGATGGAGAGCTAAATTTCATTACAGAAGGTCCTTGATGAAGTGTGTTCCACCACTCAACTGAAAAATGTATTATTGGTATATTTATAAAACCTATAATCGCAAGTATGTTAGCAGCTTTTGCGCCTTTTCTATAATCATCAAAAGAGTTATATAAAAGTATTATCGAGATATAGATGAAAAAAAGTATGAGTTCGGATGTTAACCTAGCATCCCAGACCCACCAAGTACCCCACATAGGTTTGCCCCATACCGCACCTGTCACCAAAGCAAGGAATGTAAACAAAGCTCCAATTTTTGCAGAGGAAATAGCTATTATCTCAAAAACTTTAATCCTCCATATTAATGATATTATCGCAGAGAAAAAAAGAATAGAATATGCAAAAAGGGATAGCCATGCGCTTGGTACATGAACATAGATAATTCTGAATGCCTCACCTTGTTGATAATCTGCTGGAGCTATAAATAGACCATGATAAAGACCATAACTTATTAGTCCTATTGAAAGAACCAACGTCCACGGAATTATAAAACCTGAGAACAAGTAAAATTTTTTAGGTGATATATTTTCAAGCAATTTTCTTAACATATCCTGTAATTTTTAATTATAATAACACAAATGAATTATAAAATATGACGGTTAAATTAAGAAAAAAAGTTAAATCATACGAAGCCAAGCTAACCACATGGAATAGGGGGAAATTCGGAAAATATAAAATCCTCAAAAAAATGAACAAACAGGCTTATCGTGATTCTATTATGAAGTCTGAAGCAAACGAGTAATTACTTTCTCCCAATAAGAAGAATCTCCAGAAAAAGCAAAAAATTCTTTATTAAGATATTGCATATTTTTGTTGTAAGATAATCTAGATAAATTACTAGATACAACTTTACCACCTGATTCCTCCAGAATACATTGTCCTGCTGCAGTATCCCACTCATATGTTGGTCCAAATCGTGGATAAAAGCTACCCATGCCTTTTGCTATGTAAGCAAATTTTACTGCACTTGATATTTTTTCAATTTCTACATTAGGTATAAGTTCACTAATAATATCTAATTTTTTTTGATTCATAGCGGAACTGATTAAGACCGTTCTAGTGACTGAGTTTTCTACTTTTAGTCTATGTGACTCACCACTGTGTATATAATAAGCTCCTAGCCCATTAATACCATAAAAAAACTCATTTCTTGAAGGAATGAAAATTGCGCCAAAGATTGGGTAGTTATCGCAAATAAAAGCAATATTCACACAGTAATTCTCTCCTTTGTTAATATAATTTCTTGTACCATCAAGTGGATCAACTATCCAAAAATTATTAAATATAACATCTTCCTTAAAACCCTCCTCGGACACTATCGGAATAGAAGCATCTAGCTCTTGAAGCCCTTGAACTATCATTTCATGTGACATTATATCGACTTCAGTTAGTGGTGTGTTGTCAGTTTTAGACTGTATCTGTAGTGATTTATTTTGAAACTCTATTTGAATAGAACCAGCCTTAGCGCATATTTCCTTGATACGCTCTATATTGTTTAGAAAAAAAGATTTGTCAGAGACCATCTGAAAATTCCTTAAATATATAAATTGATGACAGGACTCTTGAATCTATATTTTTTTCTTTTGACAAGAAGCTACCTAGGTCACTTATCTTACATCTAACAACTTCCAGTGGCTCTGGTTCATCTCCATCAAGCGTTGATTCTGAAAGTGATCTTGCTACTACAATATTTGTCTTATGATTTACATAACCAGGCGCAAGATCTAATAAATACAAAAATTTGATGTCATCTGACTTATAACCTATCTCCTCTTGCATCTCCCTATTTGCCGCATCAATAACACTCTCGCCGTCATCAATTTTACCTTTAGGTAACGTTAACGAGTAATCATCAATAGCCGCAGCATACTCTCTAATGAATATAATTTCATCATCTATGATAGGAATAACCATGACTGCTCCATGGCCTGTCCCACAAATAACCTCATAATCTCGAACTTGGTTATTATCAAATTTGATGTTTAATTTATCAATTCTAAAAAGATCTGTTCGTGATATTATTTTTCTATTTTTTATTTTTGGCATGAGTATAGGATGTCTGATTGTATAAATGATGATACAGTATATGTGATGGATTTAAAAGGACTGGAAAATATACTAATTGATATGGATGGTGTACTACTTGATACTGTTTATGATAACTTTTTCTGGCAGAAGCACATACCCCTAAAATATGCAGAATTAAACGAAATGAGTGAAGATCAGGCTATTAAGATAACGCATACACTCTTTAATTATAAGAGAGGTTGCAAAGATTGGTATGATCTTGATTACTGGTCTAATATGCTTAAAATTGACATAGAACAAGAAAAACTCTCATCTGATATGATAGATAGGATAAAACTTAAAGATGGTGCTATAGAATTTTTGGAAAACTATCATAAAAATAAGAATTTATTTCTAGTTACAAATGCGCATCGAAAAACTCTAGATATTAAAATGAAAAAAATTCCATTAACAAAGTATTTTAAAATGGTTATTTGCTCTCATGAATTAAAGTACATAAAAGAAGAAATTTCATTTTGGTTCATACTGAGGAATAAGCTCGGTATCGATTACGAAAAATCTTTGCTTATTGAGGATACTATAGATAATGTTAAATCTGCGTATCACGCAGGACTCAAGTCGATAATAATAGGGGATTTTACACCAAATTTTAAAAATACACCTTCTTTTAAAGATCTATCGTCGTTTTCTTCTAGCTTGAAATAAATTAATACTCTCATTTGTGAAGTCTTTAGGAAAAATCTCATCAACATAAATTACACCTGACTTATTTCTATAAATAATTAACCTATGTACCATGTCACGATCAATGCTATAAAATATATCTGATTTCTTGAATCTTTTTGCATTTAATAAATACGAACCAAGAGATTTCGAGCCTAGTATTTTTATATATCTCTCTCTACCTTTGATTGACCTGATAGGAAAAAATGATTCGGCATAGATATTTTTAAAATTTTTTGCTTCTAATCTGACACTTCTATAAATACCCATCTCACTTACATACATACGATTATGTAAATAACCAAGTTTCTTTGAGTGCATCAAGCATTGTTCTTTTAAGGTAACCCTAAAACTATTATCCTTTTTCTTGCTTAATCTTTTTGTCAATGATTCATTATCAATCACTGCAACTTTTGTAGAATGACTTAAAGATGATAATTTTTTCTCTCTTAACCAATTCTCTAAATATGTATACTTCATATTATAATCTTAGATTCTCTTCTTCATCATCACGCCACCGTTTCAACAACTTGGCTCTAGTTGTTTCTGATAAGTTAGATATATTACTCTGCAGGTTTTTTATTATATCAGCGTTTGTAATAAAGTCTTGTAAAGTTGCTAGTTTAAAATTATTCAGATGACCAGATTGCCTACTACCAAAATAATCACCAGAACCTCTAATTAACAAATCCTCTTCTGCTAATTTAAAACCATCGTAGTGTGACACTAACGAGTTTAATCTTCTATCCGCATCCTCGTTGAGATTATTTGAGTGTGCTAGATAACAATAGCCTTGACTTGACGATCTTCCGACCCTACCTCTGATCTGATGCAGTTGTGATAGGCCAAATCTATTGGAGTCTTCTACTACAATACATGTCGCATTAGGAATGTCCACTCCTACCTCAATCACAGTAGTACATACTAATATATCAATCTTTCCGTCTCTGAATTTTTTTATGGTGTTAGCCTGCGTTTTATCGTCCAATTGACCGTGGAGAACGGATATTTTAGAGCCTATAAAGACTTTGGAAATAATATCGTGAGTACTATAAATAGACTCTAATTCAGACGATTCACTTATATTAATCGAAGGGCAAACCCAAAAAACTTGCTCTCCAATATCGAGACGTTGATTGATTTTGAAGTACATTTTATCGCGACTATTTGGGCATACTCGTTCTGTGATAATATTTTTCCTACCTCTTGGCATATCTTTTATAGTAGTATAATCCAGACCTTGATATAAAACTAAAGCCAAAGATCTAGGTATAGGGGTCGCAGACATATAAAGTATATGTGGTGAGTTACTAGATGAATCTCGGTTATCTACAAAAGAGGAACGTTGATTTATTCCAAATTTATGTTGCTCATCAATTATACACAAGCCAAGTTGCTTAAATAAAACAGAAGGATTAAGAAGTGAGTGCGTACCTATAATAATGTCAATTAATCCATTTTTTAAATTTTTAAGTGTTTGGTGCTTTATTTTAGTTGGCATACTACTCTTTAGATATGATATTTTAATATTTGTTTTGTTGAATAAAGTTTTAAAATAATCATAGTGCTGATCAACAAGTAATTCAGTAGGAGCTAGAAAACTTGTCTGTAATCCTGACAAATACGTAGCATACGCACTTACGGCACTCACAATTGTCTTGCCACATCCTACGTCTCCCTGAATCAATCTGGTTGAGGCGTAATCATCTAAAAAATTATGACAAATTAGGTCAATAGCTTGGTATTGAGAGTTAGTTAATTTAAAAGATAATGAATTTATGAATTTTACAATTTCACTTTTGTCAAACGTGTACTTATAGGATTTTTTTCTATTAATTTTATCTTTGACATTTTGAATTCTTAGGTTTCTGGTAATAAGCTCTTCTATGACAAATCTTTTCCTAGCTCTTTCAAATATATTGAGAGCATCTTTGTATGAATTTGCTGAGGGAAAGTGACAATGTTCTAGTGCATCAAGATGATTTGGCATATCAAGTAGTTCAAGTGTATTGCTATCAAATATGTCCTCTGATCTTTTCTTATTAAGATAATCTAAGACAAATCTAATTAATTTTCTTATCTTGTTCTGTGATATTTGACGACGTGTATTGTAATAAGGCACTACCTTTTCGAGATTTTCTTCGTTCTCTATAAGCTCAACCTCGGGATGTATCATAATTTTTTTAGATGACTTAACATAAATTGTACCGAAGACTCTTATTCTATCTCCAATTTTTAAGTGTCTGTAAATAATTATTTTATGAATGAATTTGATTTGAATAGTCACGTTTTGTATTGTGACTGATAGTATTAGGTTCTTATTAAAACCTCTAGTAAAAAAGATTTTATTAATAAAACCTATAAAAAGACATTTATCACCGCTTTTAATATTGTTTATATCTGAGATATTGGTTTTATCAATTAACTGGTGAGGGAGGAACAATATTAGATCAGTGATTCTGTTTATGCCAATATTATGAAGTTTTATTTTAGTTGCTTTACCTACACCAGGTAGTGTCTCTAGTGAACTATCCTCTAACTGTAAATGGTTCGGCATATGTCATGAATCGGCTACCAAAATGGCATCCATTTCTACCTCTACATCTAACGGGAGCCTACTTACCTCTACAGCTGCCCTTGCTGGATACGGTTTTGTAAATACGCTTTCCATTGCCTTGTTAACCGAAGAGAAATTTTCTAAGTTTTTTAGGAAAACGGTAATCTTTACAAAATTTGTTGAGTCGCAGCCAGACTCGTTTGCAATTGACATTAGATTTATTAGCACTTGATTAACTTGTAAATCAAAATCCTGAGATATTAGTTTCATTGTTTCTGGCACAAGAGGAATTTGTCCTGAAATAAAAATTAGATTATCATATCTTATTGCTTGGGAATAAGCTCCTATTGCCTGGGGTGCTCTTTCTGTAATAATCTGCTTTTTTTTTGTCATGGTTTTTTCCGTGTGTAACCGGACTCTTTTAATTTTTCGAGGTAATCATGCCAATATATTTGATAGTTCTCACATAACTCATGAAGGTATTCCCATGTATATAGACCCGTATCATGCCCATCGTCAAAAATCAGTTTAACGGCATAATTTCCAATAGGCTCAATCTTGTCTAACATTACATGCTCCTTGCCTTTTTGTAAGACTTCCTGTCCAGGTCCATGACCTTTGACCTCTGCAGATGGCGAAAAACATCTCAGGTATTCAATTGTTAAGTTCTCCTTTAGTCCATCCTCAAATGCTAGTGATAAAATATTATTTTTTTTAATATATCTTATTTCTAATGGTTTAATCATACATAAATTATATATGATCTAATACTAATTTAATAGATTAAGAGGTCTGTGCTTAATTGGAGGATTTTGCTCTAGGATGAGTTTTATCATAAACCTTTTTTATGTAATCAAAATTAACGCTTGTATAAATTTGTGTCGTACTTATATCTTGATGACCTAGAAATTCTTGAACAGCCCTTATATCACCTGATGATTCTAATAAATGAGTAGCACATGTGTGACGTAGTACATGTGGATTAATAGCATAGTTTAAAGACTTCTTTTTACACCAAAAAATAATCCTTTGTTGAATAGAACGATTAGATATCCGTTTCCCATATTTATTCAAAAAAAGTGCGTTTTCATTCTTATCTGATATCTCTTTTCTAACTTTAATCCAACTTTTTATTGCTGAAAGTGCGCAATCACCAACTGGAAGGTATCTTGTCTTTTTTCCTTTACCCTCTACTACCAACAATTTA
>MDTA01142847.1_pt1 | contig 12784 bp, 15 predicted proteins | sample 811151 | NCBI WGS metagenome assembly MDTA01 (sample SAMN05326648, study PRJNA326480) | marine metagenome | isolation source: seawater | place: Indian Ocean: South | collected 2010
CGATGGTGCGGGTGCGCCGGTCGGGGACGCCATGATCGAAATCTGGCAGGCGAACGCCGCAGGACGCTACAACCACCCGGCAGACGACCGCGACGGTCAGCCGGATTTCGAGATCGATCTCTACTTCAACGGCTTTGGTCGTTGTGGCACCGATGACGACGGTTGTTTTGACTTCGTCACCATCAAGCCTGGCAGCCACGGCGACGATGACGCGCCTCACATTAACGTCTGCGTCAGCGCGCGCGGTATGTTGTTACACCTTTATACGCGCCTTTATTTCGACGATGAGGATGAGGCCAACGGTCGTGATCGCGCGCTCGCGCTGGTGCCGGATGACCGCATCGAAACATTGTTGGCGCGGCGCAAGGATGCCGGGCATTACGTGTGGGACATTCGCCTGCAAGGCGCAGACGAAACGGTCTTCTTTGATCTCTGAAATAATCCTCAGGTAACTGCCCATGACAGGCTCTGCGACTGCCGCGGCTGATTCCGCGATACTTGCCCCCCTCCTCGGCGACAACGAGGTGGCGGAACTGTTCACGGATGCCGCGCAAGTTGCCGCGATGGCCCAGTTTGAAGTTGGGCTCGCGCGCGCCCAGGCACGCGTTGGCGTCATTCCAGCCTCCGCCGCGGAGACGATCACGGACCGCGCCGTTGGCTTCGCCGCGGACCTTCTCGAGATGGGTGCCAGCACCGCCAATGCGGCTGTGCCTACCATCGCACTGGTCCAGCAGATGCGCGCCCACATCGACGCTGACGGCGCGCGTTATCTGCACTGGGGCGCCACGTCGCAGGATGTTATCGACACGGCTTTGGTGCTGCGCCTGCGCACTGCAATTGATCTGTTCGAAGCGCGTCTTTGCGTACTTATCAGGGCATTATGTGACGCTGCTGATACGCATCGCCAGACGGTGATGCCAGCGCGGACGCGTTATCAACAAGCATTGCCGACAAGTCTCGGATTGAAGCTCGCCAGCTGGCTGGCACCGTTGCCGCGCCAGCTGGTGCGCTTGCGTGAGCTCAAACCGCGGCTGCTGGTTGTGCAACTGGGTGGTGCGGTCGGCACGCTGTCAGCGATGGGCACACAAGGTGTATTGGTGGCGGCGGAACTCGCTCGCGAGTTGCAGCTGGGGGAGCCTGATATGCACTGGCACAGCCAGCGCGACAACCTGGCTGAGTTCGCCAGCTGGTTGTCAATTCTGACGGGGGTACTCGGAAAGCTCGGTCAGGACATCGCACTACACCAACAGTCAGAGGTCGGCGAGATTCGGGAGAGTGCGGACCCGTCCCGCGGTGGTTCTTCCACCATGCCGCAAAAAGCCAATCCGATTGGCGCAGAAGCCCTGGTTGCCCTGGCCCGTTTCAATGCTGGTCTACTGGCGAATATGCATCAGGCGATGGTGCAGGAAAATGAACGTGGCGGGCCGGGTTGGCAGCTCGAGTGGATGACACTCCCGCAGATGCTGACAACCACCGGCGCCGCGTTAATTCAGGCCCAGTTGTTTGCGGATCATTTTGTGGCGAACCGGGAGCGTATGCGAACCAATCTGGCGGATGGTTATGGTCTCATCATGGCCGAGGCCTTCAGCTTCGCCATGGCCGAGCATATGCCCCGGCCCGAAGCGCAGGCCCTGGTCAAACAGGCGTGCCGCCAGGCTCTGGTGGAACGTACACCGCTTGTGAATGTGTTGCGCTCGCTAACAGATGCGCCGGTAGACTGGAGCGCCGCCGCGGAGCCCGGAAACTACCTGGGTGTGGCTCACCAGTTTATCGATCGGGTGCTGGCATCCGCGCGGGCGAGTATCGCCTGAGCTGCTGCGGCCACCGTGCGTCAATGCGGTATCAACCGCCACCTTTGCGGCCCCAGATCTGCACCAACGTAACCGACGTTGACGTCGTATTTGGATCCGACAGGTGATGCCGGCACGCGGCAATCGTCCGGGTCAGCTCTGATTCGCTGAAAGCACCCAGGTCCACCAATGTGGCACGCACTGACTCGGCCGTTGCCGGCAGGTAATCCCACCAAGGGTGTTGTGCATGAGTGCCCACTACGTGCGGTCGGAATCCGACATCCTCAAAATTAATTCCACGCAAGATTCGGAACAGCTCATAGGCGAGCAAGTGATCGCCAAATGCCCGCGGGAACAACGTTGAGAACGGCTCAAACAGCGCGGCGAAACTCTCGTGTGGCGGATGACAGCTGAGCGAGCGTCCATCTGCTTCCTGTATGACCAATACGCCCCCAGGGCGCAGCAGCCGTTCCGCTTCTTCGGCCAATACCTCACCGCCGCCGGCTGTGGATGCCAGAAAGCGCATGTGCACGAGGTCAAAACTCGCGTCTGGTAGCCCGGTTGCGTAGGCGTCGCCCTGGATGAAGTCGACATTGTCTGGCGCGTTGGCGCGACCCAGGGCGATGAAGTCCTCGCGAAAATCGAGTCCGGTCACATGACCGCTCGGACCCACGCGCTCGCTCAGCATATTTGTGAGCCCCTCCGGTCCGCTACCGAGGTCCAGGCAACGCCAGCTGGGTTGCACCTCGACGGTATCCAGCAGCCATTCGGCCGCATCGCGCCACGCATCGTGTTGCAATTTAAGACGCCGGACTTAATCGCTATCCGCGCTCGCGATAGGGTACTTGCCACTCGGCGGCGTTACGCCCACGGTAGGCCTTCAATTACAACGACGTCCATAGACCAGTGTGCAGGACGCGTCCGGTTTGCACATGGCTCAATTTGGTCTTGGAGGTCTAGTGTCCCGACTCGAAACAGAGCCGACTGATGGCTGAGTGGAAAGAAATGCCGCTGCCAGCCCCGCGTCGGCGCGCCCTGTTTCCGCCAATCGCGAACACCAGTTTTTCCAACTCGCGGCCGAGGCGCCTTTTTTGGCGGGTGCAACAGGCTTCAGCTGGGCGAACGCATGGTGGCTGGCCGAGGCGTCGTTGCTTGCGTACGACGATGTGGAGCGCGTGCACGCAGAATTTGCGCGAGTCCAGTTTGTTTTATCGGCCACACAACCGGTGGCTGTCGGGGATGATGCGGTTATTGTCGCGTTCAGGGGCACCGATGTCATCGCTCGAACCAGCTCGGTAGGCTGGGTGCGCAAAGCGTTGAATGTGGCTGGCAATTATCTGACAAACGCGCAGATCAGCCCGCGCGAGGTATCTGCCAGTGTCTGGATTCACAAGGGTTTTGGCGAGGCGCTCGACGAAGTGATGGCGCCGCTCGAACTGCTGTTGGCGCAATATGGGCCGGGCAGGAAAGTGTGGCTGACCGGGCATAGTCTGGGGGGACGCTGGCGACGATCGCGGCCACGCGTCTACCCGGTGACGGTCTCTACACTTTTGGTGCGCCGCGTGTTGGTAACGTCGCGTTCTCAGGCGAGGTGAGCTGCCCGTCGTGGCGCTTTACGAATGCTGACGACATCGTGCCATGTGTCCCGCCCGCCACGCCGGACCCGCGACTGTTCTGGGTCCCTGACGGCTACGATCACATTGAGCAGCGCGTGCATCTGAAAGCTGATGATGTGGTGTTTGCTGCCGGGTCGGAGGAGGAGTTACCGCTGGGTGTGGGGCTCTCCTGGCTGACGGCCCCGCCGTGGGAACGGCTACGCCGCGGCCTGATACATCACGCGCCGCTGTATTACGCGGTGAAGATCCGAAATGCCATGGTGCGCGAGACGCCTGCTCCTGCCTAACCCTGCTCCTGGCTTAACCCTGTTCCTGATTGAGCAGCGTCTGCCAGGCGGGATGGGCCGCCACGAGGGCGAGCGCGTCGGCCAATAACGTTTTACCCGGCTCGGTACGATGCCAGGTGGATGCTCCGGACGGATGCGGTAGAGGAATCAAATCCATCGTATGGCCCGCGTAGGTGACCTGGTGGAGACGCCCAATCACGTCTTTCAGCTTGTCGACCGTGACAAACTGGGCAATGGCAAGTTTGCCCACGGGCAGCAGCAGCGAGGGCTTCAGCATCTCAACCTCCGCGTGCAACCACGTGCCACACGCAGCAATCTCTTCAGCGTTGGGCACACGGTCGCCACCCTTGGGGTTCTTGCCTGGAAAACACCGGCAGACGGCAGCCATATAGGCGCGATGCCTAAATGCTTCCTCGTCGAGCCCAATGGAGTCGTACCATTTGAACAGCGTTTTCCCAGCCGTCCACGCGAACGGCTTGCCGGCAGGCCCTTCTTTGTCGCCGGGTGCCTGACCCACCATCATGACGGGTGACGGGACGGCAAGGCCCGATACAACGGGGCCGATCATCTGTGGACATTGTCTGCAGGCCAGCAGGGCCTCGCGGTGTTTGGCTAGCTCAGAGCGCAATAAATTTTCATCAGATTTTGACATCACGGCGTACAATTTTACGCCACAATACGCGCCGTTCGGCGTTATCGTAGGCAGTTGGCAATGCCTGCCCCAAAAAATTTAGAGGACGGCTCACTTGAATACCTATGACTCCGTGTTGGATTTGATTGGTAAGACCCCGCTGGTGCGGCTCAATCGACTGGTCGAGCCGGGCATGGCTACGGTCTACGTCAAGATGGAACAGCTTAACCCGGGCGGCTCCGTGAAAGACCGTATGGCTTGGAACATGGTGCGGCGCGCCGAGGAGGCGGGCGAACTCAAACCGGGCGCGACGCTGGTGGAAAGTACCTCCGGTAACACCGGCCTGGGGCTCGCTATGACCGCGGCGGTCCGCGGTTATAACGCCATCTTCACGATGCCGGACAAGATGTCCAAAGAGAAGATCGACATGCTGAAAGCGTACGGTGCTGAGGTCATCATCACGCGTACGGACCTGGACCATCACCATCCGGACAGTTACGTCGAAGTCGCCAAGCGCATGGCGCGTGAGACCCCGGGCGGTTACTACACCAACCAGTACTACAACATGAACAATCCGGAAGCTCATTACCTGACGACCGGACCCGAGATCTGGGAGGACGTGGACGGTCAGATTGATGCGCTGGTGGGTGGCATTGGTACTGGTGGCACGATCTCCGGTACCGCCAAGTATCTGAAGGAAAAGGCCGCTGAAGCGGGCCGCGACGTGCAGGTCATCTGCCCGGATCCGATTGGCAGCATCTACAAGAGCATGCACGAGAAGGGCGTTGAGGGTGAAACCAGCAGTTATGTCGTGGAGGGTATCGGACACGACTTCATGGTGGGAACGCTCGACTTCAGTGTTGTGGACGAGGTGCGTGAGATTAGCGACAAAGACTCGTTCCTGACGGCCCGCAGGCTTGCACGTGAGGAAGGCATCTTCTGCGGCGGGTCGACCGGCACAGCCGTGTTCGGAGGCTTGCAGGTTGCCCGTGAACTGGGTGAAGGCAAAACCGTGGTCATCATCCTGTGTGACTCTGGCGACCGCTACCTCAGCAAGTGTTTCGACGAAGAGTGGATGCGTGACATGGGTTACGTGGAATCGCGCGCTGCCGGCGACGGCAAGGTGCGCGATTTGATGAAGTCGGGCCCGAATGAGGTGCACGTTGCTGACCCGGACATGGCGCTTTCGGATGTTGCGCAAGCGATGTCGGAGCTTGGGATCTCGCAGATGCCCGTCAGTGGGCCGGATGACAGCCTGATGATGATTCATGAGTCCGATCTGCTGCGTTCGCTGGTGAGTGGCGACTGTTCGCCAACTGATCCAGCACAAAAGGCAGCCAAGTCGCTACAAGGTCAGGTCAGCCCGGACGACTCAATCCACAAGGTGCAAAAGGTGCTCGAGGAAGACAATGTGGCGGTGGTTGTGGACAACGGCGCGTTAGTTGGCATCGTCTCCAAAATCGATCTGATCGAACACCTGACGGCCGCTTAGCGCGCGGTCTCCCGTCGCCTTGGGATTACGCGGGCCTTCGGGCCCACCGGCTTTTCGCTCTATCACGCGTTTATCTGTTGTTGCATGCGGGTGCCTCGGGCACCCGTGATTAACACGGTTGGTACGGTCAGCAGACAGACGATTCCGGCGACCCAGAACATCTGCTCCGGCGCGCCTGCGTCCAGCAGGTAACCGAATAGCGGCGGCGCAATCACCCCTGCGACGTTGAACCCGCTAGTTACGAAGCCGAAGACTTTACCTATCTGCCCCGGGGGCGTCATGCGCCGGATCAGCATGTCTCTGGAGGGTGCCAGCACCCCGTTCAGCAGACCGGCAAGCGCAAATGCCGCGCCAATCAGCCAGATCGAAAGGTCGATGGCAGCAATCAGAAATGCCAGCCCCGCAATGGCGACCAGACAGATGGCGGTAAATCGGTCATGTGCCTGAATCTTGTCGGCGACCCAGCCGCCGAGTAACACGCCTACCGGGTTTGCAAACAAATACACGCTCAACACGATGCCCAGCGTTGTCAGCGGGGCCGTGTACATGCTAGAAAGAGCCGAGACGCTGAAGTTGCCGAAGCCGTGCCCAAACGTGGATAAACCCACGTAGAACAGCAGCCCCATCATGATTGGCCCGCTCATCAGCAATGCGATGCCACCTGGTGCGCCTGGTTCGGGCTGGTTCTTCTGCGCACCACTCACATCCCGCAAGGCGTCCGACCCCGCGATAAGCAGCGCCGCCATCAAGATGCCACTACTGCCAACCGCAATGATGGCGGTTTGCCATCCGAACAGGGTCGCCAGTGGAATTGCGATGGCCGGTGCCAGGAAGCCGCCAAAGAAGCCGGACGCTGTATGGATGGAAAATGCCCGACCCATCCGTGAATCGTCCACGGATGCATTCAAGATGACATAGTCTGCGGGGTGGTAGATGGCATTGGCGAGGCCAGCCAGGACCATCATTGCGATCAACACACTGTAGGTGGGAACCAGTCCGATCGTCGCAAACGCGAGCGACTGTACTATCAGCGCGACGATAAGCAGAGAGCGCGCACCCACGCGATCCACCAGAAAGCCAATTGGGGCCTGCGTCAATCCGGTGACCAGACTGAACACGGTGATGGCAAAGCCAAGCTCCGTGAATCCGACGGCAAACGTGTCTTTCAGGACCGGGAATAGCGGTGGTAGCAACATGATGTACAAATGGCTGTACAGGTGCGCTCCGCTGACGAGTGCAACGGCGCGGCTGTTTGAGTTGGACGATGGCAATGCGCTCACGGACGCGAGAAACCTCTGCTTTGGCGTCATGTCCGCGCGAGAGATGTTCTGAACTAGCTGGCGGCGCGTGACGACCCACACTCGCATGTTCTGACATCATGGTCAGTGCTGTCCACCGAATAGCCGTATTCATTTGACAAACTCGACAAAACGACATGCCATTTTACGCCCCGCTTCACTGTTTGCGTTGTTGGGTGTCGCTGCAGCGGTCACATTGCTGGTGGTGCACGCCGATGGTGTGGCGGTGGCGCTGCGCGAACTCGGGGCGGGCGTGTTGTGGATGGGCCCGGTCTATTTGTTGCATCTTGCCATCGGTGCGGTCGCCTGGGGATGGGTGATCCCACATCGGACGCGGTTGTGGATTCGCTTCATGGGAGTCTGGGTTGCCGGGTCGCTGAATACGGTCATCCCAAGCGCCACCATTGGGGGCGAAGTCGCCAAGGCTCGGGTACTCGTCCGTACGGGTACGCCCGGTGATGCAGCTGTCTCATCAGTAGTGGTTGATACAACCACTCAAGCCATGTCGATGGCCGTCTGGGGCGTGATCGGGGCTCTCACGCTGATTGCGGTTGGCGTCGACGAGCGGACTGCCAAGGGTGCCGGGCTGGTCGCCGTCTTGTTCGTGTTGGGGACCGGGATATTCGGTTGGATGCAGGCGCGCGGCGCGGCCGGGCTGACTGCGCGGGCAATCCGGCGCTTGAGCAAGAACCCCAAACTGATCGCCCTTGCCGGGCGTACGGAAGACATTGATGCAAGTTTGCGGGCGTTATACCGCCATCCAGGGCGCATCGGAGCGGCCACGATCGTGCGCTTGCTCGCGCGCATATCGCTCACCTTGGAAGTCTGGCTTGCGGCGATGCTGATGGGCGCGCCCATTACCTTGTTTGAGGCATTGCTGGTCAAGAGCGTGACCGGCGCCGCGCGGGGGATGGCGTTTGTCGTACCAAACGGCTACGGCGTTCAGGAGTTTGCGTTTCTGGCGGCGGGCGCCGCTATCGGACTGGAACCCGGGTTTGCGGTCGCACTGGCAATGGCGACCCGGGTGCGTGAGCTTATTTTCAGCCTGCCTGCGTTGTGGTGGTGGTGGCGCCTCGAAAAAACTCAGAGGTGAAGCCAACCCAGCCACTGATGTGGCTGGCGTTTTACAACGGCCTCTGTCCACCGTGTGTAACATGCTGTAATCGCTTCGACCGAGCGGCGGTGAGCCCGTGGAACGGCTGGGCCTACATGCACTTCGATGACGCCGTCGGCTGCCTCGAAGGCGGTAACAGGCAGCAACGTTGCGCCGCTCTTACGGGCCAGTACCGGTGCCCCCGGCGCCAGCGCCAGCGCATCACACATAAACGGCGCCCGGGTTGGCCGGCGTGCATCATCGCGTGCGGTAATCGACACCACGCCATTTTGCGCCAGACGCTCGCGCAAGACTGCCAGTGCGGCCTTGGGTTCGCGCTCATCAATCATTACACGCTCACGCAAATGACGATTCTCCACCCGGGTTCTGAGCCAGTTCAGCGCGATACGGCCAAACCGGGTCGACGAAAAGCCGTGACGTGGGTGACTCAGATGACTGACAGCGATACCAGCGCGATTGAGCGCGACCTTGACGCCTAAAGCACCGTGCACAACGTGTGCGACCCACAAGATGGTGCCATCGCCCGCCGCCTGTGCACGCTGAAGATGATGTAATCCACGCACGCGGGTTGGCGGAAACGTGGTGCCGGGTCGGTGTTCACGCAATGCAAGTATCGTTGCGAACAGGTCCTGGTGCCCCAATTGTTCCAACATGGCGCTCGTTGCCTGGTCGTCTCCGCCCGACACTCTTGCGATGGTGGTGCGGTCAGCGCCCAAAGTCGACGAATTCAGATGTGCAAAGCGCCCGGCGAAGCGCTTACACCCGGCGATGGAGAACAGCCAGGACAGGGTAGTGAGGATCGCAAGCCCGATGGTGAGGCCAATATCACTAGCTTCCATGAACTTGATGCGCACGATGTTGGTGCGGTCTGTGGAGGCACTGGTCGTCATTTGGGCATGTGATACTCGCGATAGATTTTGTTCTGGCAAACGTGAACCCCCAAGGAGGCACGATGGCTACCCCACAACTAACAGCGAAACTGCGTAACTGGCTTCGTCTTGGCGGCGTCGCCGGACTCGCGGTCCTGATCGTTGGCTGCACGCAGGAGACGCAAAACCAGCTGGGCCGCGCGGTGCGCAACTGGACTGGCGATAACGGAGTACTGGAAATTTACGCCGGCGAGAAAATGGTAAAGCGTTTCATCGAGATTGATAAGTTGTCCACCGCGCAGGCGAGCAGCGGTGAGAACCGCGCCCGCCCTTACCGTTTTGGCTACGGGGTGCTGGATGCAAACTTCAACAACCTCAAAGACGCTGGCGAGAAGCGTGTCTATTTCGAGTTCAGCGACTACTCAACACAGTACATTTTCTTCGAGAATCCTGGCAAGGGATAACCATCCGTGACCGCCGACCCAATGGCCACGTCGTTATGGACGTACAGCCTGCGCGTTTATGAGCGGGCGGGCATACCCGCCGTCCTCATTGGCTGGCAGGACGGACTTGGCGCTGATGTGAATCTGGCCTTGTGGTGTACCTGGGTTAGTGGTTTCCGCCATCACCGTCTGGATGAACCAACGGTGGCGGCCGCAGACCGCGCCGTGTGCCATTGGCGGGAGCGTGTAGTTCAGCCACTTCGCGCCGTACGCAACGATATCAAGCAGCACATGGAACTCTCCGGCCTGGGAGATGCACCCGCCGCGCGTCAGGCAGTCTTGGCCGCGGAACTCGCGGCCGAACGCGTCGTGCAAACGCGCTTGCAGTTGTTCTCAGAGAGTCATGGGGCTCTGATGGCGAGCGCGTTTGCCGCAGCCGAGATAGCATCGGGACTCGCACCTTACTGGCGTTACCTGGGCACTACGCCGCCCGCCGACGAGCAACAGTTGGTTGCGGCCTGCGCCGCAGCCAGTGGCCGTCCGACTGTCGATACCGCTACCGGTATTTAGCACCACACTCTTTGTTGATGCGCTTATGCGCGTCGGTAAATCCGAACAGCGAATAAGTGTCTTTGATTTTCTGACCCTCGGCAGTGGTCGCGCTGACTTTCAGGTCGCGGCCCGCTCGCATCGCACGAATCATGCGCAAGTCTTCCTTCAGCGCGTTGTTCCACGCGGAGGCGCCGTCCGAATACAATGTAAACCGCTGGTCGCCGACACGGGCCGTCAATACGCTGCCCACTTTTAGTGGCACACCCACTTTGATGCTGACCTCATGGAATATCTGCGCCTTGGAACGATGTGATACGAAGGCGTGGGGGTCGGCGTCCCGAGCGACGTCGCTGGCCTTGCTTGGCGACGTCCACATAACACATACGGGCTTCTCGGCTTCGACGTAGCGCATTGCGCTCCAGTCACGCCATTCGCCCAGTAGGGTTTCATCGTCTGCTGCGTACGCGGTCGTTTGCGCGAGCATCACGGCCGCCCATAGAACCATGCGTTTCATGGGTCCTCACTCATCTCCACGTTGTCTGCAGTGGTCGGTTCGTGCAACAACGGCGCGAATGACACGGGCATTATCTCTTGCGTGTGCAGATGCGCATCGGCATCTTTGCGCACGACCAGCAGCCTTTGTGAACCAGGTAATCCCGCCGGAATCACCATGCGCCCACCTACTGCCAGCTGAAGCAGCAGACCGCGCGGAATAATGCGCGGCGCGGCAGTCACCAGGATGCGGTCAAACGGTGCGTGGGTCAGCCACCCACGACGACCATCTCCGACGCCTACGGTCGTATTGCGAATACCGCGCGCCTCAAGGTTGCTGGCCGCCTCTGCGGCCAGGCTGTCGACGATTTCGACGCTGTGTACGTGCCTTACGAGGCGGGCGAGCACAGCCGTCTGGTAGCCAAGCCCCGTACCAATCTCCAGGACCGTGTGTTGCGGTTTGAGATCCAGCAGGTCGGTCATCAGTGCCACGACAAAAGGCTGTGCCGCGGTTTTGCCCCAACCGATAGGCAGCGCCGTATCGCAATAAGCCAAGGCACGTACGGATTCCGGCAAATATGCGTGACGGGGCACCGTGCTCATCGCGGCCAGTACCTGGGGGTGCAAATAGTCGCGACCCAACGATCGATCGAGGGACGTCGCGGTATCGGCGACTTGCTGCAGCAGGTCGGCACATTGTGCCGCCAACTGTCTGTCAGAGTTCTCTTTCACAGTGTCTTGCGAGTCCATGTCTTTTTATTGTGTCGAACGTCACACCAGCCTATGGCTTGGGCGTGCGCCCGTTTATCCGTTTACATGGAGTGTAGCAGCGAATCTGGCAGTCGATTCGCTCGCAGCGCCAGTGGCGCTTCGGCCGAGCGCTTTTAGCGTCTGACGTCGCAGGCCTCGCCGATAGCCTTGTGGGCCGCTGTAAACCCAAAAAGCGAATACGTGTCGCGCGTATTGGTGCCACGTTTGGATATCCCGCGGACCTCCATCTCTTTGGCGGCGCGCATCGCCTTGACCATACGGCCGTCGTCCTTCTTCTCCAGGTTGAAGCCGGTACTGCCGTCAGTAAGCAGAGTGTATTTCTCTTTGTCGATAAGCACTTCCAGCGTGCTGCCGGGTTTGATGGGGTAACCCATCTCAAAACTGACTCGGTCGAGCGCGTTATCCGCGGGTCGATGGGTAACCCATACGAAAATCTCGACACGACGCTTGTATTTGCCTTCGGCGGTCTGCGGTGCACTCCATAGCGAGCAGACGGATTTGCCGTCCACCTTATAGCTTTGCGCGGACCAGTCCTTGAACGTGCCCAGGTCGGCGGCGTGGGCGGGGATAGCCAGGAAACTGGCCATCAGGAACATGAGTAGACGGTAGCGCATTGTTGATCTCTGTCCGCGGGCGGTGGTCGCGTTTGTGTACAATTTTCGAGCCTTCCTTAAGAATACCTGCCGTTCAACCACTCTGGAACTCTAAGATGTCTTTGCAAGTTGCCTTGGATCAATTGTTGCCGCAAGTAGGCCAGGAAGTATTCGTCAGCGACTGGCTGACGGTCGAACAGTCGCAAATTCAGACATTTGCGGACGCAACTGGTGATCAGCAATGGATTCACACCGACGTTGACCGTGCCACCAGCGATTCGCCCTATGGCAGCACGATCGCCCACGGATATCTGACACTGTCGCTTTATCCGACGTTGCGTAACATGGTCGACAACGACCGCCCGCTCTACGCCGGCGTCAAGAACGTTATCAACTACGGTCTGAACAAGGTTCGGTTTCCGGCCGCCGTGCGCTCGGGTGCGCGCATTCGCGCACGGGTTACGCTCGCCGGCGTTGATGAGGTGAAAGGGGGCATGCAGGTCACCGAGGTGTACACCGCCGAGATCGAAGGCGAAGAGAAACCCGCATGTGTCGCTGAAGCGATGATGCGCTTCTACTTCTAAGTCCCCCGCACGGCTTGCCACGGCCGCCGCATGCGGCCCGCGGCTTTATCCATTTGCGAGGCCCTGGCCGCCGATGTGCGGCGTCTGGCGTGTAGGCACCGCAACTCCCGGAATGCGGTCGCGTACGTCGCACCCCAAGCCGAGTGCAACTTCCCTTTTTGTGGGGCGGCTCCTTCTTCTTCGTGGGTGTGGCGGTCAGGGAGCTGCCGACGTTTACGGTGGTGGTGGCCCGCGTAGCGCTTGCTGCGCTGA
>MDTA01214170.1_pt1 | contig 12784 bp, 11 predicted proteins | sample 811151 | NCBI WGS metagenome assembly MDTA01 (sample SAMN05326648, study PRJNA326480) | marine metagenome | isolation source: seawater | place: Indian Ocean: South | collected 2010
CGTTCCACCCAAACGTTGATCCACAGCCGATTCAGAAAGTGCATTAATAAAAGATTTACGTGACGTGCCCACCATAATCGAACAGTTTAGCGACTTAAAACATTCTAAATGACGTAACAAAGCTACATTATGTTCCAAAGTCTTACCAAACCCTATCCCCGGATCAACTACAATTGATGTTAGTCCGTGATCACGACACATCTTAACCTTGTGCTCCAAATAAACATAAACATCATCAATAACATCCACATAAGTAGGTTCCTGTTGCATCGATCGCGGCGTTCCCTGCATATGCATTAAACACACTGCCGGTTTAAAATCCGCAAGTACATGTAACATACCCACATCTCCATCCAATGCAGTCACATCATTAATCATATCGGCACCAAATTCTAAACAACGTCGTGCAATTTCAGCTTTTGATGTATCTATGGATAAACTCCCACCAAAGCGTTTTTTAAACTCACTTACAATCGGTTCTAAGCGATTCCATTCTTCAGCAGCATTAACCCCATTCGAACCTGGCCGAGTTGATTCTGCACCCAAATCAATAATATCAGCCCCTTGATGAAAACAATCCTCAATATAACGCCAAACATCATCAACATCTTTAAATTGCCCTCCATCCGAAAACGAATCAGGCGTAAGATTTACAACAGCCATAATAACTGGCTTAGAACCAACGAGCACATCCATCCAAAAAGTCTAACATACCCCTAAAAAAGGCAGAAGTTAACACGATAATTAATCAAGCTAAAATTAACATATACAAGCTCCCACTTTGCAATCCGAATACAATCCACTAAACTTAAAGCACACATGCCGAGGTGGTGGAATTGGTAGACACGCTAGCTTGAGGGGTTAGTGACCGGATGGTCGTGCAGGTTCAAGTCCTGTCCTCGGTACCACACAAAAACATTCAAAAACCATGATATATTCCGAACCCTCTATCAGTATATCTCAACTAGAACATGCCCGAGTAGCAGCCTCCCTACTCGAACATTTTAACGACTTTCAACAACTCCCTCTTGCTGACCAACACATTCTTAAAACAGCATGCCTGCACCACGATGACGGCTGGAGAAAATGGGAAGCCCATCCAAAAATAGATCCAAGAACCAACTTCCCTTTAGATTTCCAATGTATTTCCTGTGAAGATCACATCAACATTTGGCAAGACTCCAATGCCATTGCGTTAAAAATTAGCCCGGAAGTCGGTTTCTTAGTATGCCAACATAGCCTTTATCTATCTAAACTACGTTTTACCAACACCGAAAACACCTCCCACCACAAAGCAATTCAAGCTTTTCAAAAAACAATACCAAACATCCCCAAACCCTCTACCCCCAACCTATTCACAATGCAACACTTACTACAATGTGCGGATTGGTTATCGTTAATGATCTGCATGAATAAAACAACTGCTCAATACAACGCATACACACTGAAAAAAATTAAAACGCATCACTATACAAGCAATATATCCTTTATCAACGACAGCATAACATTTTCAATTGAAACAAAGTGTCATCTGAACATGAAAACAAAAAAAATTGAATTTTTATTAAAAAAAAACGTTAAACAAGCATAATGTATTCGATTCAACATATTATCTACCCACATCCAAAAAAACCATTTAAACTACTCCCATGACAAACTCAAGCACACCAACAATCAATTTCGGCACTTCTGGCCATCGAGGCATTATTGGCCAAGACATTAGTCCTGAACACATAAAAGCCATTGCTGTAGGTATAGCCTCATTATTTAGCGCTCAAGATACCCCAACCACCCTATTAATTGGCTGTGATCCGCGAACAGGAAACGACCTAAACTGTAGCCCCTCAAGCTTTACAGGCACATTAAAGCAAACACTCAATGAATGTGGCGTTAACACCATTTCCTACAACAACTTCATCCCCACACCCATGCTATCGTGGCTCATTACACATTTAAACGCTGATGGAGGCATTATTCTTACAGCCTCACATAACCCCCCTGAATATAACGGCATCAAATTTAACCCCAAAAACGGCGCCCCAGCCCCCCAAACAATTACCCAACACATTGAACAAGCCGCCAATAGATACGCTCAAACCCCCTACCCTCTAACAAGCCAACAACCTGGTACTCATCACATCAACGACGCCCCCTTTGAAGCCTTTAGCGTCGCTTTAAAACAAAACATAGAAGCATTAGGCATTAACATGCCAACATTCAAAAAATCACTTAATATAGACGTAAAACACGGTGTCTGCGGCGAAGCATGGAAACACATTAGCACCTATTTTGGACTTCCAATTGAGCTACACCATGCAGAACCACGTTCTGATTTTGGAAACATTGAACCCAATCCTACCAAATACGAGCATTTATCCAATCCAAGCCCTAACGCATACTTTAGCGCAGCAAATGACCCCGACGGAGATAGACACGCTGTATTAACAGCTGATGGCCTCCCCCTAACACCCGAAGAATTAACCGTAATTATCACCGATTATTTAGCAACACACGCTCAACAACCAGCTGCCATTGCCAGCACACTTGCATCATCACATCGTATTGCATATATCTGCCAACAATTAAGTATCTCTTACTACGAAACAGCTGTAGGGTTTAAATATATCGCGCCCCATTTAGAAACTGGAAAACAAAGCAACTGCATTTATTTAGGCGTGGAATCCTCTGGAGGGTTTTCCAGTTCTACGCATACGCTAGAAAAATGTGGTTTTTTACCCATACTTGCCTTAGCCGCCATTCTAGAACACCAAAATTGCTCGTTAACCGACCTTCAAAGCAAAATGAAAGCCAAGTACGGAACATTTATCTTTACTGAAACTGAATTTAAATTTCAGCCAAAACAAAAATCAGCCATTCAAACATTTATGAACAATAGCACTCCCCAATCGTTAGCCCCTCACTTTGAAAAAAACATTGAAAAAATAAATACAACAGATGGCTTAAAACTCTATTTTTCAGATCAATCCTGGGTACTATGCCGCTTATCTGGAACCGAACCTGTTATACGAATTTATGCCGAATCATCAGAAAAAGAAACCTCCAAAAAAAGAGAAAACGAACTGCTTACGCTGGTCAAATCAATCCTTTAATACATCAAATAAATAGTCTCGTTGCATATACTCAATCAAAAAAAACGCCGTTAACCGATCCTTATTAGCATAATAATACATCCACAATAACGGATCGATATCCTTACCCGAACGATGTTCAATATAATCTGCAAGCGCCTTCTTATACGTCCATCGTTGTGCATATACATCTAACGCCTGTTTTGATTGAGACCGTCTTTGAGAAACATACTCTTTAGCGTGTAATCGTTGATCAACAAACGCACATGCCGTTTCAAAAGTATCGCCACTAAAAAACGTCTGAATAACCTGTTTCAATGCCGGCAATGATTGCTTTATGCTCTCATACATACACTCATATGAAGACCAAAACAAGTCCTCATATTTCGGATAAAATTGAACCAAACAACATTCCGACTGCCCCCCTTTAATATAACGATCTACCCATTCTTCATTATCTGGCCAAAACATATACGTTATATCCAACGGATAAATAGCATTTTCTGCTAACAAATAGTTTTCTAAATGCCGATCCCCTCGGCCTAACACATCCCCCAAACAAGCTTGTTGAGCCAATTGAATAACAATATCGTCCGTAACACGATCCTGCAACAAACACTGCGATACATGCTCCCCCTCAACATAATCCGAAAATTGCCATAATCCATCTTCATAACGACATTCAACTGTTTCAATAAAAGGCAGGTTAAATACAGCTAAAATTTCTGCATAAAATGCCATATAGTTTTCATCACAAGCCTTCACCACACAACTATAACCAGAGGAAAATAGTAATCGATATACCGAATGCCCCATTCCAATATCAAAACAATCACTTAACTCACCTAAATTACAGGATTTCGTATCTAACCACGTGGCTAACCCCTCTCCCAACCCCCCGTAAGTTAATTTAGATCGAAATACATCACATCGTTGTTTCTGCGAAAGTTGATTAAATATACTGCGTCGCAACTGTACCAACTCAAGTCCATACAAATACCCTTTACCCGTCTCTTTCGGCAACGCTAAAGCAAACTGATTGGCATCATTAAAATAGCGCTCTACATCTTCCTCCTGAAAAAGTAAAAACCCTGCTAACAACTCAAGTTTCGCATTAATTGCAGTTAAATCAACAGATTTCATAGCCATTAATCAAGTGTATCACGAAGTGTCGCCAACATACCCGGCAAACACTGAATAACATCCGATGCAAGTAATCCAATAGAACGTTCCCTTTCTACTATATCTGCCCCCATTCCATGCAAATACACCCCTAATACTGCCGCTTCAAAACTAGAAAATCCTTGTCCACACAACGATGCAATCATCCCTGTTAACACATCACCCATCCCAGCAGTCGCCATGGCCGGATTCCCTGTTTCATTCACATACACATCACCATCATAAGCCACAACCGACCGATGTCCTTTTAACACTACAACCTGTGAACACGCCTTCGATGCCTCTAAAGCCAACCGTTTTCGAACCTCAACAGAATCATCAATTTCATCATTAATATCAGGAAATAACTGCCTAAATTCACCAACATGTGGTGTTAACACCAAACTACCTGATGGATGTTGCTTAAATATAGCTACATTACTAACATTCAACCCATCTGCATCCACAACCACCTGAATATCATCCTCACGAACCATGTCTAAAACACCATGAACCAAGTTACGTGTATACCCCGTGTTTCCCAAACCTGGCCCAATCGCCAACACCCCTAAACGATGCTCAGTAATAAAGGCCTGAATCTGCTTAAGACCAACATCACTATTTACTGATATAACAGGAAAAACCAAAAGCTCCGGAACATCTTTCAACACCTCCTTAATCCCCTCATGCGAATACACATACACCAAGCCTGCCCCCATTCGAAGCGCGGAATGTGCTGTTAAAGAAGCCGCACCTAACATTGAAGATGAACCGGCCAACACTCCTACACGACCAAAATCACCTTTATGAGCACTCAATGACCGACTCAAAAGCCGTAAAACCAACCCCTTACAATCAATTTCTAAGCAATAGTTAACTGCAAACGCTCTATCACTCTTTCTTTACCAAAAAATGCTAATACATCTGTAATTAACGGCCCTGAACCTCGACCTGTAAGTGCCAAACGAATGGGTTTAAACACCTTGCCTTTACCCACCTTCAAAGACGTACATATCGACTCTAATAAGTCAGCATACGCCTGTGAACTATCATTAAACCCAGGTTGCTGTAACCCATCTACACATGCAGATAACACCTGTTTTTGATCTGAATTAAAGTCACATGACGCTAACCCCTCTTTAAACATATCATCGGTCTCTAAAAACACATCACAATAATCGTTAATATCTGCTAACACATCTAAATTATCTTGAATGGCCCCTACTAATAACAATTGTTTAGCCTCATCTAAAACATTAAACGCTGTATTAAACGCTTCAGAAAAAAATGGCTTCACCGCAGCTCTTAGTTCATCAAAAGACAATTGACGTAAATACTGACCATTCATCCACAATAACTTTTGTATATCAAATACTGCACCTGATTTATGTACACGTTCCAACCCAAATTGATTAATAATGTCAGCTGAACTTAACAATTCTGTTTCATCTTTTGGTGACCACCCCAACAACGCTAAATAATTAAAAAACGCTTCTTTTAAAAACCCTCTATCTCGATATTGCGTCACAGCTGTAGCACCGTGCCGTTTAGACAATTTAGATTTATCTGGTCCTAAAATCATCGGCAAATGTGCAAACTTAGGAATTTTATACTCAAGTGCCTCATACAACGCCAACTGGCGCGGCATGTTAGAGATATGATCTTCTCCACGAATAACATGCGTAATCTGCATCGCAGCATCATCAACAACCACCGCAAAATTATAAGATGGTGTTCCATCCGATTTCATCAACACAAAATCAGACAATAGCGAGCAGTCAAAATCTATATTCCCACGTACTTGGTCTGAAAAAGTAATCACCTTATCATCTGTCATTTTAAACCGAACAGCATACGGTTTACCTTCTTGAAGCGCAGCTTGAATATCTGCTTCAGTCATTTCCGACGATTGACGTGAATGCATATACGGAATCCCTTTTTTAATTGCCGATGCTTTTTCTTGTTCTATTTCTTCAGGCGTTAAAAAACAATAATAAGCAAGCCCTTTATCAAGTAACTGCTGTACAGCCTCTTTGTACACTCCTGCATCAATGCGTTCTGCTTGACGATAAGGACCATAATCACCGCCTTCTTGTGGGCCTTCATCTGGCGTAAACCCCAACCATTCAAGACCTTCATAAATATTTGTTTCAAATTCAGCTTTAGATCGCTCACGATCCGTATCTTCAATACGCAAGACAAAAACACCGTCATTTGCTTTTGCATATAACCAATTAAACAAAGCAGCTCTCAATGTTCCAATATGTAAATTACCTGTAGGAGATGGAGCAAATCTAACACGAATCATAGTTTTTCACCTAAATATTTAATTTAAAACACAAGTGTAAAACAGCTTCATTCGAATTGCAAAAGAACTACGTCAACGCATTCAACGCAGAACCTGCACGAAACCACTCAATTTGCAGATCATTATACGTATGGTTACAAACAATATCATCATGGGTCCCATCTTGATGCTCAAACCGAAGTGTCAGCGACTTCCCAGGTGAAAATGCATCTAAATCCAATACCGTAACAACATCGGTTTCTTGAATCAAATCATAATCAGCAGGATTCGAAAACGTAACTCCCAACACACCCTGCTTTTTCAAATTCGTTTCATGAATACGTGCAAAGGAACGTACCAAAACAATAGAAACCCCCAAATGTCTCGGTTGCATAGCTGCATGTTCACGTGAAGACCCTTCACCATAGTTTTCATCTCCAACAACTATACTGGAAATTCCCTCTTGTTTATATGCCCGCGCAACAGTAGATACTGCTTCATACTGACCTGAAATCGCATTTAAAACAGCATTCGTTTTGTCGTTAAAAATATTTACAGCCCCCATTAATAAATTATCGGAAATATTGTCCAAATGCCCCCGATACTTTAACCAAGGCCCTGCCATCGAAATATGATCTGTTGTACATTTACCTTTGGCCTTAATCAACAACTTACATTTTTGAAAACGATCTGCGTGATACGCTTTAAATGGGACAAGTTTTTGTAATCGATCTGATTTTGGATCTATTTTTACGTCGATTGCTGATCCATCAACAGCAGGTTCACTATACCCCATATCCTCCACATCAAACCCCTTTTCTGGCAATTCCTGACCCTTTGGGGGGTTCAATTTAAATTCTTTACCTTCTTTTGTTTTCAAGGTATCCACCAAAGGATTAAAATCCAATCGTCCTCCCAATACCATTGCTGTAACAATTTCTGGAGACGCAACAAACGCATGTGTATTTGGGTTTCCGTCATTACGTTTTGCAAAATTCCGATTAAATGACGTAATAATCGAGTTAGGCTCTTCCTCTTCAGATCGATGTCGTTTCCACTGTCCTATACAAGGTCCACAAGCATTAGCCAGCACGACACCTCCAATATGTTCAAAGTCTGCCAAAATATTATCACGCTCAACTGTATAACGTACCTGCTCAGAACCTGGGGTAATAGTAAACTCTGATTTTGCGACAATCTCATGTTCTTTAGCCTGACGAGCCAAGGATGCAGCGCGGTCTAAATCTTCATACGATGAATTGGTACAAGATCCAATTAAACCTACCTCTAACTCTAATGGATATCCATGCTCTTTTGCTGCCTGACCAAATTCCGAAATCGGCCATGCCTTATCTGGTGTAAAAGGCCCGTTAATATAAGGCTCTAATGTCGATAAATCTATTTCAATAACTTCATCATAATACGCTTCCGGATTTGCTAACACCTCGTCATCAACACATAAATCCTGCTGACATCTTTGAGCCATAGCCGCAACATCTGCTCGACCCGTTGCTTCTAAATAACGAGTCATTGACGCATCAAACCCAAACAAAGACGTAGTTGCTCCAATTTCTGCACCCATATTACAAATGGTTCCTTTACCCGTACATGAAATAGATTCTGCTCCCGGACCAATGTATTCAACAATTTTGCCAGTCCCGCCTTTCACAGTTAAAATACCTGCTACTTTCAAAATCACATCCTTAGCAGATGTCCAACCTGACATTTCCCCTTTCAATACAACGCCAACCAATTTTGGAAATTTTAACTCCCACGGCATTCCTGCCATCACATCAACTGCATCAGCACCACCAACACCTACAGCCACCATTCCCAATCCGCCCGCGTTAACGGTATGCGAATCAGTCCCAATCATCAATCCACCCGGGAATGCGTAATTTTCCAAAACAACTTGGTGAATAATACCTGCTCCTGGCTTCCAGAAACCAATCCCATATTTATTAGAAACTGAAGATAAAAAACCAAACACTTCTTTATTAATTTCAAGAGCATGCGATAAATCTTCTTTTGCTCCCGATTCAGCTAAAATAAGATGATCACAATGAACCGTACTTGGAACCGCAACCTTTTCTCGACCCGCCTGCATAAATTGAAGCAATGCCATTTGCGCTGTTGCATCTTGCATCGCCACTCGATCAGGTCGAAACATCACATAATCAGACCCTCTTTCAAACGGCTTTTGTGGTAATTCATCACAATGCGCATATAATATTTTCTCCGTTAAGGTTAATGGCCGCTGCAATAGCGCTCTAGCAGCTTCAACTCGTGCTGAAAAAGTGTCATAAAACGCCGTTAACATATCTAAATCAAATATCATGGTTTTCCTCACTCAAATTTACTCTAAATCCTATTATGCCCAAATACCCCCGTTATAAAACATTCCTTTATCCAAACAATAAAAATTAAAATAAAGTTGTTCCTAAACGATTAAAAGAACCACCTTCATCATCAATATTTAACATATGAAAAAGTGACGGTATTATATCATTTAGAGTTCCCTTACGTAATGCCTTCCGCGACGCCACAATCCACCCTTTTGCCTCCGGTTCAGGCGTTGATCGAGCATACCCATAATTAGTGGTTAACAAAAATTCTGTGTCTTCAAAAAGCCCTTTCTGTTCTAAAAAATCAATAATTCGTCCTAATGCCCTATCTACATTCATAAATGCTTTAGCATACAATTCCGCCCCTTCTCGATAACGCCATCCAATATAATTAACATTGGTAAAATTCAGCATTACAAAAAAAGGCGTTTCCTGTTGATCTAAATACGTAGTTACTAACTTACTAGTATCTTGCGACGTTCGATACACCAATTCCGGACTATTTGTTCGTTGAATAAGATCTTCCATAATACGAGTCATAGATTCATTTAAATCGCTATTTAGGGGAGTAGAAAAAAAACATTTCACATCTGTATTAGGACGCCGATTACGAATAAAGTCTACAAACACCATCCCCTCATCCACCTCATTAACCATCCCTGAATAAAGAAGTTTTGTTGATCTATCTTCAAGTAACTGTGTATCCTCAACACTTACATTTCGAAAGTTTCCTCGCTGAATAATTTTATTAAACGCAGGTAATTTTCCTCGTTCAATTAAAGGATATAAGGTATGTCGACTTGCTCCCTCAACAATAACATAAATAACATTGTTTGCATGAATCCCAACGCACATTCCAAAAACAACAAGAAAAAACACACATCGAAAAAACATTCCCTTAGTTATACTTAACGATAAGAAAAATTTCAATTTTTTTCTAAATAAACTTATAAATCTGTTGCAACATATGCCTCTAAAAAGTGAGATAAAGAAATATAATCATCTACCGTTAATTGATCTGCTCGCTTATCTACAAAGTTAGATAAAGATTTGATCGATTTAACATCCTCCGTAAATGTAACATGAGGATTCTTATTTAAGGCCGTGGATAACTTTTTGCGTTTTCCCCAAAAACACGCTTTTACAATCGTTTCAAACAACACCTCATTAACACCCTCATCCCGTTGTTTTGGCATTAGCCGTATAATAGCCGAATCTATTTTAGGTACAGGTTTAAAGCACGATTTAGATACAGTAAACAAATACTCTACATCAAAATGAAATTGCATAAACACCGTTAACGACGTATATAATTTTTGACCCGGCTTCCCAACTGCTTTTTGTGCGAACTCTTTTTGAACCATTAATGTTATATCTCTAAATCGTTGTTTATCATAGGCAAAACGTTGGATTAATGGAGATGAAATATAATATGGAATATTCGCAACAACCCTAATACCTACTCCCTGTTCCGAAAAATCATATGTTAGTACATCCTGGTGTACCCAGCTAATTCCTTTTTGAATTCCTAACTGATCTTGTGAACGCTGAATACATGATTCGTCAATTTCAATAACCGTTAACATATCCAGTTCATCTACCAAAGCCGCTGTTAAAATGCCATCTCCGCACCCAATTTCAATCACATTATCTGTTGAATTCAAGCATACACTCTGCACAATTTTTTGAACAACATTGGTGTCAATTAAAAAAACCTGACCTAACTTTGGTCTAGACATTTTGGCCTACTAGTTGACATGCCAAACGCGTTGCAGACAACATCGAGCCCATAGACGACAATGAATCATACGCACGATCAAATGCGGTCCCATGATCAGGTGACGTTCGAATAAAGGGCAAGCCTAATGTCACATTCACTGCTTCATTAAAATGATTTAATTTGATTGGAATAAGCCCCTGATCGTGATACATCGCAATAACCACATCAAACTCTCCCTGAGCTGCACGATAAAACAAGGTATCTGCAGGATAAGGCCCTGACACCGTAACATCTTCTCTATCTGAAACAGTTTTAATAAAAGGTTCTAAAACATCTTTCTCGTGATCACCTAACAACCCATTTTCACCTGCATGCGGATTTAAACCTGCAAGAGCAACCCTACAATGATCATTTCCTAGCATATTTAAAAACAATACCGCGTGATCTAATTTTTCCTGTAATAATTGCGGCGTTATTAAATCAGAAACAGCAGATAAAGGCACATGAATAGTCGCCAAAACCACATTTAACGTAGGCGTATGAAACGCCATACTAACATGTTTAGATCCTGTTAATTGTTTAAGCGCTGTTGTATGTCCTGTAAAAGGAATATCCGCCATTTGAAACGATTCTTTACAAATAGGTGCTGTTACCAACACATCTGCCACCCCTTTTTGAATAGACTCAACTGCATTACACAAATATGAATATGCTAATTTTCCATTAACGGCAGATGCTTGTTTATAAACAATAGACTCTTTCATCGACACATCATGAAAATACAGAACATTTTGTTCAAACGGTTTAGAAAAATCAGTAAGCTCTATTGCTTTATGTTTAACATAAGGCTTCAAAAACGGATGCTCCAACAACGATTTAGACCCGAACACAAGTGGAATAAAGGGATAACTAGACGAAAAATAATCCAGAACACGCAACACCAATTCTGGTCCATTCCCACCCGGATCCCCCATTGTAAATGCCACTACAGGCAACGAATCACTAGCCATCATGTATGGTTATGGAGGAAAAACGAGATGATTTAAACATATAACGTGAAAAAATATGATGCCCTAATGCAGCCAGTCGGTACTGACACGTTAACACATAGTCCTCTTGTTTCGAGATATCCAATGACACAACATGCGCTTGAAACGTATCTAAAAGTTTTTGTACATCCATCAACACATCATAAGACTCGGCAGAAACCGTTAACGTTCTAACAGACGAAATTAAATGAAAATGTCGCAAGAACCGAATACCTGCCCACAACAACCCTCCAAACAACAACACCCCTCCTACAACAGCATAAGCCTGAAACGCCAAGGCAATAGACAACGTTCCACAATACCATAATGCAAAAAAGTACGTATGATCCACTTTAGCCATGGACAAATAAACCAACAGTGCCACTAAATAGGCTACAACAGGAACCACACACAACACCCCTGTAAAAAACACCCAATACAAAGTTGGATCAGCATGTATAACCCAAAAAACACTAGATGCAATTAAAAAAAACAAAGCAGCAAAAAGACCAACATATAAACGAAAATCAAGGGTAATAAGTCGTTTATTTAATGGCATCACACACGAGCCTATTAAAAACATCAAAGCAGAAAAACAAAGTGTATGAATAACAGTAGCTTCATATGCAAGTATCATACTCTTATTATACTCAATCTAACCAAACAAAAATAGGGATGAAAATAAAATCACTAAAATAAAAATGATAACAAACAGTAAAAACCGAAATCGAAACAATCGCTTTAATCTAAGCGCAGCGATGCTTCCCTCATTTGTTAATTGATATTCAGAAACACCTCCCCGTTTAGTATGAGACACTACACACCCTTGAACCTGCCAATAAGCCGCTAAGGCATGTAATTTTTTATACGAAAACGATACCCGTTCCTGTATCATCAATTCCGATACATAAACCGAAGAATTTCCACCTGAACACAGATACAACACATATAAAAACTTTTGTTCATCTGTTCCAATAAGCCACATAAGCCATATTATGACATACACAAACTAAAAAGCGTATCGGTGATCATCCCCCCCTATAAAACGTCTGTAATAAAACTGGCGATATAATACGTAATCAAAAAACGTATTAAGAACGGGCTCTCTTAACTATAGGTCCCCCATCTTCCATTGATGACGAACTAGATGTAGC
>MDTA01137088.1_pt1 | contig 12783 bp, 10 predicted proteins | sample 811151 | NCBI WGS metagenome assembly MDTA01 (sample SAMN05326648, study PRJNA326480) | marine metagenome | isolation source: seawater | place: Indian Ocean: South | collected 2010
CGCACAATCAATGCAAGACGTCTGCGCCGCCGTGGGCTGGTACTTGCCCGATTCGCACGCCGTGCATGCCACCGCCTCGGCAGCCGTGGCGGCCGCACTGTTGCGGTACTTGCCGGCGGCGCAGTCGGTGCACGACGTCTGCGCCGGCTGATCCTGAAAAGTGCCGGTTCCACAGGCCGTGCAGGCGTCTGTCTCAGTCGAAGAGGCCGGGTCACTGTCTCTGTACTTGCCAGCAGCACAATCAATGCAAGATGTCTGTGCTGCAGTGGGCTGGTACTTGCCCGATTCGCACGCCGTGCATGCCACCGCTTCGGCCGACGTAGCGGCCGCACTGTTTCGGTACTTTCCGGCGGCGCAATCGGTGCACGACGTCTGCGCCGGCTGATCTTGAAACGTGCCGGTTCCACATGCCGTGCACGCATCTGTCTCCGTTGATGAGGCGGGGTCAGCGTCTCGGTACTTGCCTGCGGCGCAATCAATGCACGACGTTTGTGCCGCGGTCGGTTGATACTTGCCTGTTTGGCACGCCGTGCAAGCAACAGCCTCGGCAGCCGTGGCGGCCGCACTGTTGCGGTACTTGCCTGCGGCACAGTCGGTGCACGACGTCTGAGCCGGCTGATCTTGAAACGTGCCTGTTCCGCAAGCCGTGCACGCGTCCGTCTCTGTGGAAGAAGCCGCGTTGCTATTGCGGTACTTGCCGGCGGCGCAATCGATGCAAGATGTCTGCGCGGCAGTGGGTTGGTACTTTCCCGACTCGCACGCCGTGCAAGCGACGGCTTCGGCTGACGTGGCTGCCGCACTGTTGCGGTACTTGCCGGCGGCACAATCTGTACAGGACGTCTGAGCCGGTTGATCTTGAAATGTTCCAGTTCCGCAGGACGTGCAGGCGTCCGTCTCAACAGAGGAGGCCGGGTCGCTGTCTCTGTACTTGCCGGCCGCGCAATCAATACAAGACGTCTGTGCCGCCGTGGGCTGATACTTGCCCGTTTCGCACGCCGTGCATGCCACCGCCTCGGCAGCCGTGGCGGCCGCACTGTTTCGGTGCTTGCCGGCGGCGCAGTCGGTGCACGACGTCTGAGCCGGCTGATCTTGAAAGGTGCCGGTTCCGCAAGCCGTGCAGGCGTCTGTCTCAATCGAAGAGGCCGCATTGCTATTACGGTACTTGCCGGCAGCACAGTCAATGCAAGACGTCTGCGCCGCCGTGGGCTGGTACTTGCCTGTTGCGCACGCCGTGCAGGCCGTGGCTTCGGCCGACGTTGCCGCCGCACTGTTTCGGTACTTGCCGGCGGCACAATTGACGCACGAAGTCTGAGCCGGCTGGTCCTGAAAGGTGCCGGTTTCACAAGCCGTGCAGGCATCCGTCTCAGTTGACGAGGCTGGATCGTCGTCGCGGTACTTGCCTGCAGCACAGTTGATGCAAGATGTTTGTGCCGCGCTTGGTTGGTACTTGCCCGACTCACACGCCGTGCAGGCCAACGCTTCGACCGACGTCGCCGCCGCGCTGTTGCGGTACTTTCCGGCGGCACAATCAACGCACGACGTCTGGGCCGTTTGATCTTGAAAGGTGCCGGTCCCACATGCAGTACAGGCATCTGTTTCGATTGACGATGCCGCATTACTGTTGCGGTACTTGCCGGCTGCACAATCAATGCAAGATGTCTGCGCCGCGGTTGGCTGGTACTTGCCTGATTCGCACGCCGTGCATGCCACGGCCTCGCCGGATGAGGCATCTGCGCTGTTACGGTACTTGCCTTTAGCACAGTTAGTGCATGATGTCTGTGCCTGTTGATCTTGGTATGTGCCACTGGGGCAAGCTTTGCAAGTTACGGCTGCTTGCTGTGCGACATCGGCAAAGAACTTGCCGGCGACGCACACGGACCCCTTGCAGTCCGTCTGCCCCGTCTGATCTTGGTGCTGGCCGGCGGCGCAGTCCGTGCACGTCACGGCCGACGTCTGGCCGTCGGCAAAATACTTGCCGGCTCCACACACAGAACCCTTGCAACTTGTCTGCCCGGCTTGATCCTGGTGCTGACCCGCCACGCAGTTCGTGCACGCGGTCTGCGCGCCCTGGTCGGTGAACTTCCCGGCTGGGCAGTTCTTGCAAGACGTGTCGCTGACGTCGTCGTACTGGCCGGCCGCGCAGTTCGAGCAGGCGGCCGCCTCGTTGGACGACGCGGCCGCACCGGTGCGCGATTGGCCGCTGGGACAGCTCTTGCACGCGGTCTGCCCCGTCTGGTCCTGGAAATCGTCGGCCGCGCACGCCGTGCACGCATCGCCTTCGGCCGACGACGCCGCGGCGCTGTTGCGGTACTTGCCGGCGGCGCACTCGGTGCACGACGTCTGGCCCGTCTGCGCCTGGTATTGCCCCGTGGGACACGCCTTGCACGTAACTTCCGTGGTCTGCGCGGCCGTCTCAAAGAATGTCCCGGCGGCGCACAGGGAGCCTTTGCACGATGACTGGCCGGTTTCGTCCTGGTACTTGCCGATGGGGCAGCTCTTGCAGTCGTTCTGCAACTCCTCGTCCTGGTACTGTCCGGCCGCACACGGCAGGCAGGACTTTACGTTGCCCGTGGTCACCGTGTAGTTGCCCGGTTCGCACACGGCGCACCCGAACCAGTCCTGTGTGCAGTCGGATCCATCACAGCACTTGGGCAGATTTGCCTTTGTATTTGAGCTCGCCCACCCCACGTTTGCATGCTTCCAGTCGTTCGCCATGTCATTGGGATCTGGGTCGTTCAGAAACGGTATAGATACTTGTGTTGCGCAGCATATTTTGCCCGACGATGTCCTTGACCAGTATGCGCATTCGGCGCTGTTTCCAGACTGGCATTCGTCCTCGTAGGCGTTATACAGGTAGCCCCCGGATTTTGCAAATCCAAAACCACTGGGATACGACATACCTGCCTCTCCGTCCACCACGGTTGCACTGGTGAATGTTCCCGGTGATTCTGAGCAAAAGTGGCCGTAGTCTTTTGAATTAGCAAAGCAGTGGTGATGATTTGCAACCACGCGTGCGACGTTAATCAGCACCCCCACCGCCACCACCGCGGCCCAGCGCCGCCGACACGTCATCATCATGCGTACGTCCGCCGCGGCGTCTCTCATGTCGACCCCGGCAGCCGGCCCGGTGTTTATAGTGCTGCAACAAGCCAACAAATATTTATTCGAACACATCCCAGTCATGCTCCCGTGCCCGACACCCGACGTCCTGGTGACGGACGGGGTCACCAACGGCATGACGCTGGTGGCCGTGCCGCTGGGGATCGCGCTGTCCTACTGGCTGGGCATCTGCTGCCTGTGGACGGGCGACAACTTTGTGAACACCGCGGTGGACATCCGCCGCGCGCGGTACGGGGCGCGCCGCCTGCAGGTGCTGGCGACCACGTGCAGCACGATCATCTCCATCACGCTGCTGGGTCTGGCGGCGATCGCGATGGTGCGGTGGACCACCGACCCCGAGGTGACCCCCGAGTGCGCGCGGCGCGCCCAGGGCGTGGAGTGGTTCACCTACATGTGCCTGGTGGATCTCACGTTCGGCACGACGTGGGAGTTCGTGCTGCTGTGGGCGCTGGGCATCGACGTGCACGTCTTCCAGCAGCCCGTGGTGGCCATCACCGACGAGGACATGCGCCGCCAGCGCGAGGACTTCCGGCACCGCAAGCTGCCGGCGCTGCTGCTGATCCAGGTGCTGCTGACCATGTCGCTCAAGGGCTCCAGCGTGCTGCTGGCAATCATACTGGACCAGGACCCGCCGGGGTACGGGTGGACGGACAAAGTGTCGCACTGGACGGTGCGCGGCGTGGTGGTGGGCGTCACGATGCTGTACGCGGCCGTCCGGGTGCTGGCGCTGGACATCAGCCGGGGCTGGCGCACGGTGCAGCTGAAGACGCCCGGGGTGTACATCAAGCTGACGGAGATGGAGGCCCAGCAAGAAAGCCAGGCGGTCAGTCTTGGCATGCCCGACGGCGCCGGCGCCAGCGATTCGCCCATCGCCAGCCCACGCACGCCACCACCAACCACGCCAGAGCCGCGTCCCACGCTGGCGTCGGCCACGGCATGAAAAAGTTGCTGGCCGTGGGGGCGTCGTTGATGTCGGCGGGCACGGACCGCATGGCCGGCAGATTGTGACCCCGTGCTGGACTGTGTCATGCAATGTCCACCCGGTGCAGCATCTCCAACTGCGTGTGCACCTTTCACATCACGCTGGGGGTGACGGTGGACCTGGCGCACCTGGCGCGCGCGGTTGACGCAGTGGAATACTCGCCGAAAAAGTTTGCCGCGGCCAGTCTAAGACTCAAGGACCCAAAAAGCAGCGCTTTGGTGTTCTCCAGTGGGGCCGTGGTGGTCACCGGCGCCCAGACCGAGTACTCGGCCCTGATGGCCGGCCGGCGCTACTGCCAGCTTCTCAGGCAGGCGAACACTGCGTTTGGCTTCTACAATTTCACGATCCAGAACGTCGTCGGATCCGCCAAGCTGCCGGGGCTGGTGAAACTTCGCGAGCTGGCGGACGCGTGCGGCGAGCACGCCCAGTACAACCCGGACCTGTTCCCCGGCCTGGTTCTCCGGTTCCCGGACCAGCCGTGCGCCGTGCTGCTGTTTCGCTCCAGCAGCTGTATCGTGACGGGCGGCCGCTCCAGCGCCGAGGTGCGGTCGGTCTTCAACCAGGTGCGCGACCAGCTGCTGGAGTTTGTCGAGGACGGGTCGCAGACGCTGGACGGAGGCAACAGCGCGGCGTACGCGGCGGACGACGCGCGGCAGCGGTTGCTGATGGGTGATGGGGGGTTTTAGTTGCTGCGAAAGGTATAAGTTATGCTGTTTGTATAAAACTGTTTTTAAAATGAAAGTTGTATTGAGGTTGACACAACTTCAAGAAGATGCTTTACCTGGCATTGCTCAGCTTCAAGAAGATGCTTTACCTGGCATTGCTCAGCTTCAAGAAGATGCTTTACCTAGCATTGCTCAGCTTCCTAACACTGAGTTTACGATTTTTACGATTCAAAGCCCACAAGGTCAAGAGTTTGTTTTTTACGGTGATGAATCACAATTTAAATATGATGCAACAAAGAGATATTATACGTACAAAAGCAACTACATATTCATTTTTGTAGATGCAACTGTAGAAGTTTACAAAAACAGTGTGGGCATTGAAAACAGTGTGCAGCTTGGGTTTACAAACTTGACCGATGACATTTACGACCTGACCAAACTACCTCCTACACCTGGCTAACTCGCATCTGGCACATACCAAAATCGTACACCATCTTCGGCACCGCCGGGGCCGGCTGGGGCTCGCCCCCGTTCCACCTTTCCACCGCTTTCAGAACGTCCCCGTGCACGACAGACCCCAACCCTTGGACGCAGAAGCTGGTCTTGGCCGTGGCCGTGACGGTGGGGCACGCGTACCCATCCAGGGCCGACAGATCTTGCAGCAGCGCCGCCATGCGAGAGGAGGAGGATGAGGAGGACAGGAAGGCGATGGCGTCGGCGTCGTCGTCGTCAGCGTCGTCCGCGTCGCGCTTGCGCTTGCGGCTGCCGCCCTTCTTGCAGTCGGCCCTTGCTTTTATGGCACCCCGTTGGCGCCGGGCCTCGGCGTCCGGCACGTGGTCCGGCCCGGCCACCGCGACGCAGCCCCGGCTGAGGTACACGATGGGCTGCAGGCCGGCCTGGTGCAGCTTGGTGACGGCACCCACCGGCAACACCGTTGCGCTGGTGGGGCAGTCGACCTCGACCATGCCGTTGGGGCACGCGCTGTAGCGGCACGATTTGTGGCCGGGCCACAGCGTCTTCAGCACCTGGTCCACTAGGTGCTGCTGGGTGTCGTCGTCGTCCGAGTCTTCGGTGTCACGGTCTTGGTGGTGGGGCGCGGCCATTGGGCGTGCACCATCCGGGCTGCGCGGAGTGGGTGTCCGTTGGGATATATGGTTTCTGCCCGGTCGGCCTGGATCTGGGCGTCGCGCTGGGAGTAGAAGAAGGTGTACATGATGCAGGGTTGAGTCGTGCTCAACAGTGCCAAAACCTAAGTTGAAACTGTTCTGAATTTTTGCTCGCAGTCGCAGCTGAAGTGCTGCTTTCTTCAAGTTCCCTGATACGTGTGGCAATCCGCGCCAACGGTTGTCTGGATTCCCATAGAATTGCCTCCACATCTTGCCAAATCGGTCGACGATCACGTACACCTGTATTTTGAGAAACAAGAAAATCTAAGTCAAGATCAATACGTTTAATTCTGCCAAGAAAGCTGAATAAAATTTGTTTTGTCACTGGCCGCTCTGCTGCGGCATTCATAATCGTATTCCAATCTCTTTCAGCCAGAACAGCATCATTATATACTGCAATAGCTTTGCTGTAACGATCTACTTCTCTTGATGTACTTCGGCCATACTGTGTTGGTTCCCAATTGTGCCGAACATAATCGGCTGCAGCTGCCCAAAGTTTTCTTTCATCTGGTCTCAAATCCAGGTCTTGAACTATTTCCTCCACAACATTGTGTGTAGCATCAACTAACATATCATCCATTGTTGCAAATGATATTTCGCAAACAAGCCACCTGTTGTGTTTATAGTGTTCTTTCTCGCAACAAGTATAAACACACGTGGTACGTCAACACGATTTAGACCTTATATGTCGAACTTTCGAAGAGATACCGGAAAAACTGCTGTAGTACCGGTACAATCAAACGTTATAATCACTGAAGATTTTATCCAGTTTGAAAGAAAAAACGTCCGTTGGCATCAATATTACTGGGAGCCGTCAAATCATTTTGGTAACGGAGGATATAGTTGGCACAATAGAAATGAAAAGCAAAAGACACTTGACCGAATTAAAATATTAAACGACGGCTCGGTATACCAACAGAAACACAACGTAACAATGGGTATGTTCAAGTATTGGGGAAAAGAAAAAAAAATAGCAAACGATTGCATGTTGTACTCAATCGAAAAAGTACATTTTAAACGTTACGAGAGTAACAGGGCGGTGCTTTATTTGAACACGGGTGACTCATATGATAAGGTTGCAATTGTAATTATGAGCGAGGCCAATGCACAACGCGTCCAAAATTGGTTTGAAACACACAAAAGTGCTAAACCGGACTCGCCGTTGCCGCCGCCACGGTATGCTGAGCCTGCCGTAGGCTGGACGCACATTCCAGACTATCCACAATTAAGGCTATAGTAGGCTGCCAGCCAGGTCAAAATCCTTTTGCAAGGACGAGATCGGTCTTCGCTAGGGATTATATTGGTTGTATTGATGAGCAAGGACAATGCAAGAAGGGTCCAAGAGTGATTTTTGAAAACTGAAGACTCGGCAGCACAGGGTGCACCTGGCCATTGTTTGCAGCAAGTATAAACACACGTGGTACTTCAACACGATTTTGACCTTATATTATGGAATATCACAGAAATACCGGAGAAACTGCTGTAGTACCGGTAGAATCAAACGTTATAATCACTGAAGATTTTATCCAGTTTGAAAGAAAAAACATCCGTTGGCATCAATATTACTGGGAGCCGTCAAATCATTTTGGTAGCGGAGGAATTAGTTGGCACCATAAAAATGAAACGGAAAAGCCACTTGACCGAATTAAAATATTAAACGACGGCTCTGTATACCAACAGAAACACAATAGAGTGGGTATTTTCAAGTATTGGGGACCAGAAAAAAAAATAGCAAACGATTGCATGTTGTACTCAATCGAAAAAGTATATTTTTATGTTTACCGTGACAGGGTGGTGATTTATTTGAACACAGACAACTCGTGGCGGCGGGTTGCAATTGTAATTGTGAGCGAGGCCGATGCACAACAGGTCCAACATTGGTTTGAAACACACAAAAGTGCTAAACCGGACCCGCCGTTGCCGCCGCCACGGTATGTTGAGCCTGAGTTAGGCTGGAAGCACATTCAAGACTATCCACGATTAAGGCTATAGTTGGCTGCCAGCCAGTTGGGGGATCTTAGTGTTCGCTGGCACTAAGTGGTGCAACACTATAAGTACACTTGGTACGTCAACACGATTTTGACTTAATATTATGTATACACAAGATTTAGGGAGATATGTCAAAGTTTTTGGGGAATCAAAAGTTAAAATCACTGACAGTTTTATCAGGATTGAAAGAAATTATGTCCGTTTCAATCGTTATTTGTATGAGCCGTCAGATTATTATACGCATAAACCCGAATATGGTTGGCGGCGCACATATGGACAAAAGGAAGTACCACATGACCGATTTAAAATATTCAACGACCGCTCGGTAAACCGACAGCAACGCACAGGACGTGGTATTGTAAGGCGCTGGGGTCAAGAATATAAACTAGCAACAGACTGCAAACTTCACTCAATACGAAGAGTAAGTTTTGCGGGCGAACTTAGTTACAGAGTGATAATTTATTTTGATCGCCCAGATGTGGACAATAAGTATGATGTTTTAGCAGTTTTTATTATGAGCAAGGCCAATGCAAAACGTGTCATGGATTGGTTTGAAGGACACGGACAAAACGGTCCACCGGCCCCGTCGGAGTTGGTGCAGTTTAAAGAGAACGAAAATTATGTAGGCTGGCATTTGGATTAAATTCTGAGACGAATCAAGGCAGGTGAAGCATGATGTACTTCACCTGATTTAACAGTGAAACTTTTAGTGCCGCTGTTGTCAATTGTTTTAATAACCACATTCATTAAATTGTTTTTTTGTTGTTGCTTTTTAACGTATTCTTTAACCATATATGCGCTCACAAGCCCGCGAATATAAGCTTTGTATAGCTCAGAATCACTTAATGTGTTTGCTTGTTTACGGTCTTTGATTCGCTGTAATACGGTCGAAAATGGGTAAACAACAACAAAAAATATATTTACTTTTTCATATTTGCTTGCAAGGTCTTCAATCCATGTCAGTTCTCCGTTTTCATTCGGCCACCATAGATCAGTTGTTTCAAAACAAATGTTTCTTCCTTGAAACTCCGCTGCTTGTGGAATTAAGTCATCGATTGCTTGTGTCATTGTTGTCGAATCATTTACTTTTCTGTGGAAACGATATGTTCTATAAGTGTCATCTGTGACTTCTTCAAGCTCGAGTGATGCAACAAAATCAACAACAGCATCGGTATTAGCAAACAATGGATCGAATTCATCTTTCATTCTTTGGTAATATGTAGATTTGCCTGATCCTTGCGTGCCACACAAAATAATTGCTTCTGGCATTGCAGCAAGTTACACATAATATTTCGGCAAGAGTTTATAGTGTTTACGTTTACCAACCTATACTTGTGTGCTTCAAGTGTCAGAAGGCGCAACGTCACCAGCGAAACTTATTTCCTGATGTTTTTCTTACTATTCTTTTCACTTTTTTGCCACCAGCGAAACCTATTTCATCTTGGTACTCGTCTTGCTGTTTATTACTCCGATCTGGTGGCCTTATCATTCTGGGATTAGTCGGTGGGTTAAATTTAAAAAACAATGTAAAGGGATTCAACGACCAAGTCATCTTGTAATTTCTCACACTGTATAAACATGTTGTATTTATACGTGTCTGACCAACCGCGTGCCAGCCTACATCTTACCAAAAAACGCCCCCAGGCACGCCTGGCGCTGCCGCTTCCTGTCCGCCGCGCCATTACCCCCACCACCTCTCTTCCGCACCACCAGCGCGCCCACGTTACCCCGGCACGCGTCCGCCCCCAGCAAAGACCTCGCGATCGCCGACTCCTGCATCAGAGTGACATCGGGCGGCACCCACGCCAGCAGCTCTTGGCACCGGTGCAGCACCTTGCCACTCCCTTTGATGCCCAACGTTACCACGTCCTTGACGCACGACCGCAGCTGCTCCATGTACCACGCCACGTCCAGCTGGCGCGTCGTCCCCAGGCAATCCTCGAGGCACCACGCGCGGCCGCCGACGCCGCACGCCGTCTGGCTCTTCAAAATCACAAAGGCAACGCGATCGCCAACACTGATGGCGACCTTGGTGGCGCGCCGGGCGGCCGCCACGTGCGGCGGCGGGTTGTCCGCATACTGTTCAACCTGTTTCGTCAGCTCGCGACGAATGACAAACGGCTCCAGCATCTGGGCCTTCAGTTCGGCACCCGGTGCTACACCTTGTAGAACGCCCACGGCATCCTCCAGCACTTGGCACGCACCGTCTTCGTCCCCGTGCACCAACAGCTTCACCAACATATCACGCTGGGTTGCAGTGGCGCACCCGGGCATGTCGCGCCGCTTGCACTGCAGGCCCTTTGTGGTCAGCTCGTCGGGGTCGTCCGTGGTCACGAACGCGTACCGCTTCTTTGACACCATCAAGATCCTTTTCAGAGTGGCCTCGTGCTCCAGCATCATGGGCTTCGGATAGTGCGCGTTCATGGCGTCCTCGATGGCCGCCCCGTCGTCGACCCCGTGCCTCATCTGCAGGAACACCGAGTCGGTGTCGCCGTACACGCAGTCCAGCCCGTGCTGGGTCTTCGCAATCTCCGCGGTCAACCCCAGGTACTTGCGCCCCAGGAAACAGATGGCCGACCCCAGGGCGCTGGGCGGCATGAACGCCTGCTTGCGAGCGGCGCCACAGAACCCAAAGGCCGAGTTCGCGCCAATCTTCAGGCTGAGTTGCAACGCGTCCAGCGTCTCCACCCGGGTGCGACACGCGCCACTGCGCTTCGCCTTCTTCAGGTCAGCCTTGACTAGTTTGCGCCGGCGCATGAACCCGTCCACGATCGACGCCAGGATGCCCTTGGGGGCCGCCTGCTCCTCTTCGGGGCCTTCACCGCACAGCCGAAAAGCGACCCCGGGCTGCGCCGTGGCATAGTGCCGGGGGTGGCGCCGCCAGAACGCGCTGACGGCCATCAAAGCTGCCCGATCCCGGTACCCCAGAAAGTCGGCAACTTTTTCCCCACCCCGTGGCAACCCCAGCGCCCGCACCACGTCGACCCCGTGCAACCCGTACGCCTGCAGCCGTGTCTCGTGGCTGATGTTGTGCGCCACAATGATGGTCGGGTACAGCGACAGGAAATCGAACACGCCGACGTTCTCGTGCAACCCCTTTTGGGCCGTCAGGACGCACCCGCCGGTGAACCCGTCGCCCACGCCACACGCGGCCCGGTCGGCATCGAACGCGCGCGCCTCGGGCAGGTGGAACTGCCGGGGCCTAGCCTGGGCCGCGCCGTACGCCAGATTGCAGTACGTCCGTATCATGGTGCCGCTGGCCTCTAGGGTCGTCTTGACGGTGCATCTGGAAGCGCGCGCCAGCTCGATGGCCTGGGCGTACAGCTGTCTCTTTCTTAGAATCTGGTGCGGCAACACGGTATCCATGGCGCAATACCGCGCCAGGTCCGCCATACCCCGGGGTGTCCCGGCCATGGCGTCAATGGCATGATAGTCGCACTCGATCTTGCCGCGGCCCAGCTCGGCCTGGGCCACGTCCTCCAGCCGGTAGGACGGGGCGCGCACCCCCGTGCGATACAGCTCCAGGCCGTCGCACAGGATAACGCCGTCGATGCTGGCGGCAAACCGCTTCGTTGCGCCCTGCGTCCAGTGCCGCACCCCGGTTGGCACGTCAATGCCGCGCCTTTCCGACCGCCTCAACAAGTACTGCAGGTCAAACTGGACCACGTTCCACCCCACGATGACGCCGCCGTGCCACCGGCGCGCGACCCACCGCCACCAGTCCGCCAGCATCGCGTCTTCGCTGGCCGCCTGGTGCAAGACAAGGCCGTCACCCGGTGCGTCACACGGCTGGCCGGCGAACACCACCTGCTGCTGGATGGCGTCGCTCTGCATGCGGCACACCGACACGGCGATCACCAGCACTTCGTGCTCGGCGTCCTGGGGCTTGGGGAAGCCGGACGTGGCGCTGGTGCGCACCTCGATGTCGACAGACAACACCAGTGCGTCGACCGCCGGTGCCTGAGTGTCGCCGGCATCCATGGCCACCGGCACGGCGCGGCTGCTCTCCAGGTCAAACACCCCATTCACATCCATGCCCCTTTCTAAAAGGTACCGCTGCAGGCGGCACAGCCGGCCGGACCGCAGGTAGTCGTACACCTGGGCCGGCACCTTGGAGCGCTCCTCGTGCAGGTGATCGGCCAGGTTGCGCGCCTCGACCGGTGCGGCAAAGGTCAGCCGCATCCAGCACTCGTGGTCGGCCGTCCACGGCTGCACGCCGTCGTCCGTCAGCGCAGCGCGTTCCCGGCCGTCCAGATGCGCGGTGCGAACGGGATTCTTGCACCGGGCGCCGACCCACGCGCACACGTACCGGATGCCGCGCTGGGTCGCGCGCACCACCAGCGTCGTCTCGATGTCGTACGCGCGCTGGACGGGATCGCCGTTGTCGACGCGCGTGCCGTAGACCCGGACCGTCGGGGCGCGGTCGTGCGTGGCGGCCTTGACGTCCAGGATGCGGAACCCGACGGACATGCCACGGCGCGTGTGGGGATGGGGTGCGCGAGTGATGCATCAAGCAGGACCCGGCCTAGCTTTGGTGTTAATTAGCCAGGGAAGAAAGCCAGGAGAAATTGTCCTACCTGTTGTTGGTGTTAATTAGCCAGGGAAGAAACCCAGGCAAAATCGAGAGCGTTCGGCGGGTCACGGATTGACCCGGCACGGCGCCGCCGGAACGCGCGCGGAACGTTCGGCGGGTCACATATTGACCCGGCGCCACCCCAATTGACACCACCAAAATTTTGCCGCCGAAACGCGCGCGGAACGTTCGGCGGGTCACGGATTGACCCGGCGCCGCCGGAACGCGCGCGGAACGTTCGGCGGGTCACGGATTGACCCGGCGCCACCTCAATTGACACCACCAAAA
>MDTA01124521.1_pt1 | contig 12782 bp, 9 predicted proteins | sample 811151 | NCBI WGS metagenome assembly MDTA01 (sample SAMN05326648, study PRJNA326480) | marine metagenome | isolation source: seawater | place: Indian Ocean: South | collected 2010
GATTTGAACTGGAGAGGTATGTGTTCTTAGCAAAGTTTTCATATCTTGATCTAAATAAAAAGTATCATGCATATCCTTTGCAGGATGATTTTCTGGAGTATTAAGAGCTGTAAAGTTATTATATTCATTTTCTACATCAGGTCCTTCTTCAACAGAAAATCCAATCTCAGAAAAAATAGATGAAATTTCATCTATAACTTGTGAAACTGGATGTACTTTACCAATTTTAAATTCTTTTTCGGGTAATGTTACATCCACCTTTTCTTTTTGGACTTTTTCAATAATATCTTTATCTAATATTTCGACCAGTTTTAATTTAAAAATATCAGATAGATCTTGTTTAATCTTATTTATGTTAGCAGCAAACAATTTTTTTTCTTCTGTAGGCAAACTACTAAGTTTTTTAAACTCTGAATTAATTAAACCACTCTTCCCTAATACCTCTGATTTAATTAAGTCAAGTTCTCTAACTTTTAAACATGAATTTATCTTATCTTTATATTCAGCTATCTTTTTTTCAATTTCTGACATTTTTACAGATTATTTCTTAAAACAGGAAAAACAATAGAGAAGATTTACTTAATTAAGTGCTGCTTGAGCTTTTTTAACAATAGTTTTAAAAGCTTCTGGATTATAATAAGCAATTTCTGCTAAAATTTTTCTATCTATTTTTATTCCTGATTTAATTAGACCATTTATAAATTTAGAATAAGTTAAGCCTTCTTGTCTAACACCTGCATTGATTCTTTGTATCCATAAGGATTTAAAATCTCTTTTTTTATTCCTTCTATCTCTATAAGCATATTGCATTGCCTTTTCCATAGCTTGTCTTGCAACTCTAATTGTATTTTTTCTTCTACCCCATTGACCTTTGACTGCTTTAAGAACTTTTTTGTGTTTGGCTTTACTTGTAACTCCTCTTTTAACCCTTGCCATGTTATCCTCTTAAGTTATATGGCATGAAAGATTTAATTATTTTGCCATCTTGTTTGGACATTATTGTTGTGCCCCTTTGTTTTCTTATTTGTGAATTAGTTCTTTTAATCATACCATGTCTTTTTCCTGCTTGAGACATAATTACTTTGCCTTTAGCAGAGATTTTAAATCTTTTTTTAGCTGAACTTTTTGTTTTTAATTTAGGCATAATTTTTCAGGTTTATACTAATTAAAATATTAATTTACAACTGCAATTATTGCTTATAATGGCTGAATAACCATTATCATTTGTTTGCCTTCGAACTTTGGCTGCAATTCCACTTTACCAATTGATTGCATATCCATTTTTATTTTCTCCATCAATTGATTTCCAAGATTTGTGTGTTGCATTTCTCTTCCTTTAAACTTAATTGTAAATTTTACCTTATCACCTTTAGAAATAAATTTTTGAGCATTTTTTATTTTAAAAGTATAATCATGAACTTCAGTGACTGGTCTTAGCTTGATTTCTTTAAGCTCGATCTTTTTTTGTTTTTTTTTTGCTTTATTTAATTTTTTTTGTTGATCATATTTATACTTACCCATGTCCATTATCTTACAAACAGGAGGTTTTGCATTAGGCGCTATTTCTATTAAGTCTAAATTTTCTTTTTGGGCTATTGAAATAGCCTCTTGAATATTTATAACTCCAAGGTTTTCTCCATCGGAATTTATAACTTGTACCTCAGGAGAAGTAATCCTATTATTAGATCTAGGTCCCCTTGCTTTTGTTCTCTTTTGAAAATAATTTTGTTTTGGAAATGGCACTTAATTTTTAGGAGATTTACTTAATTCAGAATATTTTTTTACAAACTTATCTAATTCCATAATTTCTTGTTTATTAGAATCCAATCTTCTAATAGTTACTGTATTAGAGTCAACTTCTTTTTTTCCACAAATTAGCAATAGAGGTATTTTTTTTAACGAATGTTCTCTTATTTTGTAATTTAAATTATGATTTTTTAAATCAACTTGGCTTTTTAAACCATTAATCTGTAATTGATAATTAACTTTTTTTGCATATTCATCAAAATCCTCTGAAACAGGAATAACCATTGTTTGAACTGGACAAATCCAAAACGGAAGCTTTCCAGAATAGTGTTCGATTAATATTCCTATAAATCTCTCTAAAGATCCAAATAAAGCTCTGTGCAGCATTACAGGAACTTTTTTAACACCATCTCTATCCACATATGAAGCTCCCAATCTTCCTGGTAAATTTAAATCAACTTGCAGTGTACCACATTGCCAATCTCTTCCTATAGCGTCTCTTAATACAAATTCGATTTTTGGACCATAAAATGCTCCTTCGCCCTTATTTATACTATACTCTAAACCAGTTTCTTTAATTGCCTCCAATAAAGCTTTTTCTGATTTATCCCAAACTTCATCTTCTCCAACTCTAATATCGGGTCTATCAGAATATTTTAAAATTACATTCTCAAATCCTAAATCTTTATAAATTTCTAAAATTAAATTTGTAACAGATAAACATTCTGATGTGATTTGGTCATTAGTGCAAAAAATGTGAGCGTCATCTTGCGTGAATGCCCTAACCCTTAATAATCCGTGTAATGCTCCAGATGGCTCGTATCTATGAACTTTGCCAAACTCAGACATCTTTAAAGGCAAGTCTCTATAACTTTTAAGACCTTGATTAAAAACTTGTACACATCCAGGGCAATTCATAGGTTTAATTGCGAAAACTTTTTCATCAGGTGTGGTTGAGGTATACATATTTTCTCCAAATTTATCCCAGTGCCCTGATTTTTCCCATAGAGATCTATCTAAAATTTCTGGAGTATTTATTTCTTGATATCCAGCCTCATTCTGTTTTGTTCTCATATACGTAATTAATCTTTGAAAAAGATTCCAACCTTTTTGATGCCAAAAAACAGAGCCTGGACTTTCCTCTCTGAAATGAAAAAGATCCATCTCTTTACCTAATTTTCTATGGTCTCTTTTCTCTGCCTCCTCAAGCATATTAAGATAATTATCAAGGTCTTTTTTTGAACTCCAGCACGTACCATAAATTCTTTGAAGCATTTCATTTTTAGAATCACCTCTCCAATATGCACCTGATACTTTTGTAAGTTTAAAGGCTTTTCCAATTTTACCTGATGAGGTCAAATGTGGGCCTCTACATAAATCATGCCAAGTATCACCATGATGATAAATTGACAACTCTTCATTTTTTGGAATACTTTTTATGATTTCTGCTTTGTATTTTTCTCCTATTTTTATAAAATGGTTTATTGCCTCATCTCTTTTCCAGACCTCTCTTTTTGTAGTCACGTCTCTGTCAATTATTTCAGACATTCTTGTTTCTATTTTATTAAGATCATCACTAGTAAATGGTTCCTTTCTAGCAAAATCATAATAAAAACCGTTTTCTATAACTGGACCAATTGTTACTTGAGTGCCTGGATATAACTCTTGTACTGCCATAGCCATAATATGGGCAGCGTCATGTCTTATTACCTCAATACCTTCTTTATCTTTAGATGTAATAATTCTTACGGATGAGTCTTTTAAAATATTATATTTAAGATCTTTTAATTCGCCGTCTACCTCCATTATTAGAGCTTGTTTGGCCAGAGAGTTGCTTATTTTCTTCGCGATCTCCAAACCATTAATCTGATTCTGAAATGACAGTTTTTTTCCATCTGGTAATTTTATATCAGGCATTAATTAACTTTTTGTACTCTGAATAAGTAGTATTACACATTTTTTCAACATTAAATTTAGCTTTAACGTTTTTTCTTCCCTCCGCCCCAATGCCATTCAAAGTTACCTCACTTAAATTAAGTATTTCTGACAATTTTTCGCTTAGTGCTCTTGGATTTCCTGCCTCAAAGAGAAAACCTGTTTTGTTATTTATGATTGTTTCATTTGAACCACCTATGTTACTTGCTATAATTGGTTTTTCCATTGACTGTGCTTCAACTGATACTCTGCCAAAAGCTTCTGGCTCTATAGAGGTAGACACAATAACATCTGAAATTTCGTATGCTATTGGCATTAAATCTAAATGATCTACAAATTTAATTTCATTAACAAGCCTATATTGTTCTACAAGACGTACCAATTTTTTCTTATAAATTTTTCTTCCTTGATCATTACCTAGAATGATAGCAATAAACTCAATATTGCTTTCGTTTTTTTTTAAATTATTTAAAGCTTCTATAAACATTTCTTGTCCTTTCCAGGAAGTTAATCTTCCTGGTAATAATATAATTTTTTTATTATCAGCTATTTTCCATTTTTTTTTTAATAAATTTTTATCATTTTCATTTATTTTTTTTGGGTTGAAGTAGTCAACATTGATGCCTCTAAATATTACTAAAAATCTTTGATTTGAATTTAAATATTTTGTGTAATTTTCTTGGATATGAGAAAAAATAAAGTTTGATCCAGCAATAAGCAAGTCAGATCTAACCATTACTGAATTATACCATTTTTTTATTTTAGATTTAAAATTATAAGTCCCATGAAAAGTAGTTACAAACTTTCTTCTAGTAATTTTTGTAGCAATAAGACAAGACCAAGCTGGAGCCCGACTTCTTGCATGAACAATATTAATATTAAAAAAAAGAATAATCATTGCAAGTATCATTGCGTTTAAAATAATCAAAATTGGATTTTTCGATTGCACTGGTAATCTAAAAATTTTTACTTTTTTTTTATTTATGTACTTTAATAGTGGTCCACCACTTGTAACTATGTAAGATTTACAGTTGTTTTCATTTAAGTAATGCGCAAGATCGAAGCAGCCAGTTTCTGCTCCTCCGTAACCTAATTTTGGTATAACTTGTAATACTTTTATTTTTGATGACATTGGGTATATTTATATATTAAGTAATAATCCGAATAAACTTTTATGAACAAAATTAAATACCTTAAATTATCAAATAATCTGAAAATTAGATACTTTACGAACAACTTAAAGAAGAATTTTGTCGTAGTTTTTTTACACGGGTTTATGTCTGATATAGATGGAGAAAAACCCAAAATTTTTAGCAAGTTTTGTACCAAAAAAAAAATAAGTTTTTTAGCAATTGAGTACTCGGGGCATGGTAAATCATCAGGAAAATTTACTGACGGCAATATAAGTAAATGGAGTAAACAAGTCACAATAGTAATAAAAAAAATCATAAAAAAAAGAAAATTTATTCTAATAGGCTCAAGTATGGGATCATGGATATCTGCTAAGCAATTTGAATTTTTTGAAAATCAGATAAGGGGATTTATTGGTATTGGTTCAGCCCCAGAGTTTCTTGAAAGAGTTATGTGGAAAAAATTTTCGAGTAAAATGAGAAAAAGAACAATTAATGAGGGTATTTATAACCTGAAACATGGTGGTTACGAGTACCCAATCACATATCAATTAATTAAAGACGGAAGAAAAAACAAAGTGTTAAATAAAAAAATAAAATCTAGAATACCTGTAACATTATTTCATGGATCAAAAGATGAAGCTGTTCCTGCTATATACTCTCGAAAACTAATAAAAGTTTTTGGGAATGCAAAAAAGAAATTAGTTATTATAAAGAATGGTGATCATAGTTTGTTTGCTAAAAAATATCAAAAAGTTATACTAAAAGAACTTAATACAATATTACAGTATCTAAATTAACTAGCTTGATCTCTTAAATCTTTAATTGATATAGGATTTTCTAATTTGTCTATCATTTCTTTTGGACAAATTTGGAAAAAATTGGCTATCTCTGTATCAAAATTATTCAGAATATTTTCAGATAATTTGGAATTAGTTTCTTTAAAATGCTCATCTATAAGATTTTTTAAAAATGTTTTCCAATAATCAGTCTCTAACCTTTGCCAAATTACTGTTTCTGGGTTTACTCTTTTTTCAAATTCTTTTTTAATATCGTAGACGAATGCCATACCTCCAGTCATTCCTGCTCCAAAATTATCTCCTACTTCACCTAAAATAACTATATTTCCTCCTGTCATATACTCACATCCATTAGAGTCACAACCCTCAATGACTGATGTAGCACCTGAATTTCTCACAGCGAATCTTTCTCCTGCTTGACCAGATGCAAATAATTTTCCTGAAGTAGCTCCGTATAAAACGGTATTACCTATTATTGTATTCTCATATGATACTAATTTACTATCATCATCTAATTTAATAGATATAATTGCTCCTGATAGTCCTTTTGCGACATAGTCATTAGCATCTCCGTTAAGATTTAATTTTAATCCCTTAGTTCCAAAAGCTCCAAATGATTGTCCAGCCGACCCTCTAAAATTAATTTTTAGAAAATTATCTTTCAAAGCGTTATTGCCAAATTTTTTATAAATATTATAAGAAATTCTTGTTCCAACAGCTCTATCGGTATTTTTTATATTGTAAATTTTTTTATTTTCAACATTGTTATCAATACAATTTTCAATTTCTGGCCATATCTTTTGATCAAGTGTGTCAGGAACCTGGTTTATAATTTGTTTTTCACAATATCTTTGATTTTTTCCAGGATCTGCTTGTACAAATAAAGGATTTAAATCTAAATCATCTAAGTTGGGAGATCCTTTGCTTACTTGTTTTAATAAATCAGTTCTGCCAATAATCTGATTAAGATTTTTAAAACCTAAATTTGCTAATATTTCTCTTACTTCTTGCGCGATAAATCTGAAAAGATTTACAACTTTATCAGGTGTGCCTGTAAATTTCTCTCTTAACTTTTCATCTTGAGTACAAACTCCTACCGGACATGTATTTGAATGGCATTGTCTAACCATAATACAGCCCATTGCTACTAAAGATGTTGTTGCAACCCCAAATTCCTCTGCACCCATCATCGCAGCTATAACTACATCCCGACCAGTTTTTATTCCTCCGTCAGTTTTTAGTGTAACCGTATGTCTTAAATTATTTAATGTTAAAACCTGATTTGCCTCTGTCAATCCCATCTCCCAAGGTATACCAACGTATTTGACGCTAGTTTGTGGTGAGGCTCCAGTTCCTCCATTATGACCAGAGATCAATATTATATCCGCTTTAGCCTTTGCAACACCCGCAGCTATGGTTCCTACACCCGAAGATGCAACTAATTTAACACTCACTCTAGCTTTGGGATTGATTTGTTTTAAATCATAAATTAATTGAGCCAGATCCTCAATTGAATATATATCATGATGCGGTGGTGGAGAGATAAGTGTTACTCCTGGAGTGGAATGTCTTAATTTTGCAATCTCATTAGTTACTTTAAAGCCTGGAAGTTGTCCACCTTCGCCTGGTTTTGCACCTTGTGCAATCTTAATTTCTATTTCATTACAATTGTTTAAATAATCCACTGTAACACCAAATCTTGCTGATGCTATTTGTTTAACCCTAGAATTTGCTGAGTCCCCATTTTGTAATTTTTTAAATCTTACTGAGTCCTCTCCGCCTTCTCCACTACAAGAAGCTCCTTTAATTCTATTCATTGCTATTGCGAGAGTTTCATGAGCTTCTTTAGACAGTGCTCCATGTGACATGCTCCCACTCCCAAACCTTTTTAAGATATTCTCAACAGGTTCTACCTCGTTAATATTTATTGAACTATTTTTCTTAAAATCAATTAAATCTCTAAGGCTAATAGGAGGTAAATCATAGATGCCTTTGGTATATTTTTTATATGTTTCGTAGGATGAATTTGAAACTGAACTTTGTAATAAATGAATTAATTTTCCCTGATACTGATGTTTCTCACCATTTTTTCTATATCTGTAAATTCCTCCAATAGGCAAAATAGTGTTAGTGGTTTTAAATGCATCTTTATGAATACCACGTATTTTTTTTTCAATTCCTGTAAGTCCTATACCTGAAATTTTTGATGTTACACCTGGAAAAAATTCACTTACTACAGATCTGCTTAGGCCAACTGTTTCGAAATTACATCCACCACGATAAGAACTTAAAACAGAAATCCCCATTTTTGACATAATTTTAAGAAGTCCTAAATTTACAGATTTAATGTATCTTATTACACAGTCCTCAAAAGAGAGATTTCCAAATAAATTTCTTTTATATCTTTGATAAAGACTATCAAAAGCTAAATAAGGATTTACTGTAGTAGCTCCAACCCCTATTGCAGTAGCAAATGAATGTGTATCTAAACATTCTCCTGATTGAACATTTATTGAAACATATCCTCTTAGACCTAGTTTTACGAGATTTGTGTGTACTGCTCCAACACTTAGCAATGTGGGAATTGGAAATCTGTCATGTGAAATATTTTTATCTGATAAAATAATTTGTGTTACTCCTTTTCTTACTGCCTCCTCTGTATTTTTTTTTAATAAATATAAAGCATCTTCAAGGGATTTGTCCTTCTCAAAAGTACAATCAAAAATTTTATTATTATCCCCAAAATACGTTATAAATTTTTCAAACTGAGAATTTGATAGTATGGGAGATTCCAAAACATAAATATTTTCCTCTGTTAAATTGTTGAAGTCTAAAATATTTCCCAAATTTCCAAATCTAGTTTTTAAACTCATTACCTTGTTCTCTCTAAGAGAGTCTATTGGAGGATTTGTTACCTGGCTAAAGTTCTGTCTAAAATAATGGTAGAGCGGTCTATATTTGTCTGATAACACAGCAAGCGGCGTATCATCACCCATAGATCCTGTTGCTTCTTTTGCATCCTCTGCCATTGGATGAAGTATAAGCTCTAAATCCTCTAAACTATAACCGAAAGTATGCTGTCTTGTTTTTAAATCTAAATTTTCATAAAAAGGTTTTTCTTTTTCTATTAAGAATTTTTTGTCTAAATCAATTATCTGATTATTAAAATGTTTGTACTCTTTTGATAAATAATCTTTTATTTGCGTATTTGTAAAAACTTTACCTTTTTCAATTCTTACACCTAAAATTTCACCTGGACCAAGTCTTCCTTTTGAGATAATGGTGTCTTCTTTTAAATCTACCATCCCAGTTTCAGATCCTGCAAATAATAATTTATCTTTAGTTATTGTGTATCTTAAAGGTCTTAAACCGTTTCTATCAGAGGCTACTATAACCCATTCATTGTCGGTACCAGCTATAGCTGCCGGTCCATCCCATGGTTCCATGGTGCTATTTAAAAAATTAAAAAGTTTAAGTTGATTAGTTGGTAAAATTTTATTTTTTTTTGACCATGCATCAGGTATTAGCATCAACTTTGTTAGCGGAGCAGAATGACCTGACATTGTAAGTAGTTCAAAAACGTTGTCTAAAGAAGCGGAGTCGGAGTTGCCGTCTGGAATTACAGGTTTTAAATTCTCCATACCCTCAAATTTTGAGCTGAACATTTCTTGTTCGTGGACTTTCATCCAGTTAATATTTCCTTTTAAAGTATTTATTTCACCATTATGTGCAATAGATCTAAATGGTTGTGCTAAATCCCAACTTGGTGCTGTGTTTGTTGAAAATCTTTGATGAAATATAGCATATCTAGATTTAAATCTCTCGTCTTTTAAGTCCACGAAAAAATCAGACAATGCCTCCGCCAAAAACATCCCCTTATAAATTATAGATTTGGAGCTAAAGGAACAAATATAAAAATTATTGAGATTTTTTGCTCTACATTTATTTTCAATCTTTCTTCTTGTCTCGTATAATTTTCTCTCTAAATTTTTTCCTGATATTTTATTATCGTTTGTCTTAAAAAGTACCTGAGTAATTTCAGGTCTTGTTATCTCAGCTTTTTCACCTAAAAATTTAGGATCTACTGGCACCTGTCTCCAACCATATATATAAAAGTTGCTCTTTGTTAGTTCACTTTCCACAACTGTTCTACAAGCCTCTTGTGCTGAATAATCATTTCTCGGAAGAAATATCATTCCAACGCATACCTCATCTTCACTTTGATGTTTGTGCCCTGTGGCCTCTATTTTTTCTATGAAAAAATCTGATGGAATTTCAATATGAATGCCTGCACCATCCCCTGTTTTACCATCTGCATCAACTGCACCTCTGTGCCAAACTGCTTTTAATGCTTTAATACCATATTCAACGACTTGCCTAGTTTTTTTTCCATCAGTTGAGGCGACTAAACCAACTCCACAAGCATCATGCTCCATTTTTTCATCGTAAACATTAGCCTCCTTTAAAATTTGCAAATTTTTTTTTCTTAAACTCATTATGCTACTTTTCTTTTTCTCTTTGAATTAATAAATTTTGATATCTGTTCGGATACGTCTCTACCGTCTTTAATTGCCCAGACTACAAGTGAAGCACCTCTAACTATATCCCCTGCCGCAAAAACTCCTGGCACGGATGTTTCCATAGTTTCAAAATCAATTTTTATTGTTCCCCATCTCGTAACCTTTAGCCTTTGTTCGTTAAATAAATTTGGTAAATCCTCAGGGTCAAACCCTAATGATTTTATTACTAAATCAGCTTTAATATTAAAACTTGAGTCTTTTATTATTTCTGGTCTTCTTCTTCCACTATCATCTGGTTCCCCCAATTGAATTTTGTTTACATCAACACTTTCAACTTTGTTTTTACCATTAAATTTATAAGGACTGCTTAACCAGACAAATTCAATTCCTTCTTCCTCAGCATTTTGAACTTCTCTAGATGATCCAGGCATATTATCTTTATCTCTTCTATACAAACATTTTACAGATTTTGCTTCTTGCCTAATTGCTGTTCTTACACAATCCATAGCAGTATCACCGCCACCAATCACAACCACATCTTTTCCTTTAGCATTCAGTGTTCCATCATCAAATAATTTTACATTATCCCCTAATCCTTTTTTGTTTGAGGCTGTCAAAAAATCCATAGCTGGAAAAATGTTATTTAGATCACTACCTGGTAAATTAATCTCTCTAGCTTTATAGACGCCAGTAGAAATTAATATGGCCTCATGTTTATTTCTGAGATCCTCTAACGTAGCATCTTTTCCAACTTCAAAATTATGCACAAATTTAATTCCACTCTCTTCTAGTAGATTAGTTCTTCTTTGAACGACGTGCTTCTCAAGTTTAAAGTTTGGTATGCCGTAAATTAGCAAACCACCAGATCTATCATATCTATCATAAATCGTAACCTTAAAACCTTGTTTTCTAAGTTCCTCGGCACAGGCAAGACCTGCTGGACCCGCTCCAATTATTCCAACACTTTCTTCTCTCTCATTTTTAATTTCAATAGGTTTAACCCATCCCTTTTCCCATGCGTTTTCTGTTATAAATTTTTCTACAGATCCAATAGTTACTGTCCCATGTCCAGATTGCTCAATTACACAATTACCTTCACACAATCTATCTTGGGGACAAATTCTTCCACATACTTCAGGCATGTTATTTGTGCTTTGTGAAAGTTCATATGCTTCCTCTAATCTTCCTTCGGCTGTTAATTTTAACCAGTCTGGAATATTGTTACTTAAAGGACAATGTACTTGGCAAAAAGGGACACCGCATTGCGAACATCGACTTGATTGCTCCTTTGCTCTATCTGTAATAAATTCTTTATAAATCTCGTTAAAATCCTCTTTTCTCTCAATAATTTTTCTTTTAGGTGGTGTTTGTTGACCTAAATTGACAAATTTTAACATTTTTTCTGACATAATGAGCGAACTCCTATACTATAATTTGGTTGTATAAAAGTTAAAAAAGGACAATATATATTACCTAAATTTTTAAAAAAACCTTATTTTCTAACTATTTTTAACATGTTGCATATCTAATATGCATTCAAGGAATTGCTTTATTTTGACTTTAATTAGTTTACGAACAAACTAAACGCAATGATTTCATATTATTCTCAAATAGTAATTTTATCAATTGTTCAAGGTATTTCAGAATTTATACCAGTTAGTTCATCTGCACATTTGCTGGTTATGTCTAACTTAAGTAATTTTAATTTTGCTTCTTTAGAAATAGACGTAAGCCTTCATCTAGGATCCTTAATTGCAATTTTAATTTATTTTAGAAAAGATTTGATCACTATTTTTAAAAATAAAAAATTATTATATTTAATAATATTTGGATCTATTCCCTTAATAATTATTGGTTATGTTCTTCATAGTCTTGGGATTGTATATTTGTTTAGAAATATAAAGGTTATAGCATGGACAACTTTAATATTTGGAATTTTACTTTATGTATCGGATAAAAAGGATACGACAAAAAAATTTGAGGATAATTTAAATACAAAAAATATAATTTTGATTGGATTGTTTCAAGCAATAGCTATTATTCCGGGAGTAAGTAGATCTGGTATTGTTATAACAGCTGGAAGATTATTGAATTTTTCTAGAATCGATTCAGCAAAAATTGCTTTCATTTTGTCAATACCTGCCTTAACAGGAGCTAGTTTTTTAGGTTTGAGCAATGTAATAGATGAAAACATTAAATTTAATTTAATTATTTTTATCTCAATTTTTTTTTCTTGTATATTTTCTTATTTAACAATTAAATTTTTATTATTTTATCTGAAAAAATTTTCACTTAAAGTCTTTGTGTACTATAGAATAATTTTAGCTGTAATTTTATTTTTAATTTCTTATAGTTAATTTTTTTATCGTTGGTAAAATTTGAGACATTAAAACTGCAATCAATATCAGAAAACATCCAATAATATTATTCATATCTAATATTTGATTTAATATTATCCAACCTGCTAATGCTGCAAATACTCCTTCTAGAGAATAAATTATTGCAGCCGGTGCCTCATCAATATTTTTTTGTGCATACATCTGTAATGTAAAGGCTATTCCTCCAGAAAAAACTCCTGCATATATGATTGAATAATGTTCTAAAAGAATATTCGATAAATTTATATTTTCAAAAATCGAAGCCAAAATTAA
>MDTA01007094.1_pt1 | contig 12781 bp, 15 predicted proteins | sample 811151 | NCBI WGS metagenome assembly MDTA01 (sample SAMN05326648, study PRJNA326480) | marine metagenome | isolation source: seawater | place: Indian Ocean: South | collected 2010
AGTTTTAGATTTGGACTTTTTTTCCGATGGTTTTTCGGGATCGTACTGTTTTCGTATTTGTTCCAATTTGACACCGCCGTCAAAACTGTCATATTCATTTTGAATTTGTTCCTTATGATAATCCATGGCAATTTTAGAATACTGTCTCGGTTTTTCGTAATCTGTGTATTCGTTTTCGTCCCTGGTACCCTCACCACAAAAGTGGGTTGGATTTTTTTTCGCTGCGTCACTGTTGTACATATTTAGGGGTTCGCAAAATCCGTGTTTGTGGTTTCCAAATGTGAAAAAGGCCAAAAGTAGGAAACCGATAAGAATGACAGAGAATACGATCGACAGCGTAAGAGAGCTGTCTAAGTATTCAGAATGCGTATGAGGCATATTTTTTATTAATGCACATATTTAAATTACATTTCATTGGGATCTAAATTAGCTCGATCCCGGGGTCACGGTGGCGGCCGCGCTGCCGGACACGCGGTAGAACTTGACATCCGTGGCACCGTCGGTAGTGTCCTCCACAGCCTCGAAGGTAAGATCGAGACCCCACTGGGCACAAGGAGTGGCGGTCTTGAGGTTGATACCGACGCTGCCGAGAGCAGTGCCGTTGATGAAACCGGCAATCTTGGAGTCAGAGTCACCGCGCTGCACAATGACGGAGTGGGCGCTGCCGCTGTTGGCAACGCCGAGGGTCACGCGGCACTTGAAACCGACCTGGAAGGTGGCAGGCAGGGTGATTGTGGTCTTGGCGGAGGACATGACACGGATCTCCTTGCCGTGATGGTCCTCGTTGTCGAGAGCGACGGTGGCCTCGGCCGAACCCTTGTTCACCTCGAGCACGTCCTTGACGGCTGCCGCCGAGCCCTCGTCGAGCTGGTTCACGACCTGGGAAAATCCAGTCATGCGATCATCGAGAATAGCACCAGAGAATGCAAATGATGTAGCCATTGTTTTTATTTAAGTACAACATTTTATTTTCAATCCAGTCAGACACGGCTATGGCAAAAATAAATGTTTTTCTAAAGTAAACATGATGGCGAACAAGGCACTTGGAGACCCAATCGGGCTCAACAAAAAGGATGAGGAAGAGGGCGGAATTCTAACCCAGTATTCGTATAATGCGACGTCCGCAGCATTGCTGTTTTCTACCTTTTTCATACTATTTGGCATCGCCCTCACGGGGATGGCCTCGAAGTGCGGCGAAACCGCCGGGACCACCGCCACCATTTCTATGCACATGCTGGCAGCCGTAGTCGGCGGAATCTGTGGATTCCTCTCGACCGACTATCCTACTGGCAACAAGACCGGTCGTGGATTCATGATGATGATTATGTTTGGTTTTATCCCGCTTGCCATACAGGCATTCATGTTTATGAAATCGAAAAGTCGGGTGGGAAACAAGGTGTTTGGTACATACGCGATGTTTGGTTTATTCGGTCAGTCGGCGGCGAGACTTTCTATCGATCTACAGGATTTGGAAGGCGATCAGATTGACCTGGGATACTACGCCACGACTCTTGCGCTGGCGGGTCTTTCGTTTTTGCTGAGTTTGGGCTCGGCGTTCACAAAGACCGAAAAGTGTTCTGGTTCGAAACCAAGCCCCGGTTTGGCGTCGATGAAGCCGAAGCTAGAGAGACAACAGAGCGTCCTACCTGCGATACCCGGAGAGATTAAACTAGGCAAAGTTGATAAGAATATGGCAGAAAAGACGGACGGGTTTGTACCCGGCCTTTAAGTTTGCCAGTAATATTCGATTTTTGGATCGGGAGTCCGGGGTCCTCCAATGTGATCTTCGAACTCTTCGATAAATTTCTTTACCCGCGCCTAGGTTTGCTTCTTTTCTTCTTGGAAATCCCACTGATTCAGATGGTACTGAATTGCCTTTTTAAACTCCTTAGCATTCTGGCTAGGTTTACGATTGTGATTGCATTTACAAAGACTCGCCTTGCAGTGTGTGGTTCCCATGCTTTTGTTTTTTATATAAATCATTATTATCACGAAGAGGTTACACCATGAAAAAATTTTTTTTTACTCAAAAAAACTTTTTTTGACGTAAAATTAATTTCCATTTGTCTTCTTATTGCTAACAATTTCAATTTTCGAATTGACGGTGATTGTCTTTTCTCCGCGCTTGTACGTCTTTGGAGTTTTCAGTTTCACCCGTTTCGCCGAAAATTCAAAAATGGCCTTTTCCTTTGGCGCCCCAACTTCGCGAATGTAAAAGGTACGAATCTTGTCAAACTCGTCCTTGGGGATTACCCAACGATTCGCACTTTTACGAGCTGCTCCTGCTGCCGTAATGCTTTTGTATGACCCCCCATTCTTTGGTGCGTTTCTCCCATCTTCGGGTTTGAATAGATGGAGCTTGTATGTCTTTTTCTTTTTGCCCTTGTGGTCATTCGTAACATTTTCGATTTCGTCCATCGTTTTTGTATCCTCAACGGAAACTTCGGTCGCATTTTGAGACTTTGGCATTTTTTTGTTACACAAAACAAAAAAAGGACAACCCATTAAGACCTTTCGATGAGGAAAAGATTGGTTCGACGAAGAGATTCTCAGATTCAATCAATGATGAAATATAAAAAGAGCGAATTGATAGCAGCTCACAAGCTGAAACATCCCAACGACCCTGCATTGTATCGTCGCAGCAAGAAGGAAATCGCCAAAGAGATAACGAGGGATCCGTGGTGGCCGGTTCGGGATTTTCCAGTAACCGTTTATGATCCAAAAAATGAAGAAAAAAAAGTTGTTGTAAATAAAAAATGAAGGCAATGAAACAGGCATTTACAGAACTGCTAACAGTCGTTCTTGCCCTTACGTTTTCGGTCAATTATAAACCCCCGCAAAAGTTGAAGAAGATACTCTCTTCTCCGGAATTCGTGGCATTTTCGGTTTTTGCTATTCTTTATTTGCAGTTGGGAAACGATCCTCTCAGAGCCTCGCTCTGGGCTGGGGCCTGGTTTCTCGTAGACAAGGCATTCAGGGATGCGGAAAAGTAATCCGCTAAGTAATGTGAAATTAAAATGTTTTGATAAATAAAACACATGGATCAGCTGACTGCTGTCAAAACACTAAATAGCGCACTAGATGAATATGCCCGCGGCGCGGTTTCGTCGTACGACGCCTGTGAAAAGGCGGGTCGTAGCAACTGCGATGATCAGTTTGAAAAGAATATGAAAAACGTCAAGCGGGGTAGGCAGACTGCCGTGCGTTTGAGGGACGCGATCAAGTCATTCTACGTATGCCAGCGCTCCTCGTCGGATCCCTCCGTATGTTCGTCTGGTGTCAAGAATTCGGTACGGGATATTGCTGCTTCCACGGCTCCTCGCGAAGAATCTGCTTCCCTTCCTAAGACTGCGATGGAAATGAGCAATGCTGCTGGAACAGCACCCAGTGCGTCCAAGATTATTCAACAGAATGATATGCAGCCCGAGCAGGTGGTTCCTCCTCAGAGCGCCAACTTTGATCCTTCTACTGTCTACGCTCAGCTGCCCCGAAGCAACCCCCTGGCACGAATTCCTCTACGCGATCTCGTTGGTCGGTCGATGAATGACCATGTGAAGAATCCCTTCAAGCTCGACATTCGCCCGCCTGTTTTCCCCACTTTGAAACCCAATATGTTTCTTGGTGTTCCCGAAGACCGCGTATACCAGATTGAAAGTTTGAAAAAGCAGTACCGCGCGCTCAACTCCGGTATCGGTTACAGCGGGCGTTCTGATGTGTACTGCAATCAATCCCTTTCGTAATTTATATCGAAATATGAATTCTCTTTTCCTCCTTGAGGGGTTTCATTTTTTCTACGATGTCGTCCTGTCCGATGCACTTTAATACGTTGGGGTCGCGATCTTTCGCAGCCCACAACGCATATAGCAGTGCATCTGCGACGTCGTCCTTCTTTTTCATGTTCAGATCCAGGTGAGACGTATTTTTGTCTCCGAGTTTGTCCAAAATTTGTTTCAGAATGAACTCCGAACACACCTTTCGATTCTTGTACACCTTTAGATCTCCTGGATTTTCTGGCATCAACTTCAGTTCAGCCGCAACATCAAATTTGCTCCTGGATTGTTTCAGATGTACCCTTATGCTGGGCATCATGGCTGTTAGATAACCGTGGATATGATGGCTCATGTCCTTTGTCTTTCCGTGTGAATATTGATATTCGATGTACACATCCCCCTCTTCGAGCATGTTCATCCGGTAGTAATTGCGGAAATTTTGGATGTTTCTCGAGATGTCGATTAGGTCAATGGATTCGATCGAGAATTTGTTTTCCATCAAAACCAGTTTGACAAAGGCGCAATTTTTCAATCCGGGATCGCATCCGTAAACAACCGACATATTCCTACAAGCATGTTATATTTTTGTTGCGTGTAATTAAAACATGCCAACAAGACGAAGGAGTCGAAGGCGATCCCGAAAAAAACGAAACATTAGTCGTAGAAGAAGTCGTCGCAAGAGTCGCCGCAGGAGCAAGAGTCGCCGCAGGAGCAAGAGTCGCCGCAGGAGCAAGAGTCGTCGCAGGAGTCGCCGTAGGGGTCGCCGCAAGAGTGCGTTGCTCCCTATTGTGACTGTGGGTTCCATCGCTGGGGTTGGATTGGGTGCCTATCTAGCCTTTCGGGGACAGGGATCTGGTGTGAGCAGGACACCTGGAAGAGTTTCCATGAGAGATGGGTATTCTGTTGGAGGTACGGCATTTGGTACCCCTACGGTTTCGAGGAATGTTGGAACCTCTGGACAATCTGCGCGCCCCGCAGAATCCCAGACAAATGAACAGGGTATGACATCAGACGGAGGTTCTCGATATCACACAAGGACGCCATATACAATTCAAAGTTTGTATGGAAGCGATTGGAAAAAAAAGCACAAGGCTCCCCCCGCTAAAACACCCGCACCGAGCGAACAAGGTGCTTTTGAGAGGACATTTGGTTCATTCGTGGGTGGAAAAACATTTACACCTACACAACTGGAAAACTTACTGGGTGAAAAGGTCATTGCGACCGGTGTATTTGCTTTTGCAACTGCGGGTGCATTGTATGCAGGAATACCGCCAGCTGATTTGGCTAAGTTTGGGTTACAAAATATTCCAAAAATAATAAAAGTAAAGAACCCGAACGAGCTATACGCATTGATGGCCGATATTTTAGGTAACAATATTGACATGAAGACTGCCCAACGTGACTCAGCAACTGTTCTGACTCTCGGAAAAATGGCCAACAGTTTTAACGAGGCGGTCAAAAAAGTTGGTGCGAAAGGAAAAAAGGAAATTATAGAACAAGTTAAAAAGGATCAAAATGATGACAGTGGTAATATCGCCAAGGCATTCAGCAAGGCTTTCAAGAAGAAGGACGGTGACGATAATTATGCGGTATCGGATATAATTTTGAGAGGTTTAACTAGCAGTGCGAAACAAGCGCTACAAGGTTTGACCACACAACAACTAGCTGAACGATTTAGCAATGCTATTAAGAATTAAAGCCCGTCCATAGCGTGGTGGCGACGGAGAACCGTACGCGAAAAAATGATGTGACGAGGACAGTGAGCATTCGCCACGTTTTCCCCGTCGATCATCAAGCATGTACAAGGCCTGGGAAGCCTTTGGTGCTCCGAATTTGTAGAGAACTTCCGAGCGAACGCGAGGTTGTTATCCAGAAGACGGCGTCGAACCAGACGAAGACGTTCCACCTCCTCCCTCAGATCCTTGATCTCTTGCGGCTCGTTCCTTGTCGGCTCGTTCCTTGGAAAGTTTGGCACGAATCCGTATGACACGTTCGAGAAGCTTACACCGCTTGTGGGGCTTGACGGGCGCAGGTTCGGGTGTTGCACACTTTCTTCGGGGCCTGGGCTTGCGAGGGATGAGAGCGAGGAATAAGGAAATTCTGGTGTGTGCTTCGAATCGCATTCTTCTGACGTTTCGGTAATGGGCACGAAGTTCAAGTCCTCGCGAAGAGCAGTAATCCTCCGGGCTGCATTCTGCCCCGATTGCGATGCCCCTGCGGATGTGGAGTCGCACCGCGGCTGCTGAGGGTACTGCGTAAATGTCCTCCCCATTGAACTTGCACGGATAAATCGGAAGTGCGTACTCTTCGACAAGCGAATTCAGGTAATCCGGGAAGGAAGGGATAAAAAAGACGTGAGCCAGAGGAGAGGGTTGCGAAACGGTTGGTTTCCCTGTCTTTTTTTCAAAGGTAAACCAAACAGAGGTGCGTCTAGGCATTCGAGATTTGGAATAGTGAGGAGCGCCGGTGAAAAAAAATGAAAGAAAGTCCAAAAATATAAAATGAGTCAAAAAATATTTTTTGACTTGAAATTTATTTTTTGATGAAAGAAAAAATTTCGGCGACAATCGAGACCTCACCCGATTTCCTCTCACAATTTTCGATGTTGGCATCGCTCCGTAAGAGAGACCTCGATTTTTTTGCGAACCATCTTCGTTCCCATGGAATCGAGCTGCGAACCTTCGAGTACATGAAATTCTACGGGAACTGCATTATTTGCGAATCCAGTACCATAGAAATTCTGGAGATGCTTGAAAAAGGCACACTTGGTCAGTGGTTCGAAGACATCGTGAAGCCCGATATGAAATATTTCAAACATTTAAAAATTGGATTGGACGCAAGCGAGAAGGAGAAGCTGGTGAAGGTTGCTATGGTATTGTCACCTGCGCCGCTAAAATGGATTTACGCGATTGATCGAGTGACCAAGGTCTACCGTGGAGACAGCCCCCCCGTGGTCGAACACCGATCGTTGTTTTTTAGTGAAAAACACAGACGAGATGTAGAAGTTTGTTCGAATCGCGCGGTTCGCACCATTTTTACAATAAGGTGATTAAGCCTTCAGGAACTTCCCGACCTTCGCTACCACGTCGCTCGCCTTACGATTCCCCGAATATTCTCCAACCGCCTTGCCCTTGTTCACGTATACGATTGTGGGAAATCCACGAACACTCAGTTTTTCAAATATGTTCGTGTCTTCCACTTTTGTGGCGTTAAAATATTTGAGTCCTCCTCCCAGTTGCTTTTTCGCTTTGAAAAAGTCGGGTTTGAAATTTACGCAGTGACCGCAGTCGTCACTCATAATTCCGACGGCAAACTTATCTCCATCGCTCAGCATGGATTCCAATTTCCTAAGCGATATCCCCTTTTCCGTACTGACTTTACCCCTGGAACTTCCCTTTGTTCCCTTGAACGGGTTCGACCATATCATATAGCCGACGGCCGCCAATATGCCGAGCAGACCGGCATAATGATACCACTTCCAGTCATTTTTTGACATTTTATATACATGCAATAAAAAACTATGTTCTAAATAAACGGATGGAGACTGATATATCTGGAAACTTTAAAAATCGACCGTCACAGTTTTTGGACTGGGTTGAGGATAGAGATGCTAATGAATCCGGGGTTAAAATCGCCACTGCGGAGGAAAGGCCATTCACGATAGATTTTCGCGCGACGAAAGGCGCGGTGGAAGAGCGAATCTGGCTTGATCACACCGATCGCAAAAGACTCACCGCTGAGCGACCCGATTACCTTGTGGTGGCTCCTGGAAATTCTCTTCACACGGACCTCGTCGAACTGCGAAAAGAAAATGCATTACTTCGTCGAAGAATAGAAACCGTGGAAGGGGAGGATGTACGACTGTTCGAAACTAAGAAAACTTTGATGAGAAAGGAAATGGATTTGAAAAGAAGAGAAAACTTACTTATGCAACATAAGCCTCGATCAATTCAGCAAGCATTGGCTCTTCGTCATAAAAAATATAAGTAGTAAGTAAATATGTCCGCAATAAGTATCGCACTTGGCGTTGGATCAGCTTTTGCAATAATCGGTTTAATTGTTCTCACCTTTTTGTGGCATCGCGCCGAATGCACAGAACAAGCGGATTGCACAGATGTCACAACAAAAATGTCTTACAGCCAGGCGGTTGAAAAATTGAAAGATTTACTTATGGAGAGCGGTGCAACCGGCGAACAAAATCGAAAAACATTCGTAGAAAACTTTTTCAAGCAATTGAAACAAACTTGTACGGTGTAATTTATATTATTCGTACCCACACATACGAGTACCGCTTGCCCTTCATCCAATTTCTCAAATTTGCGTTGTACTCGGGTCGGTACGTCTTCCTTCGAACCCACTTTGGGACTCCGCTGTATTGACGAACCAATTGTGCGAGAGGTGGTGGAAGATGATCTTTCAGAACTTTCAGAACAGAGATCATTTCTATTTCCCCCAATAATTTTTACTCTGTAAAATAAAATGAACCCATCGCGATGCACACTCCTCTCGCTGACATTCTTGATTACTGGGCTTTTCGACGCCGTTCTGCAACTCGCCGACCGCGGCTGGTTGCCGCCGGTCGAGTGGCTCGTGGGGGATAGCGACTGGTATGTCTCCCTGACCAAGGACGGAGGATACTTTGATCGCCACACCCCTCTGGCCGCGATCCTCTTGGCGGGCATTGTTGGGTTTGGGGCCCAAGCGATCATTCTGTCGATTGTTGACTTTCCAAAGGGATTCAAATCGTCCCTGAAATTCTTTCTGGTGACATTCATCGTAAGCGCCCTGTTTGGCCTTCTAATGAACGATGCATGGCCCGTATCCACGCGGCTGTTTCCGATTATCTCTCAAACCTATTACAAGGACTTGGGAAAGCCCAGATCGATGTTGACCGATGGCGAGTCGGGTATAATCGTCAATCTGACGCTATTGATTCTTGTGCGTTACGCATACCCGTTTCTGGTCGGGGTTGCAAAACAAAATGTTTCTTACAAGTAAATGTCATCCAGGGCCGCTCTCGAAACTGATACCAAAAATGCCACAGCGGCGCTTGTTGCGGCTGTCCAGCTAGCACGGGAAAAGGAAATGCTTCTCAACGAACACGACTGTTGCGATGCTATTGGAACAACGATTTCCTCCACTACCAAGCAGGCAAACGAGTCTGACCTTGATTATGGAAAACGGGTTTGTGCCGCGCTCATGGCGGCTGGGTACAAGGTGGTTAAAAATTAGTTGCCGTGCCCATCCAATGTTTGGTCGAGAGGTCCGTATACATACATTGAGGCTCCTCGCGACTGTACCTTCAAATCGTTGTCGTGGCCCGTACCGGTATGCTTTATCGTCCACCAGTACTGTTCACCTTCCTTGAGCCATGCCATGTCGTGGTACATGACCATATTTTTTCGATCGGGGTGGTTGTGGTTAAAAACGCTAGTTTCGCGAATGCCGTATGTTGTATCTGAGAGACCGTTCGATCTTTGACGGTGGAAGTACATCATCACAGGAAGACCGTCGCTACTGGAAGTAACTGTTTGGCTCGCGAAAATCACCGCGACTTGGACGTGAATTCGATAGAAGCCCGAGTGTTTCACAGCGAACCTCTCACCCTTGACGTTCTCCCCTCCACTTGTCACCTGCGTGTAACTCATGCTCATGTCGTTTGCGTACCACTCAAATATGCTGGTGTTGAACTTGATTCCGGAAAATCCAATAATTTGCAAGCTACTCGTCAAAAACATATTACTCGTGTTGGCGGATTGGGAGTTTCCCAGATAGTGGATCAGGTAAGCGATATGATTGGTTGTTCCCGAAGAATGATCCACACCGACTGAGGCAGAAACACCGGGAAGGACCGCGACTGCCACAACCTCCTTGCTCGTGGTGTCGTACGCCAAAATCTTGTCGGTGGACTCGTGGGTCCGTTCGCGAATCGGATTTATGTACAAACTGTTTGTTTGTGCCGTTGTAACATTTACAGAGTAATCGGCATTCAAAACCGTACAGAACTGATGACTTTGGTTTCCATTGAATCCCAGACCGATTCCCGTTGATGCATGCATGTCCCATCCCATCGCTAGACTGTATGTATTTGGACCCGCCGTGACATTGCAACCGATCGCTGTACAGTAACTGTTTTGAGCCCTGACGCCGTTGCCAGTCCCCACGCTGTTAAAGTCCATGGAACCGATCGCAATGTTGTTGTAATTTCCAAGGCTACCGGCAGTGGCTTTACAACCCATCGCGATAGAATAGTGTCCCCCGGCCGCGGTGGTTGCGCCCGTGCTAAAAACTGCGTCATTCACACCGATTGTCAGATTGCTCAGTTCTATCGATTGGGTTTGATTGATGTAGACGTAATCGTTTGTCGAAAGCGTTTTGAGGTTGAAGGTCGATGACTTTACATCGACTTCGGCGCCACTCGCAACTGTGACTTGCGAAGTACCATTCACCAAGCCCTGCGCCGATATCGTGCCGGAATTGTCCACAATGGTGCTCCCGTCCGCTGTCAGAGACGAACCTCCGCCAGATGCAAAAGCGAATTCAAGATCCACTTTCGTACCCAAGTATCCACCTGCGGTTGTTATGCCTGAAATTTGCAAAACTTGACCAACTTGTGCATTTGAAACGTCGACCTGAAATCCAATGTGATAGCTATCCGTATTTGGTGTTCCGACGCCATGACCAGAGACCAGACTGACAATCATAGGAAGATTTCTGGCTGTTCCGGTACCAGTGCCTGTAGTGATCGCCTGAAACTGAATAGTAGGGGCATTTGCATCCGCGTTTTGCTCAGTAAAGAAATCGGTCGTTCCAACATCGACAATTTCGTACCATTTGCCTACTACGAATGTTCCTGATGCATGGACTTCTTCTACGACGTCGTTTGGAAGGTAAACGCGGTCGGTCCATTCCAATTGACAAGTTTCATTCGTACCAGTTGTCACCGTCGATATTTCTAGACGCTTTCTGACCGAGCCACCGGCAGCAGGAAATTGGATTGCGTAGGAACTGGTTGTATCTGCGGCCTTCAACGTCAGATTTCCCGACGTAGCTCCGTACAAAAGAAGCATGTCATCCCACCCGAACTCTTTTGTGCTGTAGTCCCAGCGCGGGTATAGGGTATTGCGAGTCGGAGCAGAAAGGTCTGGTGTTCCTGCGCGTGTCACTTTCGCTTCATATGTCAAGCCCATTTGATATTGAAAGAACCCAAGATTTGACAGTGCGGTATCGTCCAACACAACACCATTTGCATCCTTGACATTGAAAGAATCATCATTCGGTATGGTTGCAACATACACGGTAGCAACCGTGTGTTCCCCCGTCATATCGTTGTAAACCATTTCAAGTTCGTCGTCCACCTGCAGAGACGTTGTGTAATTTCCATATTCGACACTTGGAATTCCAGGATAAAATGTCGCCATCGACTGGAACCACCCCGTAACCGCATTTTGCGTAAAACCCGGATTCCATCCGACAAAGCCCGCATATGGAGCATTTATATTATTTTGGACTTCGCGGAGAGTAAACTCCGAGGGGGTTCCAAGTCGCGAACCAGCGGGGCTCAAAAAGTATCCCTGCACACTGACAAGTTCCTTGTTGGTGCTGTCGTACATAATGTTGACGTCATTTTCATCCACCGTTCTTTGACGAATCGGTGCAATGTAACATCTGCCATTGTCGGTGTTGTTGTCGACCGAGTCACCGATAGTTATGTTGGAATCGGAGGCGTTCAGCACAATGGAAGTTGTCTTGGCGTTTGCGGTAATTTTGTGTCCAATCAGAATCGACTTGTCTAGATCCGTGACCGTCAAGTTGCCGCCAACGAAAACGTTATTTGTTTTCCCACTGAGAGTCGAATAGGTAGAACCGGTATCGGACATGTCGATGACAATGCAGTTGTCACCGTAATTAGCGTGTGGGTCGCCATTGTTAGGATCCCAGTTGTGAAACCCACTCCCATCAACCAACCCGTAACCACCAAACGAGTTCAAAAACGGTCTCGACGATTCTGCAGTGCCTGAACTTGGGGTAGCACTTCCAGCGATCAAGAGCGTGGACGTGCCCTGTGATATTTTTGCGTGACTTCCAATCAAAATGCAGCCCGCGCCATCTGATGATGCGCGATCGCCGATGCAAATAGAATTATCTTGTGCAGATGAAGCATACCCAACACACACTGATGCGAATTTCCAGTCGTTGCTGTTGATCGGAGTAGTGCCCCCTGAATTATACCCTATGACAATATCACCCTTGTGCAGCATTTCCTTACCGTTTATGTTTACGCCTTTGTCCCACGCGTAAGCCTCGTACCCCATTGCGATGGCACCGAAAGCATCGCCGTCCGCAACACAGCTTTCGCCAATTACGATACAGTTACCTCCACTTGAAGTTGAATCTGGACCAATTACGACATTCCAGCCAGAATTCGATACGCCCGTACAGGTTGCTCTGCTTCCAATCACAATGTCATCGCTTCCGTTATTAAGGAGCTTTGCGCCGATTCCGATTGCGATCTGTCCTGAAATAGGGGCAGTAGTATTGGTGCTTGCATCCGAAGGGTCAGATTGATTACCAATTATAATTGGGTCCTGGTAAATTTGGCTCGACAAGTGAATGTCCTTGTATTTCATTGTCGAGGATCCAATGTCGTACGATGCGGTTATAATGGGACGCTGGTTCCGGGTTATCCAGAAAATGGTATCCGCTGTACCACCTTCGTCTTTAAACTGTGCAGCAGTAATGAACCCACTGGCGTAGCGATAGAATCTTAATTGAGACCCCGAACCGGTATCAGAGATTGCCCATCGGATGCTGGAGTTACCCGAATAATCGCCAGTACCGTAGCCGAAAAATATCTCCGCCATTTTATCGCTGGTCGGGCCGCGGAGCATGAGCTGTCCTCGGTCGGAGTTCCTGAAGTTTCCAATAAGCTGCTCGTTGAAATTGCTGTGATCACTCTTGATGGTTGCGCTGACAGTTCCACCAACTGTTGCAGTGATGTTGCCGCTAGC
>MDTA01108708.1_pt1 | contig 12780 bp, 12 predicted proteins | sample 811151 | NCBI WGS metagenome assembly MDTA01 (sample SAMN05326648, study PRJNA326480) | marine metagenome | isolation source: seawater | place: Indian Ocean: South | collected 2010
CCCTTGTTTTAATAGCGATGCGTCAACAAAGACCTGCGAGATAGGCGATCGAGTAGTGCCGTTAGAAACGGTCAACAACTCAATCTCTGAAACAACCCCCATGTTTAATATCAGCTACAAATTGCAGGATGATGTAATGATTTATGCGACCTATAGCGAGGGGTTTAAAGTAGGCGGGTACACACAACGAATCTTTCCGCCAGAGCCAAGCCTTCCTACCTTTGATCCAGAATATGTAAAATCTTATGAGATTGGAGCGAAGACGGAGCTTTTAGACAATACATTAAGAGCCAATTTGTCGATTTTTACGACCGACTACTCAGACCTTCAATTGTTGATTGCTGAGCCAAGCAGAGTCGGACCCTACACGGCGAATGCCGGCGAGGCGACTATAGAGGGTTTCGAGTTAGAGCTGTCTTACGCTGCGCCCAATGATTTTTTTATTGATCTGGCGCTTGGCTATACGAACTCAGGCTATGATTCTCTAACTCCAGGAGCGATCGCAGCAGGTCTCTCAATAGACCAACCCTTTGTCTTTATTTCCGATTGGAATTCCCAAATATCCATAAGCCGAACATTCACACTTTTCGGTGGAGATATTACGCCTCGCTTGGATTGGTCTTGGAGATCTGGTTTTTACACAAACGCCAGTGGCCTGCCTTTCGCACCAGCTTGGGCAGATCCTCTCTATCAAGCTCCTTACTCGGTTATAAACTTAAGCGCAAGGTGGCAGGATCCTCAAGCAGGTTTTAGTGTTAGTGTCGGTATCGACAATATCAATGACGAAGAATACAGTATTTTCGGAGATTACCAAGTTAACTTTGGTAGTGACGGTGAGGCTTTTGACAGAGGCCGACAATGGTACCTAATGCTGGGCTATTCCTTCTAGCTAAGACGATTGCTCGAGGAGAGTATCCTCCTCGAGCAATCCCTAGTTCTCTGAATTCGAAAATGCACCAAGATAAAGCGCAATAAAAATAAAAAGACCACCATACCAAAAATATATTGGGAAATTTTAAAAGTTCTAAACCTTCGTGAAAAAGATTTAATGCCCTACAACGGTGCATTATAATGGGGGGAACTTGCGTTAAACTGGCATTTCGAGCCCATTTTACCCCAATATTAACGCAAGCTTCGCGATATTACAGAACTGGTGCGTATATTGCATCCTGGTTCGAATAAAACGAAGAGTTGAGCCTTATGCTTGCAGTAAAACACAATTTGGTCGATAAACGTATGGATGAGAGTGTAATAGAGAACTTAAGTACAGCAATCGTTGTGCTAGACCGAGATCTTGAGATCATTTTCTCCAATCAGGCAGCGGAAACCCTTTTAATGGAGTCGTACGCAAAAATGCGAGGAGAATCAATAGCGAAAATAATTAGCTCCGAAGACGGTTTTCTCAAGAGGATAGACGAAGCCCGCTCTCTTGAGCGACCACTTACTGCAAGACAAATCTGCCTTGTAACGAATAATGCAACTACGATAACAGTTGACGCCACGATAACACCACTCCTCGATCAATCGGAAGTCTTAATCGAGTTTATCTCAATAGACAGATATCTGAGAATAGATCGAGACGCTGCAATCAAGGAACATCACGGTGTTACTAAACAAATGGTTAAAGGGCTAGCCCACGAAATCAAGAATCCCCTCGGCGGCATAAAAGGCTCAGCCCAACTTTTGGCGAAAGAGTTGCCCGGGCCAACGCTAAAAGAGTATACAAACATTATCATCGAAGAAACCGACAGGCTTACTGGGCTAGTGGATAGAATGCTCGGTCCAAACACTTTGCCCGTTAAAAGCAAAAAATCTATTCACGAGATCATAGAGAGGGTAGCGAAACTCTTGGAGATGGAATCATCAGACTGTTCAATAAAGAGAGACTACGACCCAAGCTTACCCGAAATAGAAATCGATCATGAGCTTCTTGTTCAAGCGATGCTGAATATAGCAAAGAATGCATTGCAAGCTTTAGACAATGAATCTTCGGGAGAGATTAGATTTAAAACTCGTGTCGAAAGGCAGTTTACAATTAACGGGGAAAGACACCGATTCGTAATCAGGGTTGATATCTCAGATAATGGACCAGGAATCCCGAATGAAATTAGAGAGCATTTATTTTATCCGATGATATCGAAAAGAGTTGGGGGGACTGGACTCGGACTTACCTTTGCCCAATCTATAATTAGTCAGCATGGAGGAATCATAGAATTTGAGTCCATTCCCGGGGACACAGTATTTAAGGTCTTTTTACCATTGGAGCATAAGACATGAGCGCGGAAAATAAGGCATGGGTCATAGATGACGAGAGAAATATTCGTTGGGTTCTTGAAAAAGCTCTAACTCAAAACGGATGGGTGGTTAGCTCTTTCGATTCAGCAGATCAAGCCTTGAGTCAGCTAACTCATTCAAACCCAGATGTTGTTATTACTGATATCAGGATGCCCGGCACCACGGGTTTAGAGCTTCTTGAGAAAGTGAAAGCAACTCGACCCAATATTCCAGTAATAGTAATGACTGCTCATTCAGATCTTGATAGCGCTGTTACCTCAATTCAAAAAGGCGCATTCGAATATCTCCCCAAACCCTTTGAGGTAGATGAAGCGATCGCCGTGGTCGATAGAGCTTTGGAACAAAGCAGTCAAGGAACAGAGGACGGAAATCACTCCCAAAACGCTGAGTCACTAGAAATTATAGGAAAAGCACCTGCGATGCAGGAGGTTTTTCGGGCAATCGGAAGACTATCGAAATCAAATGTCAGTGTACTAATAAATGGCCAATCAGGGACAGGCAAAGAAAGAGTAGCGCATGCTCTGCATAAGCATAGTGCGAGAAACACAAGCGCCTTTATCCCTCTTAACATGGCGGCTATTCCTAAAGACCTTATCGAATCCGAACTATTTGGTCATGAAAGAGGTGCTTTCACTGGAGCAAGTCAGCTTAGACAAGGCCGATTCGAGCAGGCTGAGGGAGGCACTCTCTTTTTAGATGAGATTGGAGACATGCCACAAGAAACACAAACGCGTTTGTTGAGAGTCCTTTCAGATGGGGAGTTCTATAGGGTAGGAGGACTTCAACCAATAAAAGCAAACGTTAGAATTATAGCAGCGACTCATCAAGATCTCGAAGCTCTAGTAAGAGAGAAAAAGTTCCGGGAGGACCTATTTCATCGGTTAAACGTTATCCGGATACATATTCCAACATTGGCAGAGCGGAAAGAAGATATCCCATATCTTGCGGAGCATTTTTTAAGAACAGCGTCGGAGGAAATGGGAGAAGAGACCAAGAGGCTTAATTCCGATACGTTAGAATTCTTATGCGATCTGCCCTGGCCTGGGAATGTCCGTCAGTTAGAAAACACTTGCCGATGGATATCGGTAATGGCGCCCTCTAAAGACGTTAAGATCGAGGACCTTCCCCCAGAGCTGCTAGAATCAAAGGAAAAAAACAGCACCTTCGGTTCGGATTGGGAAAAAGCCTTGCGATCCTGGGCTTCAAAAAAACTAGCCAATAAAAGGCCAGAGGATCCGGGGGTTCTCGATCAAGCGGTTCCGAAGTTCGAGAAAATAATGATCCTCGCAGCTCTGAAGCAGACAGGCGGACGGAAGCGCGAGGCCTCTTTATTATTAGGTTGGGGAAGAAACACCCTTACCAGAAAAATCTCTGAACTCGGGCTAATTGAAGAGCATCTAGTTTAAGAGACGGCATGTTTAACGTAGCATTATATGAACCAGAAATACCGCCGAACACTGGGAATATAATTCGTTTATGTGCTAACACGGGCTGCTCGCTGCATCTTATTAAGCCTCTAGGCTTTGACCTAGACGATAAAAAACTTCGAAGAGCAAGCCTAGACTATCGCGAGTTTGCTGAAATCCGTATCTGGAATACCCTAGAAAAGTTTCTAACTGAAACCACCAACAAAAGAATGTTTGGGGTAACGACAAAAGGCAAGAAAAATTATTCAGATGTCCTATTTAAACACGAGGATGTCCTGTTGTTTGGACCTGAAACTAGAGGCCTGCCAGACAAAGTTCTTGAAACTATTTCGCCCAATATGAAAATCAGAATACCTATGAAAGAAGGTTCTAGAAGTCTAAATCTTTCTAATGCTGCCTCCGTAGTCATCTACGAGGCTTGGAGACAACTGGGCTTCAACTAACCTTAATCTACTCTAAGATGCCTTCAAGGCTTCCATATAAGTCGCTGTAAAATCAACATGGCCTATCGTAGGAGGAGGCCATCCTCCTTTTAGCAAAACAGAGTCTACTGTTTCTCTTAGGTATGGATATATAATCGTGGGGCAATCGGCTAAGGTGACTTTTCTTAACAATTCCTGTTCGAGCTCTCCTTCTTGGAGAAAAATTCCTGCTTGAGCTACTTCAATCAAATAAATAGTTTCATCCTTTTCATCTATCCCTTTGCCAGTCAAATTCAGACAGACTTCATAAAGATTTTTCTCCAATTTAGTTACCGTAGTTTCAAAATCTATATCAAATCTATTGGTGTTCAGCATCTCTCCTGAAACCCGTGAGATAGGGGACTCAAAAGACAAATCCTTAAGATAAATTCTTTGTAGAATAAAGTTAGCCTTTGCTGTTTCCAACTAATTCTCCGTATGCTTTTTTATCTCTACTCACGTAAGAGCAGTCTAATACAAAACATATTAAGTAGACAGTTTACTTCTTCACAACCGGAAGATTGCTCGCACTCCACTCAGCCATTCCCCCGGCCAGTCTTCTGATATCCTCAAAACCAAGAGCTTTCAATTTTTTCCCTAATGGACCAGAGTGTTGGCCCATCTTGCAAACTAAAACCAGTGTTTTCTTCTTAAGCCCTTCGAGTTCTCCTACTCGAGCGTCGAAAGAGGAGGCGGGGAAGCTTTTCGATCCAGCAATGTGTCCTAGGTTGTAATCTTTTAGATCTCTTAAATCAAGTACCGAAGCATCGTTCCTATTAACTAAACCAACCAATTCTGAAGGTGAAACTTTAGCGCCTCCTTGCCTACCCTCATTAATAAAAAATGCTATCGCTAGAAATAAAAAAGTGCCAGATAAAAATAGGTGATTTCCAACAAATTCTAATATTTGACTTAACAATTTCGTTAACACACTTGACGAAGAGATCTACAAGTATACACAAATCGGATAAAATACGCCTGGGGATAGCTTATTTTTATGGAGCCGTTTGAGAAGATTTCGTAGACTTTTGTTAGTGCGTAGAAGACCTATAAATGTTATTTAAACAAGCGGTGAAAAGGGGGTCTGGAGACATGGTCTTCACAGTCCATCTTTTCCTTTTTTTTATTTTGTTTTCGAATGCTGCCGCGGAACCGACGGGCGAAAAAATTGAAACAAAACTAGACAAGCTAAACGAAGAGCTGTTGGGCTTTAAAAACTTTCTTTCAAGCACTGAAGAAAAAAGCAGTGAAGCTGAAAGACAACTTCGATCTTCAGAAAAAGAACTTAGTGTTCTAATCAATAATATCGAAAAGAAAAAAAAATCGATAAAAAACAATAAGAGTAAAATTTCGGTCCTTGAGGAAGAAAGAAAACTTTTGGTTGATGAAAGAGAGCTTCAGACTGCGATTGTTAAAAAGCAAATACGACTTGAATATGAAAGAGGGGATTTTGATTACCTTAAATTCCTATTAAGCCAAGAGGAACCCTCAAAATTTTCTCGAATGAACAGTTACTTTCAATCTCTAAATAATGCTAGATTGAATCAATTGAAGGATTTAAGAGTAAGCATCAGCCAATCAGAAAGGGTTGAGAGAGAACTTCAGGAATCACTCAGCAAAATCGAAACGGATGCAAAACAACTGGTTTCAGAGCAAGCCTCTTTGCAAAAAAAGAGAGAAGAAAAAAAAGAAATTGTTCGAAAATTCAAGTTAGAAATCAAAAAAACTCAACGAAAAATTGAAGAAATTGAGGAAAACAAAGAAACACTAGTCGCCTTTTTATCGGAATTACGAAATCGAGATCAAAAAACCGAGCACGGCTTGAATGTAGAGACATTCTCAAAAATGAGAGGAAAGCTAGAATTGCCCGTTGAAGGAAAAATTCTACATAGGTTCGGTGATACTAGAGGAGCTGGTAAACTAAAATGGCAAGGGATTTTCATAAAAGCAAAGAGAGGATCGCCCGTAAAGTCTATTTACCCTGGTACTGTCATTTTTTCTGATTGGTTCAGAGGACTGGGGCTTTTAATTATCATTAAACATGGCAACGGATTTATGAGTCTTTACGCGCACAATGAAACTCTCAAAAAAGAAATAGGAGATACTGTCACCCTAGATGAACTTATTGCTACCACCGGAAATTCTGGAGGGCAGCAAGAAACAGGAGTCTATTTCGAAATACGGGTGCAAGGTGAAGCAAGCAATCCGATAGATTGGTTTGCAGGAAAAAAGAACCGTCGGCTCGACTCGAAATTAAAAAGCTAGCTATGAAAAAAAACTTTTTATTGTCACTGATTTTACTTTTCTGTCCGCCCGGGAGTGCCGAGGAGGAATCACAATTATCAGGAGAAAACCATAATGGGGCTCAGAAGAGTGAGAAAAAGGAAAAGCCCGAGGCAGTCCTTCCGCTCGAAGATCTAAGAGTTTTTGCTGAGTCGTTCAAACGAATAAAGTCATCCTACGTGGATGAAATTACCGACCAAGATCTCCTTATCTTCGCTATAAAAGGAATGCTTGCAGAACTAGATCCTCACAGCGCATATCTTGACAAAGAGGCTATAAAAGATTTCGAAGAATCGGCTACAGGAAATTATGGCGGGCTTGGCATTGAAATAACTAAGGAACAGAATTTTATAAAAGTTATCTCTCCAATAGACGATACACCAGCCTCTCGAGCGGGAATAGAGAGCGGTGACTTGATCACAAACCTAGACGGTACCTCTGTTAAAGGAATGTCAATAAGCGACGCTGTTAAACTTATGCGCGGAGAACCCGAGACGAAAATCGCAATTACAATCATGAAAAAAAGAACCGCCGAAATCATTAATTTAAGGTTAACAAGGCAAATGGTTAGGGTTTCAAGTGTCCGCCAAAGATATTTGGAGGAAGGGTTTGGTTATCTCAGGATCGCACAATTTCAGGCCCGGACAGCACAGGAGGTTCGTGAAGCTATAATAAAACTTAAAGATTCAGGAGATTTAGACGGGCTAATAATAGATTTGAGGAATAACCCCGGAGGAATTTTACGAGCTTCCGTTGACGTGGCTGACACCTTCCTAGACAAGGGACTGATTGTCTACACCTCGGGCCGCCTGCAAGAATCAAAAAAGAGTTACGAAGCACGCCCAGGAGACATGATCTCGGGGATACCAATAGTAACTTTAGTAAACGAGGGGTCTGCGTCAGCCTCTGAAATCCTCGCGGGAGCCCTGCAGGACCAAGAGAGAGCAATCGTTATCGGCACAAACACGTTTGGTAAAGGATCTGTTCAAACAGTGGTTCCGATAACAGAAACCAGAGCCGTTAAACTAACCACTGCGAGATACTTCACCCCCAATGGGAGGTCCATCCAAGCGGAGGGAATAATTCCGGATATTAATGTGCCTAGGCATAGGGTTACATCTCTAAACCGTAGCACTTTAAAGATTTCTGAAAAAAATCTTTCTGGGCATCTGGCAAACAAAAAGAGTGGCAATGAAAAGGTTGACAGAGAGGCAAAAAAAGAGGACTCGGATCTGGTATATAGAGATTTTCAACTCTACCAAGCGCTGAACGTTTTGACGGCCCTTCACAAACTGAATACGAAACCTCGCACCGATGACCCATAAGCATGTCTGCCTAGAAACTGGTATCTTTTTTATAATATCTTACTTAATTCCGTGCTCTTTTTTATGGCCTCTGAAACCGTTAACGTCTTCTCGTAGAGAGATCTTCCGAGAATTACACCACCCAAAGCTGAATCCAAATTTTGATTAATCATCCCCAAAGCCTCTATGTCACTTAAATCCCTCACCCCTCCAGAAGCGATAATCGGCACAGAAACTTTTTCAGCTAAATCCCTAGTGGCTTGCAGATTGAGACCTTGCATCATCCCATCGCTCGCGATGTCCGTAAAAATGATTGCCACAACGCCCAACTTTGCTGCTTTACTAGCCAAGACATGAGCATCTATCTTTGTAATCTCTTCCCAGCCATGAATGGCGACTTTACCACCAAGGGCGTCCAAACCTAACATAATCTTTCCAGGGAATTGGCGACAGATTTCGTCTAAGAAATCTAGAGCGGTTACCGCCTTTGTTCCAAGAATCAAAAAGTCCACGCCCACCTGAAGATAATTCAAAATATCGTCTTTGGTTCTAACGCCGCCCCCTAACTGAATTTCGATGTCAGGATATTTATTCTTTATTCTTTTTACTATTTGTCCATTAAAAGGACTACCTTTAAATGCGCCGTCCAAGTCAACAATGTGCAGGCGAGTCGCGCCCTCTTCAATCCATTGGTCGGCTATCTCAATTGGATTGTCAGAATAGGCTGTCTCTTCGTTAACCTTACCTTGCCTCAAGTTGACGACCTTTCCCTGGCGGAGATCAATCGCTGGAATTATCAACAATTAAAGTGCTCCTTTTGTTGAGGGCAACTGATCTCGCATTCTCGGATCCTCTTCTATAGCGTTTCTGAGGGCTCTGCCGAAAGCTTTAAAAACCGTTTCTATTTGATGGTGAGAGTTGTGGCCTTTTAGATTGTCAATGTGCAAAGTGACCATCGCATGGTTAACAAATCCCTGAAAAAATTCAAAGAACAAATCGACATCAAAATCTCCTACCGAGGACCGAGAGAAATTGACGGAGTATTCTAAACCTGGTCTACCAGAAAAATCTACCACTACTCTCGACAGGGCTTCGTCGAGTGGTACATAGGAATGGCCGTAACGCCGAATCCCTCTCTTATCGCCAACCGCCTCAGCAAACGCCTGGCCTAGAGTGATGCCAATATCTTCTACCGTGTGATGCGCGTCTATTTCTAGATCGCCCGTTGCTTTAATCTCTATATCGAACATCCCGTGTCTGGCTATTTGATCAAGCATGTGCTCAAGAAATGGCAAGCCAGTATTAAAGTCCCTTTTCCCGGAACCATCTAAATTAATGTAAACAGAAATTTGAGTTTCTAGTGTACTTCTTTCTTTTTTTGCACTTCTCATAGGCCATGCCTTTTAATTCAACGCAGATTATACTTAAAATGGTAAAAACCGCCTTTCATAATGCGCTTCCATAGGGCAAATAGCGATTTGTGGAATGTGCTTTTATCCATCGCCTGAGCTCAACTATTGATTCGCCTCTCTTTCTTAACTCCCTAACGATGTATATTACCGGGCAGTACTTACCTCCCTCCCATCCAGATAGGTCTCTCTCTATTATTGTGAAAAGTCGAGCGAGCAAATCTAACTCTTCTACTCCCAGGGAAACTAATTCTCGCCAATACTCTTTCTCTTTTGACATAACCCAGCTTTCCTGCTCGAGCCCGGCAGACTGCAAGTCTGTATAAGCTAACTTTTGTTCAAGATCCAAACCCCCAGCAAAACTTAAAAAGCTTCTCATCAAGGTCAATTTTATAGGGGTGCGCTTCTTTTTTTCGGGAGGCTCCCAGGTACCTACACTCATATCGACTCCAAAAAAGAACAATTATCCAGCAGATAGCAAGTTCTCGTCAAAAATGAAGAAATAAGATTAGCATCTTTTTTCAGGCTTCCTTATTATCTTTCGATCACGCGCAACTATTACAAGGTGTTAAAAACTTCCATGGGTACTCAGACAAAAATTTTGTTAAACGAAACAGAAATGCCTACACAATGGTACAACATAGTAGCGGATTTGCCTGAACCTCCGCCGCCAACTCTTCATCCCGGCACTCACCAGCCTGCTACGGGGGAAGATTTTGATGCCTTGTTCCCAAAAGCCTTGATAAGGCAAGAAATGTCTGCGGAGCGCTATATAGACATTCCCATAGAAGTTCAGGAAGTCTATAAGCTCTGGAGACCAAGCCCTTTATTCAGAGCGCACAGACTCGAGAGGCTACTTGATACCCCCGCCAAGATATATTACAAATACGAAGGAGTAAGTCCCGCGGGTTCTCATAAACCTAATACGGCAGTCCCACAAGTTTGGTACAACGCTCAAGAAGGCATCAAAAAACTAACAACAGAAACTGGAGCTGGCCAGTGGGGCTCGTCCCTTGCCTTCGCTTGCGCACAGTTTGGCATTGAATGCGAAATATGGCAGGTTGCAGCGTCCTACGAGTCCAAGCCATATCGAAAAACTATGATGCAAATATGGGGGGGCGAGGTCCACTCAAGCCCATCTGATAAGACTGAGTTCGGACGAAAACTCCTTAAAGAGGATCCGAAGCATCCAGGTTCTCTCGGGATAGCAATATCCGAAGCTGTAATGGAAGCAGTGGAAGACCCATCAACCAGGTATGCGCTGGGCAGCGTGTTAAACCATGTCCTTCTTCACCAAACAATCATTGGGGAGGAAGCGCTTTTGCAACTTGCCAAAGTAGGAGAGACACCTGATATCTTGGTAGGCTGCACGGGAGGCGGTTCCAATTTTGGAGGATTGTCATTTCCTTTCTTGAGAGAAAAGTTAGATGGGAATATCAACCCGACGATAAGGTGCGTGGAACCCGCGGCGTGTCCAACGCTTACCAAGGGGGAGTACCGTTATGATTTCGGAGACACTGCAGGGCTAACTCCATTGATGAAAATGCACACTCTTGGGCACCAATTTATCCCTGAGCCCATTCACGCTGGCGGACTCAGATACCATGGCATGGCCCCGCTGGTATCCCATATCTATGACTTGGGCCTTATCGAGGCCATTTCGGTTCCTCAAACTGCTTGTTTTGAGGCTGCCGTTCAATTTGCGCGATCCGAGGGTATTGTGCCGGCACCCGAACCTACCCACGCCATAGCGGCGGCAATAGACGAAGCCAATAAGTGCAAGGAAACAGGCGAGGAAAAGGTCATCTTGACTGCACTATGCGGTCACGGGCATCTTGATCTTGCTGCTTATGAAAAATTCCTTTCGGGAGAGATAACCGATCTAGATCTGGCTGAGGAAAGTATCTCGGAATCTATGAAAAGTGTTCCCAAGATAAGCGGGTAAGAAAGCGAAGCGCCTGTTTCTCTGTTTCTTCATAGCTCGGGCCTTAAAGTGAATTTGGTCGGTTAAATTCAATCAAAGCGCGAATTCACTGTTGCAACCCAATTATCAGCAAGTTATGGTTTAGGTTAACGTGGAAGTCTGTTCTCACTTAAATTATAAGAATGCCGAGACAAGCGCGTAGAAAATAAGATAACAAAGGGGGAGAGTATGATGAACGTATCCCGTTCTCAAAGGCTTCCGTATCTGTTTTCTCTGATGCTCGGACTACTTGGCTCCACGGTCTCTGTATCAGCGATCTCAGAGACGGCACTGGAAGAAATCATAGTTACTGCTCAGCGATCTGAAGAAAGCCTTCAAGACGTTCCAATAGCAGTTACTGCACTCACAGGAGAAATGCTTCAAGACAAGGGAGTAATAGGTCCCTCAGATCTGCAGATGCAGGCTCCTAACGTATCCTTCTCGTCCACCAATTTTGGTGGTTCGAGCTTTTCGATCAGAGGCATCGGCCAATTAGTAATATCGTCTTCAGCAGATGCAGGGGTCTCGATTCATCAAAATGAAATACCTTACGGCACTAATCTGAACGCAAATGAATTTTTTGATGTCGCTCGAGTAGAGGTGCTTCGAGGCCCCCAAGGGACTCTGTTTGGCAGGAACGCAACGGGCGGCGTGGTAAACATCGTTACACAGATGCCTGAATATGGCAGTTTCGGAGGATTTCTCGATCTAGAGGTTGGAGACTACAACCACGCTCGTGTAAAAGGAGCTCTCAATATTCCCATCGGGGACAACATGGGGGTTCGTCTAGCTGCAATGAAGTTAGATCGTGACGGGTATGTTGAAAATAAGGCGGCTGCATCAAGGTCGACGATCGATGGGAGCGCATTGCCTTTTATTGATGATGATATTGATGGTCGGGACATCCAGGCTTACCGAGTCACTTGGTCTTGGGAACCGACTGAGAATAGCAGCCTCTGGGTAATGTACAACTATTCTGAGGAAGAAGATGACCGTGCGCGGATTACAAATCAGGTTTGTTTAAGAACACCCCTTCCGACGCTAGGCTGCGAGCCTGATGGTTTCGGGTTTGACTCCCCAAACTTAGGTAGCACCACGGGCGGACTTTTCTTTATGTTGAATGGGTTCAACACACTTCCACTTGGAGCTGCAGGCATAAATGGGCAGCAAGGGATAGTCTATGACCATATAGCCCCAGCGCTAGATTTAAGATCGACTTTCACTGACACGGAACCATTCTTTTACAACGAAGAAAAGAACTTCTCGTTTGGTTTCGACCTAGAGTTTGAAAATATCTCGGTGGGAATATTAGGCTCCTATGGTGAGGGCAAGTACAACGCATCCATGGATTACAACATGAATGTGGGGCCGATCCTCGGACCTAACCCAGTGCCTGGCTTTGGTGGTTTGTGGCCAACATCCGCCCCGTCCCAAAGAGCGGGTGGCTACGTAACAGGCGAAAATGGTTGCAGTTTTGCTGCTGGTAATGCCGGGATCTTTGGCGGTTGTACTTACCCCGCCGACGGAAACAGGCTCTACGCAATTGACCAGAACAACACTAATTCAGAGGGCTGGAACATCGAGATTAAGATGAGCTCGAATTTTGACGGGCCTGTCAATTTCCTTATTGGTGCCAGC
>MDTA01156785.1_pt1 | contig 12779 bp, 9 predicted proteins | sample 811151 | NCBI WGS metagenome assembly MDTA01 (sample SAMN05326648, study PRJNA326480) | marine metagenome | isolation source: seawater | place: Indian Ocean: South | collected 2010
ATTTTAACAGATACATGAAGCGCTTTTTATTTTTTCTAATTCTTTTCTCTTTCAATTTTCTATATGGTCAAAATGGAGATAATAATTTTATAAGGTCAATTTATGATGAGGCTTTAATTAAGGGTGAGTCGTATGATAATCTAAGATCTCTTTGTAAGGATGTTGGTGCTCGTATTACAGGTTCTGCGTCAGCAGATATGGCAATAGATTGGGGGGTTAACATCATGAAAAAATATGATTTTGACACGGTTTATTTACAAAAAATAAAGGTTCCACATTGGGAAAGAGGAACTCGTGAAAAGGCTTGGACTGTCAATAAATTTGGTCAAATTAGCCAGTTAAATGTACTTGCTCTTGGAGGGTCTGTTGCAACAAATGGAATTTTATCTGGGGAGCTTGTCATGTTTGAGTCTTTAGAAGATTTAAAAAAGGCTACCAAAAGTCAGGTAAGTGGTAAGATTGTTTTTTTAAATGAAAAAATGGATGCCAAAATGATTAATACTTTCAAGTCTTATGGGCATTGCTATCCTATAAGAAGAAATGGGGCTTCAGAATCTGCAAAATTAGGTGCCAAGGCAATTATCATTCGTTCTATAGGTTTGCCAATTGATGAGCATCCTCATACTGGATCTTTACAGTATCAATCAGGAGTTAAAAAAATTCCTGCTGCTGCTATTTCTACATTAGATGCAGAGGAGCTATCCAATAAATTAAAGAAATCAACTATTTTATTAAAGTTTGAATTGAATTGTAAGACCTATCCTATGAAAGATTCGTACAATGTAATTGCCGAGCTGAAAGGATCTTCAAACCCTAAAGAAATCATCACATTAGGGGGACATCTTGACTCATGGGATACTGGAGAAGGAGCTCACGATGATGGGGCAGGGGTAGTACACTGTCTTGAAGCACTTAGAATCCTTAAAAAGCTTGATTATAAGCCTACACATACACTTAGACTTGTTTTCTTTATGAATGAAGAAAATGGGAACAAAGGGGGTAAAGAATATGCCAGTTGGTCTGCTGCTCATGGAGATAAACATATTGCTGCAGTTGAAAGTGATAGAGGTGGTTTTGCTCCTCGAGGTTTTTCTTGTGATGGAAATGATGAACAGATAGAATTTTTAAAATCACTTGAAAAATACTTGTCATCATATGAATTACATGTGTTTGAGAAAGGTTATGGTGGTGTCGATATAGGACCATTAAAAAAACACTTTAAAGGGATACCATTGTTTGGTTTTGTTCCTGATTCTCAACGTTATTTTGATTTTCATCATTCACCAAATGATGTTTTTGAAAATGTTAACAAAAGGGAGCTTGAATTAGGGTCAGCAGCTATTGCTTCATTTATTTATTTGTTAGATTTAAATCTATAAGCTAAGTTGGCGATTGTTTTCTAATTATTTTTTTAAAAATTCGTGGAAAGAAATTTTTAATCTTAACGGCATAAATTTCTTTGCCTCCAACGAAAGATTCGTCTTTCTTTTTGGCAACATCCTTTAATATTTTTTTTACACATTTAGAAACTGGAAGGCCAAGTCTTTGATTGTCATCCATTTCCCCATTTTTTTGACCATCCTTATTAAGTGCGTTTTTAGAAATCGGGGTGTTTATTTTTCCTGGACAAACCATTGTGATATTTATTCCATTGTCTTTTTGCTCTAAAGCCAAACTTTCATAAAAACCATGTAGGGCATGTTTTGACGCTGAATAAGCTGATCTTAAAAAGAATCCAAATTTTCCAGCAATGCTAGATATTACAACAATATGCCCTGACTTATTTTCAATCATGTGAGGAAGGACAGCTTTACTTAAGGCAACATTCCCAAAGAAATTAACCTCCATGATTTTTCTATCAATTGATAGGTCAGTGTCTACAACATTTGACCTTTGGCTAACCCCACCATTATTAATAAGCAGGTCTATTTTTTTATGACTAGAAATAATGGAGTCTGTTATACTTGAAAACTTGGATGAGTCTTCAAGGTCTAATACTTGGATTTGATGTTTTTTTGAGTGTGAAAGTGACTCTTTTAATTTAAATAATGAATCTTCATTTCTTGATGAAAGAATTAAAATAGCTCCCATTTGATCCAGTTGAATGCAGAATTCCTTGCCTATCCCCGAGGAAGCTCCAGTTATCCAAATTACTTTATTTTCGAAATAAGCTTTTGTATTCATTGTCAATATTCAATATTAGTAAAGATATATCAAATATTACTTTCAAAAGGTATATTTATATCATTTCGATTTGTTGTAAATTTGAAATGGATTTATTCTTTAAATTGAAGCATATATGAATGAAGGTCAATTAATCGTTAGATTGCCTAATTGGATTGGTGATACTTTAATGGTATATCCTATGTTGTTGGCTTTGCAAAAATCAAAAGTAGATTTTGTATGTCTTGGTCATCCATGGATTAATGAATTGTTTGCAGGAACGAGTATCAATTTTGTAGCAAGTCCGGAAGTAAAAAAAATAAAATGGTGCTATCAATTTTATAAAAAGAATAAATTTAAGCATGCCATTTTATGCACCAATACTTTATCATCTGCTATACCTATGCGTCTGGCGGGTTTAAAGCCATTTGGTTATCACTCTTTATCAGGAAATAACTTGAAATATGATGATTCCTTACATACCGTTGAAAACTATTTTGCATTAGCACAATCATTTTTAGGTAAAGATTTACAGTTAAATGAGGTTGATGATAAGATTCCTGTTGACAAAAAAAATAAAGAAATAGCAGAAAAGATTATCAAAGAAAAAATCAAATCAGACTATATTGTTATTTGCCCATATGCGACTAATTTACACAAGGGTAAAAATAAAGAATGGCCCTATTGGAAAGAATTTTGCGAGAAATTCAAAAATGATTTAAAGATAGTATCATTGGTTTCTAAATCTGATCTAGCAAGGTTCAAAAGGGATTTTCCAGATGTAATGGTGATGAGTGAAGGTTTGTCTTTGACGGGTTGCCTTATGAAACATGCCAAGTATGTATTGGCAAATGATAGTGGGGCTATGCATATTGCTTCTTTTTTTGGGGCAAATGTTATCGGTTTATTTGGAGCAACTGAGATAAATAAAACCAGACCTTGGTATGGTAAATATTTAATTGGTAAAAATAATGCGTTTATTCAATCAGATGAATTAATCAATGAGATTCGTAAACTTTAATACAAAACTTTCCAATTAAGAAATTGTAACAAAATTTCTTTTAAGAAAAAGATATTTAATTAATCTTTTTTGAACTCTTTAATAGATTGTATATAATTAAGCTTTATGAGATTTAGATTTTGAAGCTTCACTAATTATTCCATAACTTAATAAAACAACCATTATAACACCAAAAATTGATAATGCAATAAACATAATTTATTATTTAAGTTTTTAATTATTAATAGGTTATACACCAATATTTAAACAAAGTTATGTTATAATAATGCTTAAACACTTGTTATTTAACATTTAGTACATTGAATTGAATATTTACAGCCATTCAATGAATATTTTAAATTTGTAAAGTGTTGCTAAACAGCAGTTTATATTATTTATTTGTAAGCCGTTCAATTAATTGATTGATGCTTTTTCCTAAATCAACATCAGGAAATGGCTTTATATAAATCTTATCTAATTCATACAAATTTAGATTATGAATAGCGCTATATAAATTTTTTGATGCCTCATTTATATCAGACTTTGGAGATAAAATAATTTGATTCCTTTTAGGAATAACGTCTATAAGTTCGGAATCGAAATGAATGATTCCAATTTTTAGATTTAATTTTTTATTTGACAATTCGGCATCTCGAAATTTAAAAATTGGTATTGTTGAACTTATATTATTCCTTTGATTTGTTTGATCAACAATAATGTTTTTATCATTAAAAACTTTTTTTAATTCGTTTAAAGATATCGCACCTAAACGAAAAACCATTACTTGATCTTTCTCAAATCCAACAATTGTAGATTCAATTCCTTTTGAGGATTCTCCCCCATCTAATATATAGTTGATTTTATTTTTAAATTTTTTAAATACATCCTTAGCAGATGTACAACTAATTTGATTGTGAATATTGGCGCTTGGTACAGCAAGTGGGTAACTTATCTTTTTTAATAAACGAAGTGATTGTTCATGTTCGGGTATTCTAATCCCAACAGTTGACTTTCCACCTGTTACAAGATCAGAAATATAATCGCTTTTATCAAAGATCATAGTTAAAGGTCCAGGCCAAAAATTTTCTGCAAGTTTCTCGGCATTTTTAGGCATCACTTTGATCAGTTCTTTAATTTTTTTTACGGACGATATTTGTATTGATATTGCCTGAGAATAAGGTCTTTTTTTTAAATTAAATAATTTTTTTACTGCAGATTCATCAAGTGCATTTGCTGCAAATCCATATACTGTCTCTGTTGGCATAGCGATAACCTCACCATTGTTGAGAAACTCAATTGCTTTTGTGATGTTATTACCGACAATTGTTTTCATTATTTATTCCTATAAATATTTAAGATAATGAATTTATTTTTTCTTCAAGGACAGCAATTTTATTTAGAGCATCAGCTTCTTTTTTCCTTTCTATTTCAACAACTTTTGATGGCGCATTTGATACAAACCTTTCGTTATTTAGTTTTTTCTGAACACTAGTTAAAAAACCTTTGGTATAATTTAAATCTTCATTTAATTTTTCTTTTTGGTCTTCAATATTAACATTTTCACCAAAAGGAATAAAAAACTCATTTGAGTCAATCAAAAATGAGTAAGCTTTTGGTATTTTTTCATTTACATAATCTAGCTTAACAAGATTCCCTATTTTTTGGATTACTGAATCAAATGATGAGTCTACAACATCATTTTTTCTAATAAACAACTCTAGCTTTACTTTATTTGCAATTTGTTGTTCTTTTCTAAAGTTTCTAATTTGAGTTATCACAGATTCGCAATATTCAAATGACTTAAGAATTTTCAAATCAAATTTTTTGGCTTTAGGCCAAGATGAGACAATAATGTCTTTATCTCTTTTATCATCAATTTGATGCCATAATTCTTCGGTTACAAAAGGAGTGAATGGATGAAGAAGGAGTAGTATTTTTTCAAAAAACACTTTAGTTGTTGCAAGTGTTTTAGAATCTATAGGTTGCTCATATCCTGGTTTGATTATTTCAAGGTATGAAGAACAGAAATCATCCCAAACCAGTTTATAAATATTCATCAAAGCATCAGAAATTCTAAATTTATCAAACAAATCATTTATTTCATGTATTGATTTGTTTAATTTAGAATCAAACCATTCGATGGCTTTTAAAGAAGATTCAGGTTGACTTATGCTTTTTTCCTCCCATGAAGATACAAGTCGATATGCATTCCAAATTTTATTGCTAAAGTTTCTTCCTTGTTCACATTGAGAACTATCAAAAGGCAAGTCGTTTCCTGCTGGAGATGAAATCAAAATACCAACCCTTACACCATCTGCACCATAATTTTTTATTAAATCAATTGGATCGGGAGAATTGCCAAGTGATTTAGACATTTTTCGGCCTAATTTATCCCGAACAATACCAGTGTAATAAACGTTTTTAAAAGGAATTTCATTTTTATATTCAAATCCAGCAATAATCATACGAGCAACCCAGAAAAACATAATTTCTGGAGCTGTGACTAGATCATTGGTTGGGTAATAATAATTGATTTCTTTATTGTCAGGTTCATTTAGTCCATTGAAAACCGAAATAGGCCAAAGCCAACTAGAAAACCAAGTATCTAACACATCTTCATCTTGTTTTAGATCATCTTTTGTAATTTCTTTATCTGCTTTAGCATTAGCTAGAGCAACAGCTTCATCAATGGTTTTACAGACTACAAATTCATCTTCATTCTCACCATAATACCAAGCAGGTATTCTGTGTCCCCACCATAATTGTCTTGAAATACACCAATCTTTGATGTTGTCCATCCAATGTCTATAAGTATTTTTAAATTTTTCAGGATAAAAATTAATATTGCCATTTTTAACATTTTCAGCAGCTGGTTTAGAAAGATCTTTCATTTTAACATACCACTGTAAAGATAATCTTGGCTCAATAATAGCATTGGTTCTTTCAGAAAATCCAACTTTGTTTATATGATCTTCTGTTTTAATAAGGTATCCACTTTTTTCAAGTTCTTTTTCAATTAATTTTCGAACTTCAAATCTATCTTTACCTTCATAATGAAGTCCATTATGATTAAGTGTTCCATTGCTGTTAAAAATTGAAATGGTTTCAAGATTATGTGTGTTTCCAATTTCATAGTCATTTGGATCATGTGCTGGTGTTACCTTTAAACAACCTGTTCCAAATTCAATATCTACATATTCATCACAGATGACTGGAATAACTCTATTTGCTATTGGTACAATAACAGATTTCCCATGAAGACTTGTATACCTTTTGTCTTTTGGGTTGACACATATGGCAGAATCTCCTAAAATTGTCTCAGGTCTAGTTGTTGCAATTGTTAACCATTGATCATCAGTACCGTTAATTTTATATCTTACATGGTATAGTTTTGAATTGACTTCTTTATAAATAACTTCTTCATCAGATAATGCTGTAAGGGCTTCAGGATCCCAGTTAACCATTCTAAGGCCTCTGTATATTAGGTTTTTATTAAATAAATCGATAAAAACATTAATTACAGATTCTGAATAATCTGGGTCCATTGTAAAGCTTGTTCTTTCCCAATCGCATGATGCACCAAGTCTTTTCAATTGTTCTAAAATGATGCCTCCATGTTTTTCTTTCCACTCAAAGGCATGATTTAAAAATTCTTCTCTAGTAAGGTCAGATTTTTTTAATCCCTCCTCTCTAAGTTTGTGAACTACTTTCGCTTCAGTAGCTATGGATGCATGATCAGTTCCAGGAATCCAACAGGCATTTTTACCTGTCATCCTTGCACGTCTAACTAAAATATCTTGAATGGTATTGTTTAGCATGTGCCCCATATGTAAAACGCCGGTTACATTTGGTGGAGGAATTACAATTGTATAGGGTTCTCTTTCATCTGGTTCTGAGTGAAAGTAATTTTTTTCCAGCCAATGTGAATACCATTTATTCTCTACTTGATTGGGGTTGTATGTTTTTGGAATTGCCATAATCTTCGCAAAGATAGAAAAGGCATACAAATCATTAGCTAAAATTTAGAACAAATTCATTTAATGTGATAATATTTATAAAAAACGAAGATGTATTAAATAATTTTTTTGTACTATTGTACCATATATGGTTTGAGTATTCTGCTCAAATTTAATTTGCTTTCACATTTTTAATCACACAACAAATATTTTTTAAATTATATGTCTTCAAGAGCGCTTTATTGCAGTCCTTATTTGAATAGGCATAAATTTTACATCTATTTATCATAAATTTCTAAAACAAATGGCTACCTCAGAAAATAATGAGAACAAAAATAAGGTTGATCAATCAGAATCTAAACAGACTACCCCTCCCAAAACTAAAAGAACCAGAATTAGAAAAAACATTAAAGAGGCAGAGGCAAATGAAAATATAAAAACTTCTGATGCCAAAGATGAAATGTCTAAAAAAGATGTTGTTGCTACTGAAGAAACAAAATCTTCAATTAATGAAGCCAAATCTTCAGATACTGATAAAGATGTCAAGGCAGTACAAAGTGAAGATGCTAAATCTTCAGATACTGATAAAGAAGTTAAAGCAGAAAAAAATGATGAGGACAAACCTTCCGATACTAATGAAGAAGTAAAAACTCCTCATAAAGACAATAAGAATAGATCCAATTCTAATCAAAATTCGTCAAATAAAAGTCACAATTCAAATAGAAAACAAAATCATGATAACCGTCAAAGAAATGAGAAAAAAGAGGATGGTTTTGATTTGGTTGGAATTGTTTCTGCTGAGGGTGTTCTTGAAGTAATTCAAGATGGTTATGGTTTTCTTCGTTCCTCTGATTATAATTATTTACCTTCTCCAGATGATGTTTATGTTTCTCAGAATCAAATTAAATTATTTGGTTTAAAAACAGGGGATACTGTAAGAGGCACAATTCGTCCACCTAGAGAAGGGGAAAAATACTTTCCTTTAGTTAAAGTTGAGTCAATTAATGGAAGAGAGCCATCTTATATTAGAGACCGTGTTCCTTTTCAATACCTGACACCTTTATTTCCTGATCAAAAATTCACACTTACAGGACATGCTCAAGAGTCATTATCTACAAGAGTAATGGATTTATTTGCTCCAATTGGAAAAGGTCAAAGAGGAATGATTGTTGCTCAGCCTAAAACGGGAAAAACAGTTTTATTAAAAGATGTGGCCAATGCAATAGCTGCAAACCACCCAGAAACCTATTTAATCGTTTTATTAATTGATGAGCGTCCAGAGGAGGTTACTGATATGGCTAGAAGTGTTAAGGCTGAAGTAGTTGCCTCTACATTTGATGAGCCTGCTGATAGGCATGTTAAGGTTGCTAATATGGTAATTGAAAAGGCAAAAAGAATGGTTGAATGCGGTCATGATGTTTGTATCCTTTTAGATTCAATAACTCGATTGGCAAGAGCTTACAATACTGTGTCACCAGCTTCAGGAAAAGTTCTTTCTGGTGGTGTAGATGCAAATGCTTTACACAAACCAAAAAGATTCTTTGGTTCAGCAAGGAAAATTGAGAATGGAGGTTCTTTATCTATACTTGCAACAGCACTTACTGAAACAGGCTCAAAAATGGATGAGGTTATTTTCGAAGAGTTTAAGGGGACTGGTAATATGGAATTACAATTGGATCGAAAAATTTCAAATAGAAGAATTTACCCTGCAATTGACATCACTGCTTCTGGTACTAGGAGAGAAGATTTATTAATGAATAAAGATATTCTTCAGAGAGTTTGGATTTTAAGAAAACACATAGCGGATATGACGCCTGTTGAGGCTATGGAATTTTTAAAGTCTCATATGGAGAATACAAAATCAAATGAAGAGTTTTTGGTTTCGATGAATTCTTAATTTATGAAAAAGCCCTTTTTAATAGGAATTTGCCTTGCACTTTTATGGTGTTTAATTAAATTATCTTTTTTCCTGCTCAATTATGATCAACCAGATTATTTGAAATGGTTTGTAATGCTAAATATGCTTTTGGCAACTCTAACTGTATCTCTTTCTATTTATGAATCAAAAAAAAGACTTCCAGGTCAAAATCTATTAATGGATGTAAAAAATGGAATCTCAGGTGGTTTATTATATACTGTTGTGGTAAGTTTTTTTCTTTTCTTTTATTATCAAAATATAAATAAACAATATAATATTAGTCAATTACAACAGCGAGAAAAAGAAATATCTTTGGCTCTTGATGACCCTAAAAATATGGCTGAAATAAAAAGTCAAAAACCTGAATGGAGGTCTTTAAGTAAAAATGAACTTGTTGATGAATTAAAAAAAAATGCATCTGTTTTCTTTAGCCCTAAGTTTACAATGACAATTTCTCTTTTGGCTTTGTTGCTCTATGTTACAGTTAATAGTTTGCTTATTGCTTTGATATTTAGAAGATTTCTATTTTTGAAATAAATCACATTTGATTCGGAACTTTAATACCCAATAAAGACATTCCTTTAGAAATAACATCAGCAACACATTGACTCATTGTCATTCTAAAGTTCCTTTTGATCACATCTTCTTCTTTGTTTATAGGTATACTTTGATAAAAATGATTGTATTCTTTAACCAACTCATATAGATAATTAGCAATAATAGCAGGCGAGAAATTTGATCCTGCATCTTTTATGATTTCAGGGAAATTGACCAAACATTTAATTACATCTTTTTCTTCTTTTAAGATAGAGGAGGGTAGATCAGAGTTGGCATTAAAATCTCCTTTGTTCAATAATGATTGAATTCTTGCATATGTATATTGAATAAATGGGCCTGTATTTCCTGTTAGCTCAATAGATTCCTCAGGATTAAACATCATTCTTTTTTTCGGATCTACCTTCAGAAGATAATATTTAAGCCCCCCCATACCAATAGTATGATATAATTTTTCTTTTTCATCAATAGTCATGTTGTCCAAATGCCCCCTCTCCATTGAACTCTGGGCAGCTTTACTAGTAACTTCTTCAATAAGTTCATCAGCATCAACAACTGTCCCTTCACGAGATTTCATTTTACCACTTGGTAAATCAACCATTCCATAGGATAAATGGGTGCAGTTTTCTGCCCAAGCATAACCTAGTTTTTTTAAGATTGAAAACAAGACATTAAAATGATAATCTTGTTCATTTCCAACCGTGTAAACCATTCCTTCAATTTCAGGGAAATCTTTAAACCTTTCTATGGCAGTTCCAATATCTTGTGTCATATAAACTGAGGTACCATCTGATCTTAAAAGTAGCTTATTGTCCTTCTTTTCATTTTCCAAGTTGACCCAAATTGAGCCGTCTTCTTTTTTAAAGAATTGATTTTTAGACAAACCATTTAATACAATGTCTTTACCAATTTGATAGGTTTGTGATTCATAATAATATTGATCAAAGTCTACTTCCATTTTCTTGTAGCTTTCTTCAAATCCTTTATAAACCCAAGCATTCATTGTCTCCCACAATAAATAAATTTCGGGATCTCTTGCCTCCCATAGGATCAGCAATCTTTTTGCCTCACTCATTAGTAAAGTATTATTTCTTGCTAATTCAATTAGCTTATTTTCCTCATTACTATTAAGTGCTGACTTAACTTGCTCTACTAATTTAGTTTCAAATCCTTCAAAGTTGTTTTTTTTCCATTCATTTATTAGTTCTTCAGCTTCTTTTTTTAATTGTTTCTCAAATTCAACATAGTATTTTCCTACAAGTTTGTCACCTTTTATTCCAGAATTGGATGGATTTTCTTTTTCTCCATTTTTTAATACAGGTGCAAATTTTTTCCAGGCAATCATGCTTTTACAAATATGAATCCCTCTGTCATTAATAATTTGAGTTCTCACAACTTTATGGCCATTTGCTTTTAATATTTCAGAAATAGAACAGCCAAGAAATATGTTTCTTAAATGACCTAGGTGCAGGGGTTTATTTGTGTTTGGTGATGAATATTCAACCATTATTAAACCTCTTGAATTTTCCTTTTGAAGTACAAATCTTTTATTGTTTAATATCTCATTTGTTTTAGATATCCAAATTTCATCATTAATGGAAATATTTAAAAATCCATGAATGCTTTCAAAACTTTTAATTTCAGAAATAGAGCTACTTAAGATGGCTCCTATTTTATTTCCTGCTTCTTGAGGAGCACACTTTAAATTTTTAACAAAGGGAAAAACAACAAGAGTTAAATCACCTTCAACGTCTTTTCTTGTTTTCTGAAATTGAATTTGTTTTTCAAATATTTCAAAACCCAATTCCTTTCCACCTTCATTAAGAAGACAATTAATTATCTTTTCTTCAATCATTTCATTGTCAAATTATTCTGTTAAAATGGCTTTGTTTTTTAATTGATTGACAGAATTTTCAATAATATTAAAACTTACTTTGGCCATTTTGTTTTGTTTGTCTAAACAAGGATTTATTTCTACAAACTCAATGCATTTTAATTTTTCAAGCTTGCAAAATTCATCAATTAATTCAGATGCTTCTGAGACTAAAAGCCCACTTTCTACTGGAGTTCCGGTTCCATACGAAGCATCTTCAGGGTCCATTGAATCCACATCAAATGATAAATAAATTAAATCATGATTATCAAAGTATGAGTTTACCGTTGAGGTAACATTTGAGATACCTAGCTCTCTAATTTCTTCAATGTTTATGTTTTTTATTCCAAGAGAATCAATTAGTTTAGACTCTTCATTTTCAATGTCTCTTAAGCCAATATAAACAAGGTCTTTTGGTGATATCATAGGCTCATTTTTTCCTGCCATATTTTTCATCCATTCCCATTTTCTTATTGTGCTGTGTTTCGGTGTGTTTATTTTGTTTATTTCGTTGTCTATATTAAGAGCAACAGCTAGTGGCATGCCATGAATATTTCCAGAAGGCGTTGTGTAAGGAGAATGAATGTCAGCATGAGCATCAATCCAAATTACACCAATTTTTTTGTCAGGGTGACTGCTTTTAATTCCACCTATAGTTGCTGCTGCAGATGAATGATCCCCAGAAATAATGCATACAGTTTCAGAACTTTTGAAGCTCATTTGAATTTGATTCATTACTCTTGAATAAATTTCACAAATCCCGTCAATTCTTTTAGCAAAATGCGATTGGTTAGGTAGATCTAATAGATGGTTCTCATTTTTTATTCTAACAGGTTTATTTTCAGAAAAGAAAGAGCTTTTTTCAGTTCTTGCAACTGTCAATATAGCATCAGGACCTAAAGAAGACCCTCTTGTTCCTGCTCCCAACTCAGAATTATTTATAATAATTTCTATGTTTTTTTTCATTTTACTTTTTGTATAAAAAAATTTAAAATGCTCGACAAAAGTACAATTTTAGACGTTTAAAAAATAAGTTTTAATAGATTCTTTATAAGCTGATAAGGTAATGCATGATTATTAATCATTTGTTAATTAAAAATGCAGTAACGAATGGATAGTGAGCCAGCCCATGTAAATGAAAAAGATGGTGTAATGACAAGTGTTGGTCCAGTATCAATAGCAATATTTAAAGGGAAGTCTTCAAAAGTATATTCAATTCCGATAACAGATTTAATTCCTGAAAGCAGGTAGTTTTTTTCTTCCCAATTAGACCCTTCTACAGTTTTAATAAACCCGAGAATCACACCCCCACCA
>MDTA01220926.1_pt1 | contig 12779 bp, 11 predicted proteins | sample 811151 | NCBI WGS metagenome assembly MDTA01 (sample SAMN05326648, study PRJNA326480) | marine metagenome | isolation source: seawater | place: Indian Ocean: South | collected 2010
AAAAATCAAATTAGCTTTATGGAAAAATTTAGTTATAAATTTACGTATACTGATTATGTTCCATTTAAAAGTAAAAATAATATAAAAGTATTCAAAAAGAAAATTAATGTAATTAAAGAATTTGACTTAAAAAGATTTATTTATGATAGTTCAATTGCAATGAGCACAGTAATAATTAATAGATCGATACTAAAAAATACTAAATTTAAAAAATTAAAGATATGTGAGGATTATTTATTTAAATGTGAGATGCTTAAAAAACACAATGCATTTAAATGTGAAAATGCCCTAATGTATTATAGAATTTTAAAACATTCATTACAAAGCAATAAAATTAAAAATATTTATTGGGTTTGGTATATTAACAAGAGATATAATAAATTAAATTTCTATAAAAATTTAATTTCACTTTCACTTATTTCAATTAATTCCATTAAAAAGTATGGATTTAAATAAATATAATATTTTTTGGTGGGCATGATAAGAATTGAACTTATGGCCTCTACGATGTCAACGTAGCGTTCTACCACTGAACTACATGCCCATATATTTAGTTTATCAAAGTTTAAACTTTTGAAAAAAATTTTTAATTTTAATTTTATAGTTTAACATTTTTAGTTTGTTAATTGAAAATCCTTTTAATTTAAACTTTTCACTATTAAAACGAAACCACGAGTGCATTTCTTTCTCATAATTTGAGAGGTGAGTAGTGGAGTAATTGGAAGAATGTACTCGGTAGTAAGCTAGAGGTTTTTGAATACATCTCATCTCATAATTAATACTTAAATTCAAAAAAAAATCAAAATCTCCAATAATATTATATTTGTTATTGAATTTTTTTTTTTTAAATATATCTCTCCTTAGCATAACTGTAACTATACCTAATCTGTAATCATCTAACAGTTTTTGAGTTATTTGACCACTAGGTAAAACTTTTGTCGAATATAAATATTTTTTTTTTAATTTTTGATTATATTGATAGCAATTTGAATACAAGAAAGACAAATCTTTATTTTTTTCAAATATTTGAACTTGTTGTTGAATTTTTGATTTTAACCACCAGTCATCGGTGTCTAAAAATGAGATAAACTCTCCTTTAGATCTTTTGATAGCTAAATTCCTTGCATTATATAATTTTAATAAATTCGAACTCTCAAAGTATCTAATTCTTTTATCATTAAAACTTTTAATAATTTTTTTGCTTTTATCAGATGAACAGTTATTCCAAAATATGAGTTCCCAATTTTTATATGTTTGACCTATTAAACTATTCAAACTTTTTCTTAAATATTTCTCACCATTATGACAATTCATTATAATGCTTACAAGCGGTTTTGTTTTCATTAAAAAGTTATGATAAATGATTTAAAAATTTTTTAAATTTTTAATTAATTTATTCTCCATTGAAATTTATTAATCTTAAATATTTTTTCTAATTCATCTTTGTCTCTTTTAACATCCATGCATTTCCAAAAACCAAAATGTTTAAAAGCTATTAATTGTTTCTTTTTAGCTGCTATTTCTAAAGGTTTTTTCTCAAGTATATCATTATCTTTTTTAATAAGATTTAAAAATGAAGTATTGGCAACAAAAAATCCTCCATTTATCCAGCCACTTTTGACTTGTGGTTTTTCCTTAAAATTTGAGACAAGATTTTTTTTTAATATCAATTCGCCAAATCTTGCTGGTGGTCGAACAGCAGTAATTGTTACTAATTTCTTGTTTCTATTATGAAATTTAATTAATTTTTGTATGTTAATATCACTTATCCCGTCACCGTATGTAAATAAAAAGTTTTCATCTTTTCTGAAATATTTTTTCATTCTCTTAAGTCTTCCTCCAGTTAGTGTTTTTAAACCGGTGTCAGTAATTGTAATTCTACAATTTTTATTAAATATTTTCGCCTTAAAAGGAATGCTATTTTTTTTAAAATTTTTAAAATAATTTTTAAAGACATTACTTTTATAACCTACTGCTAAATAAAAATCTCTTAAACCATAATTCGCATAATGATTTATAATATGAACTATTAAAGGATATCCTCCAACTTTGACCATTGGTTTAGGGATTGTATTTGTATAATCACCTAGTCTCGTGCCAAGTCCTCCTGCTAAAATAACAACTTTCATTATTTAATTGATCTCCTGTATGAATTAATTGTTTTAATCAAGCCATTTTTAAGATTGATTGTTGGTTTCCACTTTAAAATAAATCTAGATTTAGAAATGTTAGGATAAGTAACTAAGTTTTCTTCCTTCCTTAATTTTATTTTTCCAAAAATAGGAACACCTTTTTTTATTTTTTTTTTTATAAAATAAATAGTTTTTTTAATATTATAAGGTTTTCCGAATCCCACATTTATTACTTGACCTGAAGTTCTATTCGATTTTAATGAGTTATATATAGCTTTAATAAAGTCCGAAACATATAAAAAATCTCTATACTGTTTACCTCCTGAACAATTAAATTTTTTATTATGTAGACAGCTCTTAATCACATAAGGTATCAATCTTTTAGTATCTTGGTTTGGTCCATACACTTGATACGGTCGTAATACAACACCAGGAAATTTATATTCAAAAAATAAGTTTAGTATATGTTTTGTAGCCATAAATTTAGCTTTGCCATAACTTGATAATGGCATTGCCTTTTTACTTTCAATTTGTGGTGATCTAGCGCGACCATATTCCATTGAGCTCCCAATTTGCACAAATTTTTTTAGTTTTGTTTTTAAAAATATATTAGATAAATTTTTTACTCCGATAAAATGACTATTATAAGTTTTTTTAAAATTAGAATGATCTATTTCACCTCCCAAATTGACAACATAATCAACACCCAGATGAGGTTTTAATTTTTTTTTTAAATGATGAAATTTTGAGATATCTCCACATATATATTTAACATTTTTTGATTTTTTTTTATTTTTTATTTTTTTTTTTGAAAAGCTAATTACGTAAAAATTTTTCTTCTTTAAAAAATTAACAAGATGTGATCCTATAAACCCAGTACCACCTATAACTAAAGCTTTTTTAATCATTGTCCTCTAAGAAATCTATTATTTTTCCTTTAGCATTTTTTCCTAGATGTGCTTCACCCAGGTGACATATTACAGAGCCTGATAAATTTAACCTTGGTTTATAAAGTAAAACTCTTTTATTCTTTGAGGTAATTTTTTTTTTTGTATAAGTGCATAACAAAGGTTGATTTTTTAAGTCATAAAGTAAACTTGATTTATACTTATTTAATGTTTTATTTTTATTTATTATTATTGCTCTTTGCATCTTTTTAAAATTTTTAAGCACTTCATCGAGTGATTGGATAGTGTGGTAGGGACCTGTCATTTTCTTTTTTTCCAAATTTTTAATATTGAGTACAAAAGAATCTACCTTATTCTTTGGTCTGATATTATAGCTCACGAAACAGGCTCCGGTTAAGCCCATTAATCCTTTGCAAGAGCTGAATGAAACTACTTCTGCAAGATTGTGGTCTTTTTCCAAACCTATTGATGCTGTTGCATCAAGAGCTAGTTTTGCATTAACTTTTTTTGAAAAAATTTTTAACTCTTTAATTGGTATTTTTAACCCTCTGCTTGTTTCAGTAACGCAGGCCCAAACCCAATCTATTTTCTTTTTTCTAAATCTGGAAAATTTTGTCCAATTAAGCTTATCGACTTTCTTAATTTTTTTATGAGTTTTCATTGCAAATTTTGCAAGCTTGAATAGCCTTTCAGAATAAAAACCCGTATCAATAATTAAAACATTACCATATAGGAAATTCAATGCTGTAATCTCTAATGCGGTGCTACCTGAACCTTGAGTTGTTATTATTTTCTTGTGTCCTGAAATTTTTTTAAGTTGGTTTAAAACTCTTTTTTCAATCTTTAGATAATCTTTATCTCCTCTTCCAAAACAAGGACCAAGGCCTTTTATATTTTCAATTGATAAACTTGCTGGACCAGCTGTAAAAAGAATTTTATCTTTGTTTTTTTTTGCTATAAAATTTTTAAAATTTTCACTTTTCATTTTATCTTTTTTCTGAAACTAAGGACGCTCCATCTTTATACCAAACATAATTTTTTTTTGGAATTCTCCAATTTTCTCCATAAAGATAGGCTAAATATTTTTCTGGCTCACCAGGAATGTTGATATTTAAGCCATGAAAATCAAATTTCTTAATTTTTTTTATAAATTGTACAGGCTCTGAATAGCCTTCCAGTTTATAAAATAGATCTTTTTTTATTAAATAATTTTTAAGTATTTTAAAAAAAGAGTTAAATTTTGAAAAAGAATTAATAATTTGTTTAAATTTTCCTCTATATTTCTCTGACTCTGATAAAGCGTGAATTAGTTTCATAAAGTAATTTTTAGGGACTGGCCACAAGATTTGGGCCATTTTACCATACTCGCTGTTATCCACAATTTCATAAAAATTGAAATCTACAATTCTTCCACCATTTTTATTAAAAGATAAGTCAGGAGACTCTACTCCAAAACCCTCTCTCAATATAAAATTGTTCTTTTTCATGATTTCTAGTATTTCGTCTTGTCTCACTTCTTTCGCCCAAACTGCTACATCAATATCATGATCCCATTCTATCAATTTATTGTCTCTAATGATTCCAAGAAGCGTGCCATGGCCAAGCCAATAATTAATTTTGTATTTTTCTAAAATACTGATTACCTCCAGAAAATTTTGATCTACTTCTATTTTATTTTTCAACTTACTTTCCTGGTATCAATTCCAATATATTTTTAATTGGATATAGATATTTATTAGTCTCTTTAGACCTTCCATTTTGTAGAATTTTTAAAGCTACCTTTTGCATCGCTGGATATGCAGCTCTTAACATATGATTAGCATAAATCACTATATTGAAACCTTTTTCTATAAGTAAACTTTCTTTAACTTGATTGTAGGTTGATGGGACACAAACGAGTGGTGTATTTGGAAAATTTTTTTTAAATTTTTTTGAAAAATCAAAAATTTCATTAGGATGTTTAGCTTTACTATGTATCATAATTCCATCTGCTCCAGCATCAATATAAGTATTGGCTCTATCAATCGCATCTTGAGTCTTTTTTCCTAAAATGAAACTTTCTATTCTAGCAATAATCATAAAATCATCATTTCTTTTTGCTTTTTTACAAATCGAAATCTTTTCAGCAAATTTATTTTTGTTTTCTTGAAGTTGATTAGATGTATTTTGAAATAAAGAATTTTGTTTTAAGCCAGTTTTATCCTCAAATATTACTGCAGATATTCCTAATCTTTCCATAGATTTTATCTTCATGTCCAGATGATCTATTTGACCTCCAGTATCTCCATCAAAAATAAGTGGTTTATTTGTAACGTCAAAAATTTGATTTATACCTAGAAGCCTTTGAGAATTTTCCAGAGACTCATTGTCTGGTTTTCCCATTGCAGTCGAGTCTGTAAGAGAACTGGACCAAAATCCATCAAAACCATATTTTTTTCCATTTTTAGAATACTCTGTATTTTGAGCTATTATCGCAGAGATTGGACTATGTGTTTCTAAAAAGCGTGAAATTTTTTTTGAGTCAATCAATCTTCTTAGTAATCCTCGTCTTATATCTGGTGTAGTTGATACATTATTTAAATGATTAATTAGTGCAGCGGATGATATGCCTTTAGTGTGTGGAACTTCAACAAGTTTACCTCCGTATTTTTTTAATTCTCGTAAACAATTTCTCCTATAACGACTTTCAAATCCTGATTTCCAATCATCTCCGTGAACCATGAAATCTGGTTTGTACTTCCTGATATTTGACGAATAATCATTTTGATTTTGCGGGACTACTTTTTTTACTCCTTTAAGATTTATCAAAATTTTTTTTCTTTGTTCGTAATTAAGATAAGGTAATCTTTTAAATTCAGCTAAAGCTTTATCAGTTATAAGACCAATTAAAATATCGCCATAATGTCTTGCCTTTTCAATAAGCTTCATATGACCGTGGTGGACAGTATCTGCACTTAAACCAATGTACACAATTTTGTTTTTTTTCATATTAATTTGTTCAAAAAATGAACGCTATCCAAAATAGAGTCAAATGTAAAGCTTTTATTTAATAAATATGATCAAAAATTAATGAGATATCTTTTTTGCTAATTTTTACAGGATTATTCTTAAGTCTTTGATCATTAACACTAGAAAGTATCTTCGTCTTATCTCTTTTTAAATTTATATTTAGTTTTTTAAAGTTTTGTTCTAAGTTCAAATTTTGTTTGAAATTTTCAAAAAATTTGTCAAGTTCAATTATATTGTTTGTTCTTGTGATTTTAAAAAGAGAATTATATCTAGAAATTAAATTATAGTTACATATTGATTTTTTCTCATTAAAAAAATTAAATTTTAGAATTTTATTAAAAGTAAGAGAAACTGCGTGACCATGGGGTACGCCATACAAAGTAGTAAATGGATAAGACAAAGCATGAGGCGCAATTGTTTTTGAAATATTTATAGCTTTACCTGCAAGATTTGCACCTACAAGCATTTTATGTGAATTGTTCAAATTTTTTTTTTTTAGATAATTTTGAGAATTTTTAAGTAATATTTTTAGTGCTTTTTCAGCAAAAGCGATACTTTGTTTATTTGATTTAACAGAAAACATTGACTCAATAGATTGACTAATTGCATCAAAACATGCTGTTGAGTCTAGTGCCATATTACTTGATTTTAAAAGTTGCGGTAATAAAAGATAGTAATCAGGTTTTATTAAATTTCCCTCAACTGAATATTTTATTTTATTTATATAAAGAACTGCATTCGATGTAACTTCTGCACCTGACCCAGCTGTAGTTGGTATTGCTAAAACCTTTGTTTTCTTTTGCTCATAATCAGAATTAATAGTTTTTTTTCTTAAATCTTTAACGTTGTTAAATACGCTTGATATTTTTGCTAAGTCCATTACACATCCACCTCCAACAGCAATAATTAAGTCAGGATCAAAATTTTTTTTCAAATTAATAATTTTTTTTAATTCTTCAAATTCAGGCAAATATGATTTTTTTAAATATAGATAAATATTTTTTTTTTTCAAATTATCTAAAAGTAACTTATTAGCTCCAGTCTTATAGAACGATTTTTTTCCAGAAATTAAAAAGATTTTTTTTATTGAATTCGATGATATTAATTTTTTAAATTCAAAAATATTTTTTAATTGATTGTTCATTTTAAATTTGTTTTCTTAATTTTGTTGAAGATATATTTTTTGTATATTTTATTTCTATTACTTTTCCATTCCACTTTTTCATTACTGACATCAGATCTGTTCTACCTTTAGATTGGGGTCCATCTCTCCAATCTGTACCATGTATAAAATAATCAAATTTATATTTTTTTGATATTGGTGCATAGCTTTGAGGTCCATTTAAAGAAATTACTTTTGATACAAATTTAAAGCTTTCAGCAATTTTTTTTCTATCTTTGTATTTGATAAGAGTTTCTCTTTTTTTATATCTTTTAATAGCATCGTCAGTCATCAAGCCTATTATAACATTTCCATACTTTTCTGCTTTTGATAAAATATTAATGTGGCCATGATGTATCAAATCTAAACACATTGGAACGAATACGGAAGGTTTTTTAAATTTTAAAATCTTTCTTTTCTTTTTCATTATAATTTTATACAATGGTTTATTAGATTATGCCAACTCCTTCAAAAAAATTTAGAAAAATTCTTAATGATTTGAAAAGAAGACCGGAAGATGCTGCTAAAGATTTAGGAGTTGAAAAGAATGTAATTGAAGAAATTCTTAAAAATAAAGAAATTTCAGACTTATCGCTTATTGAAAAGGCAGTAAAAGTTTGGCCTGTAAATTACTCAGACTTCTTTTACACTGAGGATGATACTTCTAATGGTTATAAAATTTTTAAAGTTGCAGATGCAAATGCATCTGAAAGGATCATGTACAGAGGTGGTAAACCCTATTACTCATACAAGGACACTGTAATGAGTAAGATCTCACCTTTCAGGCCAGAATGGATACAAGAATTAGTAACAGTTAATAACAATAAACCGAATAATCCAGAGGCGAAATTTAATAATGGGCATTTTTTACATCAATTCACCTATTTTATCGGACCAGTAAATTTTTATTACATAGAAAATAATAAAAAAAAAGTAGCTAAAATGAATACTGGTGATTCTATGTATATAAGCCCATATATTCCTCATACTTTTACGACTAGGAAAAATAAAGAGGGAATATTAGGTTCAATCCTTGCATTAACTTATACAGATAAAATTGACGGAGAAATAGTTAATGAATTAAGTGCAGTTGGTTTTGATCTAGCGAAAAAATATAAAATAAATACAAATGATGAGGTTATAAGCTTTTATGAAAACTTAAAATATCATCTAAATGCGTCATCTATAAAAATTGATGACTTGAATAAAAAAACAAAACTAAAAATAAATAAAAATATTAAGAAAATACCTGACCTTAAGAAAATAAAGAAAATTGCAAATTATTTAAATATAAATTTAAGAGATTTATTACCACCAACGAAAAGCAAATCTGTAAAAATCAAAATAAGCAAAAATAATAGGTCTTGGTTTTATCCTTCAACAGAAAAAAAAATTTACAAATTCCATGAACTAACAAACTTGCCCGAATTACCTTTATCAAAAGCTTACGAGTTTCATATATTGAGTAATAAAAATCATAAGGAAAATTTAGAAGTTCCATGCCATCAATACATTTTTAATATAGGTAATAATAAGTGCAGAATAATAATAAATGATAAATTTTCAGAAAACTTGGGTTCGGGTGACTCTATCTATTTAAAACCAAATTTAAAACATAAATTTTTACAAAAAGGCAAGTTATTAGTTTTAAGAATTGGAGGTAAAATATCTGGAGATGTGCTTTATCAAATGTCAATGATATCAAAAGAAAATATCGAAAGATTGGTAAACGATAATCTTCCTTGGTTTAATGAAAATAATTAAAAATGTTTAATAAATTCTTTTTTAATATTTATTAAATCATTTGGTCTTTTTAAATTTTGAATTGACCCTTGATTTATTTTTACTTCGAGAAATGATGGTCCATCACTAACCAAGAATTTTTTGAGAAATTTAATAATATCATTTTTATTTTTAATTTTGAAATAGTTTTTATAACCTGCAGATAATACCAATTCCCTAATGTTTAGTTTTTCAATATTTGTAGATTGTCCTCCAACTGATTCATGAGAATTATTATTAAAAAGAATATGCTTAAAATTCTTTTTATAAATCTTACCAATACTAACAACTGCCCCTAAGTGCATGAGAAAAGAACCATCGCCATCAAGGCATATAACTTGATTATTTGTATTCATCGCGGTTGAAAGTGCCACCATAGAAGTGTGCCCCATTCCTCCAACCATATAAAAATCATTTCCTTTTTTAAGATTTTTTTCTTTTCTAATTTGGTTAAGTTCCCTTGATGCAAACCCAGTAGTTGAAATGATTTTTGTTTTTGGCTTGACCATTTTAAGAAGTTCTTCAATTATCTCATATCTTTTTATATTTGATAATTTGATTAATTTGTTTTTGAATAATTTGTTGTTTTTTAAAACGTTTTTTGGCACCAAACATGCAACTGGCTCATTATTTTTTTTAGAGAAAGAAATAATTTTTTTTAATTTTGTTAGATCATTATAATTTTTTAAAACACAATATTTTATATTTAAAAGTTTTAACAGCTTAGTTGTAATTTTACCTTTTATCATATGTTGCGGTTCATCTTTTATCCCAGGCGAACCTCTCCAACCAATTAATAACAACATAGGTATCGAATAAACTTTTTTATGTGCAATCGAGCTTAGAGGATTTATCGCATTCCCTAGCCCTGAATTTTGCATATAGACACATGGTAACTTTTTGGTAGCTAGATTGTAACCTATGGCCATTGCTATAGCTGAACCTTCATTAGCCGTAATAAAGTGATTTTTGTTTTTTTTTTTGAAAAATGTTGTTTGGTTTCTTTTAAAATACTATCGGGAACTCCTGTAAAGAAATCAATTCCATTTTTTTTAAAAATTTGAAAAAAAGGTTCGTGTTTATCATTTTATTTATAATTTTGTTGTTTTTTAATATAAATCATAAAAGATCTCTAACTACATTATAAATTTTCTTATAATTATCATTATCCTGATTAAAGAAACTTGATAAAAAATTTTTTTTAGATTTTTGAGTTTTTTCATCTTTCCACCAGTCATTAAGATTTCTATAATTTTCTGAAATAAATTTACTTGCCTCGAATGGAGACTCGAAAATAATCTTATTTTTTTTCAAATCATCATAATAAGGCTTAACCTTTTCTGTTATTAAAAAGTCTTCACATGAAAAAACATTTACCGTAGGACGATTGTAAGCAAGGCTCTCTAAAAAAGAAGTCTGCATGAAAAAAAAGATAACTAATTCGCTACTATTAAAATCACTTTTAATATCTAACTTTTTATCAGATACTCTTATTTTAGGAAAGCTATTTAAAAGTTCATTCGTAAAGTAACTGATATCCTCCTGTCTATTATCATCTTCTAAAATTTTTTTATTTCTCAAATAAAATATCTCTAACAATTTAGGATCAACATTACTCAAAAAATTAAAAACTTTTTTTTTATAAATTTGACTTCTGTAGCTAAACAAAGTTGATAGATCTTGATGAACGTATCTGCTGGTACACTGAGATACCAAAAGAATTTTAGGTTCAGTGATCTTTTTAATATTTTTTTTATTAATAATCATTCCAGGACCTTTAATTACTTTAGAGCTATTTTTGTCATCCCACCCCCAAGAAATAAATTTATCAGAAATATCTATTTCATGATCCATATGGGAAATAGGTTTATTAATTCCGTAGTCGCCTCCATGTTGTCTACAGATTAACTTTGACCCTTTGTTAATTTGATCAGCAGTCCATATCTTAAAAATTGTATCTCTGAAAACTGCATTAGCAGTAAGAATTATTTTTTTTGATCTTGGAAGAATAGAATTATTTGAATTTTGTAAAAAAAAATTAAAATGTTCTAAATAATATTTTGGGACTACTTCATTAATTATCTTTTTTAAAATTGATAATAATTCATCGCTTTCATTTCTAAATTTTATTTGCCTTCTTAAATTTGTATCTATCTCCAAATTTATTTTCTCTTCATTTAAAAATAAAGCATAAGGAATATGCAATTGTTTTAGTGATATAATAATTTTTAAGTTTGTGAAAAAATCATTAATATAAGTTTGATAAAAGATGCATTTCTGATTGAATAATTTATCCAAAAATCTAAACAAAATCACATTCACTGTTTTTAAAATTTTATTTTTATTTGATGTTATATTAGACTTATTATTTAAAGGTAATTTTTGAGGTAATCTAGGTTTAAAATTGTTTTCTTTAATTTTTGAAACCTCTAAAATTCTATTAAAAATATCATTGTTGAAATTGTCTTCAGATGCCTTTACGGTAAAGTCGTTTAGATCTAAAGTGACATTATTTTCGTAAACGTAATCGTGATGAATATTTTTGAATAAATCTTTTTCAAATTTTTCTGCTTTTTTAAGTATATAATATCTGTTTCCAAAAACTAATACATATCTAAATAACCATGGACCTATTAATATTCTCCAGGACCTTTTACACCATTTTAAATTGTGAATTTTATTTAATTGAGGGTATAATTCATCTAAGATAATTTCATAATAATTTTTTAGAACTTCATATTGTTTTTCTAATTCATTTTTTGAAAAACAATCTGACTCAATTACCTTGTAAGTATCTTCACTTAAATTTTTAAAAATTTTATTTTTAAAGCACCAATGACCTAAAAATATTACATTTTCATTTTCCTTAATAATTTCATTTTTCCCTGTAAATACAACTTTGTTAACCATGTATTTCTCTAAATTTTTGAAAACTTCCTTCATTTATTATCAAACCTTCATCAAGATGATAAATTCTATCACAATACCTTAAACTGTTAAGTCGATGTGAAATCATAATTATTGTTTTATTTTTAAAAGAGAAAATATCATCAAGAATTGAGTTTTCTGTAATTGTATCTAGCGAACTCGTTGACTCATCAAAGATCAGTATTTCTGGATTGCAAATTAAAGCCCTGGCGATTCCTATTCTTTGAATTTCACCGCCAGATAAATTTGTGCCTTTATCGCTTATATTATGATTTATTCCGTAAGGGAGTCGTTTTACTAATTTTGATAAACTTGCCATCTCAATCACTTTTTCAATATGGGACTCCGGAAGTTCCTTTTCTAATCCAAATAATATGTTGTTTTTTAAAGTATCATTTAGAATAAAGATTTGTTGCGGAATATATCCAATCATTTTTTGCCAGTTATTTATGTTGTTTTTTATTGATTTTCCATCAATTAAAATATCTATTTTATCGGAGGTAATAATACCAACTAGAATATCTAAAATAGTACTTTTTCCAGAACCGCTTTTTCCAATTAATCCAATTTTGTTATTTTTTTTTATTTCAATATTAATATTTTTAAGAGAGAAGCTGCTTTTAGAATCATGACTAAAATCTTTAATTTTTAAATCAAGACTATTATTAAAATCTATTTTTTTTCCAGGTAATTTTTTTTTCAATGTGTTTTCGATTAATTGAATATCTTCACACACTAATTTTACTGATGTATTTGTATATTTTAGGATTTGTAAACCACTTAAAATTCTATTTATAGATGGCAAAATTCTGATAAAAGCAACTAAATAAATTGCAACTATTGAAATTAGAATATTTA
>MDTA01217680.1_pt1 | contig 12778 bp, 10 predicted proteins | sample 811151 | NCBI WGS metagenome assembly MDTA01 (sample SAMN05326648, study PRJNA326480) | marine metagenome | isolation source: seawater | place: Indian Ocean: South | collected 2010
TGATAAAATTTCTTGAAGAGGGTAGTAGGCCAGTTACATTACTTGATGGAGATATTGTTAGAACTCATTTATCAAGTGAACTAGGTTTTTCAAAAGAACATAGGTCATTAAATGTTCAGAGGATTGGTTATGTTGCTAGTGAGATAACAAAAAATGGTGGAATTGCAATATGTGCACCTATTGCACCTTACGAATACGATAGAAGAATCAATAGAGAATTAATATCTAAAGTTGGAAGTTTCATTGAGATTTTTGTTAATACATCACTTGAAAAATGTGAAGAAAGAGATTCAAAAGGTCTTTACAAATTAGCAAGGGAAGGGAAGATTAAAGAGTTTACAGGTATATCTGATCCATATGAGGAACCAAAATCTCCGGATATTGTAATTAATTCAGATGGAAGTAAACCGCCAGAAGAATTGGTTGAAAGCATATTTCATACATTAATTAAAATGGGCTATATAAAAAATTAAATTATTTTAAAAACATGGACTTTATTGATTTAAAAACGCAGCAATCTAAGATCAGAGATAGAATAGATAAACGAATTCAATCTGTTTTAGATCATGGGAAATACATAATGGGGCCTGAAGTGTTCGAACTTGAGGAAAGACTATCTGCCTACGTAGGTATGAAATTTTGTATTTCGTGTTCATCTGGCACTGATGCCTTGTTAATTCCATTGATGGCAAATGATATTGGTCCAGGAGATGCTGTTATTACAACTCCATTTACATATATTGCAACTGCTGAGGTTATCTCACTACTTGGAGCAGAACCCATATTCGTTGATATATATGAAGAAACATATAATATTAACCCTGATCTTATTGAATCTGCTATTTTAGATGCAGAAAAAAAGGGATTAAGTGTTAAAGCAATTATACCTGTTGATTTATTTGGTCTTCCAGCTAGGTATCGTTTAATTGAAGATATAGCAAAAAAGTTCAACCTTATAATTATTGAAGATGCTGCACAAGGATTTGGTGGTGAGGCCAAAGGTAAAAAAGCAGGGTCTTTTGGAAAAGTCGCATCTACTAGCTTTTTTCCAGCAAAGCCTCTTGGGTGCTATGGAGATGGTGGAGCAATTTTCACTAATGATGAAGAGTTAGCTCATAAAATGAGATCTATTAGAATTCATGGAAGTGGTTCTGATAAATATGAAAATGTCAGAATTGGAATAAACGGCAGACTTGATACAATTCAAGCTGCGATATTGTTAGAAAAATTATTTATTTTTGATGAAGAATTAAAATTACGAAACATGGTAGCAGATTATTATAGAAATAATATTGTTTCTAACTTTAAAAACCCATTTGTCCCAAAAGAATATGTATCTTCATGGGCACAATATTCATTATTGGCTAAATCAGAATTTGAAAGGAATGAAATAATGTCGATTCTATCCAATTCAAATATCCCAAGTATGATTTACTACAAGTGCCCACTTCATTTGCAAACAGTTTTTAAAAAGTTAGGTTATGGGAAAGGTGATTTCCCAATATCTGAAAGGGTTGCAAGTCAAATATTCTCCATACCTATGCATCCATATTTAAATAAAGATAAACAAAATATGATTATTGAACTTTTAAATAGCAAATAAAATTTAGTTTTTATGAAGAAATTTTTAATAACAGGAGGTTGTGGTTTTATAGGTTCAAATTTCATTCACTATTTGTTGGATAATGAGCTTTCAAGTCAAATTATTAATTTAGACAAAATGACATATGCAGGGAACAAACATAATTTGTCAACAATTGAGCATCATGATAATTATCACTTTATTAAAGGTGATATTTGTAATAAATCAATCGTGCGCGATATATTAAATAAATATAATCCGGATGTGCTTGTCCATTTTGCAGCAGAAACCCATGTAGACCGGTCAATTGATCAACCAGTTGAATTTGTGAATACAAATATAGTAGGTACTATGAATCTACTAAATGCAGTAAATCAATGGTTGAAGAGTTTGACAAGTGAGGAAAAAGATAGTTTTAGATTTATTCATATTTCTACAGATGAGGTGTATGGTAGCTTAGGCGAAGAAGGGAAATTTATAGAAAGCACGCCTTATGATCCAAGTTCACCATACTCAGCATCAAAAGCAGGTTCAGATCACTTAGTGCGGTCTTGGTTTAGAACTTTTGATTTTCCAGCAATTATTACGAATTGTTCTAACAATTATGGCCCATATCAATTCCCAGAGAAATTGATTCCATTAATGATAATTAATGCTCTATCAGGTAAAAATCTTCCTGTTTATGGTACGGGAATAAATATAAGAGATTGGTTGTATGTACGTGATCATTGTGAAGCAATTCAAGCCGTAGTTGATAAAGGTGATTTGGGCGAAACATATAATATTGGCGGCAATAATGAAATCACAAATATTCAGATCGTGAAAAAAATTTGTAGCATTTTAGATAGTGAAACCCCATTGACAAACGGTAGAAGTTATAGTGAACAAATTATTTTTGTTGAAGATCGTCCTGGTCATGATTTTAGATATGCTGTTGATTCTAGTAAAATAAAAAAGGAATTAGGTTGGAAACCTAAAGAAAGTTTTGAGACAGGAATAAAAAAAACAATTCTTTGGTATTTAGATAATAAAAGATGGTGGGGAAGAATACAAAAAATGACATATGAGCAAGAAAGACTCGGAGTAATAAACTGATGAAAGGTATTATTTTGGCTGGCGGAAGTGGTACGAGACTTCACCCTTTAACTAAGACCCAAAGCAAGCAATTATTACCTATTTATGACAAGCCGATGATTTACTATCCATTATCCACTCTCATGTTAGCAGGGATTCGGGATATTCTAATCATATCAACTCCAAAAGATATTTCAAAATATGAAGACATTCTTGGAGATGGATCCTTAATTGGTTTACAATTGTCCTACAAAATTCAACCTTCACCTGATGGATTGGCTCAAGCATTTCTATTAGGAGAATCATTTATTGGTGTTGATGATGTTTGCCTGATTTTAGGCGATAATGTTTTTTATGGAGGCGGATTACCAAAAAAATTAAATGAAAGTGTCAATGAAGTAAAAATTAATCAAAATGCGATAGTATTTGGATATTATGTAAATGATCCAATGAGATATGGTGTTGTTGAATTTGATAGCAGTGGGAAAGCTATCTCTATTGAAGAAAAACCATCCAGTCCAAAAAGCAATTATGCCGTAGCGGGATTATACTTTTACCCAAACAATGTAATTGAAATTGCTAAAAATCAAAAACCTTCACCTAGGGGGGAGCTAGAAATAACAGACATAAACAAAGAATATTTATCTAATCAAAAACTAAGCGTTAAAAAAATGGGTCGTGGATTTGCATGGCTTGATACAGGGACTCAGGATTCCTTATTGGAAGCATCTCAGTTTGTTCAAACATTAGAGAAGCGACAAGGAATGAAAATCTCTTGTATAGAAGAAATTGCATTTCGAATGGGATTTATTACTAAAAACCAGTTAGAAATGTTAGGAAAAAATATGGATAATAGTCCCTATGGGCAATATTTGATTAAAATTGTTGAAGGTGGCTTATAATTTTTAACAATACTTCATAAATTATTAATCATGCTATATTATCACACAAACTTTAAACTTTAGGAAAAAATAAATTTGTCTATACCGAATAAGAATATTTGCGTGGTTGGAGCAGGATATTGGGGCAAAAATCATATAGAAACATTGAATAGACTTAATGTTTTGAAAGGCATTGTCGAGCTTGATGCCAATACATTAAGAAACTTTTTAAATAAATATCCTGGAGTACAAGGGCACTCAAGTATTCAGGATGCATTGCTCAAGGATTATGATGGTTTTGTAATCGCAACACCCGCAAAAACGCACTTTGAAATTGCGAAAATGATTATGAATGCCCAAAAACATATTCTCATAGAAAAGCCGATGACTCTATCAATTGAAGAAGCTAGAGAATTAGTAGTCTTATCACAGATAAATAAAATTAATGTTATGGTTGGGCATGTTCTTTTATTTCATCCAGCTGTTAAAAAGATAAAAGAAATGATATGCAATGGTGAAATAGGAGATCTGCAATATATTTATAGTAATAGATTAAATCTTGGAAAAGTTCGAACTGAAGAAAATGTATTTTGGAGTTTAGCACCCCATGACATTGCGATATTTCAATATCTTACGGACTCTATTCCAAAAAAAATTAATGCAACTGGGAGTACATTTTTACAGAAAGGAATACCTGATTCTACTTTAACTAAATTGGAATATAAAAATGGGATAAAAGGGCATATTTTTGTGAGCTGGTTACATCCATTTAAAGAACACCGTCTTGTTGTAATTGGTTCAGAGGCTATGATTTCTTTTGAAGATTCATTAAAAGATAAACCTCTGAGATTATATTCAAAAAAAATTGATTTAAGATCTGGTATACCAGAAAAAATAGATGGACCTGTTAAGATGATTCCCTTTGAAAATAAAATGCCATTAGATATAGAGTTAGAGTATTTTATTAATCATTTATCCAATGTTAAACCAAAAATCTCAAATGTTGAACATGGTTATGAAGTCGTAAAAACCCTGGTTGATGCTAGTGAGCAAATATTAGTGTGAAAAATAATCATAAAAACTATTTTTGTCATGAGTCATCATTCATAGATAAGAATGTTGTTATTGGCAGGGATACTAAGATATGGCATTTTTCACATATTCAGTCAGGAGCAGTAATTGGTAAGGAATGCTCTTTGGGACAGAATGTAAATATCGGGAACAATGTCAAAATTGGTAATAATGTTAAAATACAAAATAATGTATCAATATATGAGGGAGTTGAGCTTGAAGATTATGTATTTTGTGGTCCTTCAATAGTTTTCACCAATATCAAGATTCCAAGATCAGAGTTTCCTCAAAAAGGGACAGAATATTATTCAAAAACAATAGTAAAGAAATCTGCAAGTATTGGGGCAAATGCTACAATCGTATGCGGTGTAACTATTGGAGAATATGCCTTGATTGGTGCTGGTGCGGTAATTATTAAAGATGTTCCACCGTTTTCATTAGTAGTTGGAAATCCTGGAAAAGTTATTGGTAAAGTTGATAAAAATGGAAATAAGAAATAAGTTTTTAATTTTATTATGAATTTACTAATTGTTGGAGGTGCTGGCTATATTGGTAGCCATATTGTACTTAGTGCCCTAGAAAGAGGATACTCTATTACTGTTTTTGATGATCTATCAACAGGCTCTATTAAAAATATAAATGATAATGTAAAATTTGTTCATGGATCAACATTGTCTATCTCTGATCTAGCAGAGCTATTTGAAAATAATAACTTTGATTATGTTATACATTTGGCAGCGAGTAAGGCTGCAGGAGAATCAATGTTGCATCCATCAAAGTATGCTACAAATAACATCATAGGTTCTTTGAACCTAATTAACTTTTGTTCTAACCATAAAATAAAATCATTTATTTTTAGTTCATCGGCTGCAGTTTATGGAAATCCAGAATATACGCCTATCGATGAATCTCACCCTCTTGTCCCAACTAATTACTATGGTTACACTAAATTAATGATTGAAAACAACTTATTGTGGTTTAGTAAGTTAAAAAAAATTCGCTTTGCTGCATTGCGATACTTTAATGCTGCAGGTTACGATATTAAAAAAAGGTTATTGGGTTTAGAAAAGAATGCAAAAAACTTAATACCAATTGTAATGGAAGCTGCAATAGGTCTTAGAAAAAAAATTAATATTTTCGGTAATGATTATCAGACTAAAGATGGTACATGTGTACGAGACTATATTCATGTTTCAGATTTGGCTTCAGCACATTTAGACACAATAGATTATATTAAAAAGGAGGAAAAAAATTTAATTATAAACCTTGGAGCTGGTAGTGGCTATTCAGTTCTAGATGTTGTGAATAAAGTCCAGGAAGTTTGTAATGTTTCAATAAGATATGATTTTGAAAATCGAAGGCTTGGTGATTCTAATATTGTCTTAGCGAATTCTGAATTGGCAAAAAAATTAATATCATGGGAAGCTAAATACTCTGACCTAGATACAATAATTAGATCAACGTGGTCAGCTTACAAATAAAGAACTTCTCAAAGTATCATTGAATAATCAAAAAAATAATATGCTTAAATGGTAAATATAGAAAAATTAAATATTGCAGTTATCGGGCTTGGATATGTAGGGCTTCCTCTTGCAGTAGAATTTGGAAAAAAATTTAATGTAGTTGGGTTTGATATAGATAGTTTCAGAGTAAAGGAGCTTCAAGGAGGATATGACAGAACTAACGAATTAAATGAATCTGAACTCTCATATCTAGACAAAATTAAGATTACAACAGATAAAGAAGATATTTCTGGCTCAGATATTTTTATAATAACAGTACCTACTCCAGTTGATAAGAACAATAAACCAAATTTAGAACCATTAATTTCAGCATCAAAAATTGCTGGTTCTTTATTAAAGAAAAATAGTTTAGTCATTTACGAATCAACTGTTTTTCCTGGTTGTACAGAAGAGATTTGTGTTCCTATCCTAGAAGAAAGTTCAAAACTAAAGTATAATTCTGAATTTTTTTGTGGTTACAGTCCAGAAAGAATCAATCCCAGTGATAAGGAACACACTTTTACAAGCATAACTAAAATTGTTTCTGGATCAAATGAAAAGACTTTGAATATAGTAGATATGTTATATCGTAGTGTTGTTTCAGCAGGGACTTACAGAGCCTCCTCAATTAAAATTGCTGAGTCAGCAAAGGTGATTGAAAACACTCAAAGAGATATAAATATTGCTATCATTAATGAATTGGCACTCATTTTTGATCGTTTAAATATTAATACAAGTGAAGTGTTAGAAGCAGCTTCTACAAAATGGAATTTTTTATCATTTAAACCTGGTCTCGTTGGTGGGCATTGTATTGGAGTTGACCCATATTATTTGACACACAAGGCAATTGAGGTTGGGTATCACCCAGAAATAATACTTGCGGGAAGAAAAATAAATGACAACATGGGGGTTTTTATTGCTGAAAAAACTATATCTGAGGTAGTGAGTAAGAATATTAATCCTATTAATGCAAAAATCGCTATTATGGGTCTTGCATTTAAAGAAAATTGTCCAGATTATCGTAATACTAAAGTTTTAACAATAATCGAAAAACTTAATGATTATAATTGCCAAATTAGCATAGTAGACAATTGGGTAATTAAGAAAGATGTAAAAAATAACTTAAATATTGATTTATTATCGATCTCTCAAATTACTAAACAAGATGCTATAATAATTGCAGTAGGCCATCGCGAGTATTGTAATTTTAGATTGGAAGACTGGAGGAAAATGCTTAAGCCAAACGGTGTCATTATTGATGTAAAATCCCTTTATGATTCAAAGATGTTCAGTAATACATCCTTCTCTTATTGGAGTTTGTGATTTTAGTTTAATTCAATAAGAGCAATACGAAATGACAATCTTTTTATTAAAAAGTTCATAATGGAAAAAATCTTAGTTACCGGTAGCTCAGGGTTTATAGGTATGCATATTTGTAGAAGCCTTTTGGATGATGGATATGTTGTTGAGGGTATAGATAATATGAATGATTATTATGATTTATCATTAAAAGAAGCTCGACTAGATCTACTAAATAATTACGACAATTTCACATTTAATAATATTGATATATCTAATCTAAAAGATGTTGAAGGCATTTTTAATCAATTCAGACCTGAAAAAGTGGTTAACTTAGCTGCTCAGGCAGGTGTTAGATACAGTATCGAAAATCCTCATGCATATATTGAAACAAACATAGTTGGTTTTACCAATATTATTGAAGCTTGTCGGCAATATAAAGTCAAAGGTTTAATTTACGCATCAAGTTCATCAGTTTATGGGGGGAATAAAAAAATACCCTTTTCAGTGGAGGATAGGGTTGATAAACCCATTTCGATATATGCAGCTACAAAGAAAACAAATGAACTTATTGCCTATACATATAATCATTTATATGGTTTACATTCTACTGGATTAAGATTTTTTACAGTTTACGGTCCATGGGGAAGGCCCGATATGGCAATGTATATTTTTACAGATAAGATTATTAAAGGTCAAAAAATATCTGTCTTTAATCATGGAAATATGTACAGAGATTTTACATATATAGATGATATTATTAGCGGAATAAGATCAACAATTAATAAGAATTACCCATGTGAGGTTTTCAACCTTGGCAACAATAAAATAGAAAACCTTATGGATGTGATCAAAAAAATTGAAACAGAATTAAGGGAAAAAGCAAAAGTTGAGTTTCTTGACATACAGCTAGGAGATGTAGAAAAAACCTATGCAAATATAGATTCTGAAAAGTCCAAAATAGGCTATAGTCCTAAAGTATCTATAAATGAAGGCATACCAAGATTTATAGATTGGTATAAATCATATTATGAGATTAAATAGCCTTTAAATTCTATTTAACTACGATTCTATATCACTTTTAAAATGGTAGTTGTTTTTCAGGTAAAATAATTTATGTATTTTAATGGTAGTTGTGTGGGTAGTTGCGCATCTCGATCACAGTAATTATATTAAGTAACTAATTTTATTAAAATACAAAGATTTAATGAGCAGTATTTATAAAAAAGGAAGAGATGGCTACTATTATTATCAGGCATATGTTTACAATGATAAAACAGGTAGGAAAGATAAAAGAGTTTTTCACGCCCTAAGTACAAAGAACATTTCCGTTGCAAAATCAAAGCAGGAAGAACTTGACCTAAGGTATGAGACCTTAAAAACAGGTAGAAGCAATATAAAAATTAAAAGTATGTCTAAATTGTTAGTACCTACGCTAACTGTACTTTTCTTTCTTATTTATATTTCGTCCTTTTTTCGTAATCAAGAAAAGGAAGATTCAGATATAATAAAAGAGATAGAGCTAAAACCCAAGAACCTCACAAGTAAAATAGATTCTCTGAATCGATTAGACATCATGCTGGATGAACAAAAAATATATAACAATCAAATTGATGAATCTCCTAAAACTCACTCTCAAGAAGAAAAAATAGAGAAGGTAATCCCAGTCTATTCAATTTCAAAAGTGGAGGAACTTTCCGGTGCATTTAAACAAGTTAAAATTAATGTTACTTTGGATGAGGATTCTAGTATAGAAAGTCAACGGCTTTTATGTGGAACACTGAAAAAGCGATACAGCAACTATTCAAATATCATAATCTGCCTTTATGCTGATAACACCGTAGGGAAAAACCTTGCAAATGGGAAAAGTGATCTTGTCAGTTTGATAGATTTGCAATCGGCTTGGCTTGCAATGTATACTTTTAATGGAGTTGAAGGCGAGTTTTTTGATGCGGATCCTAGCGGTTATCTTGGTTTGAATTAAAAGATTAATGAGAAAAACAATGCTAAATAAATTATATGTTATAACTTTAAGTACATGCATCTTGTTAAGTCAATCTCCACAGGAAATTAAACAAGCTAAACAAGTTATTAAAAAAAGAGGTATGTCTGAGGAGCAGGTTAAATCTTTAGCTAAACAAAAAGGTTTTTCTGATGCACAGATTCAATCATCAATTAACAAAAATAAAATTAAAGATGTTGAGGACGCTACTACCTCTAAAAACTTAAATCAAAATAGCAATCTAATTGATTTAATTCCTTCAAATGATGTGAGATCAAATAATATAGAAACCGTTTCAATGGAGGAAGTCGTTTATAATGATGAAAAAGAAGTTTATGAGGATGGGCTTAATATTGAATCAATTAATAAAAAAAATAAGAATAAATTATCTCATTATGGGTACGATATATTTAAAAGAGATCCTGCTTTATTCCAAGCATCTTCAGTGGGAGTCGTAAACCCTGAATATCTGATAGGTCCAGGTGATGAAATTATTGTAATGTTATGGGGTGAGACTCAATTTCGACAAGTTTTACCTGTTGACAGAGAAGGATTTGTATTTATTCCTGAGATTGGACAAGTTTTTGTTAATGGATTAAACCTGAATCTTTTAGAGTCAAAACTTTTTAGAGTTTTCTCGCAATCATATGCAAGTCTCAATCCCAGAGGACAATCTCCTACAACATTCTTAGATGTCAGTCTAGGTAATTTAAGACCGTTAAGAATACAGGTGTTGGGTGAGGTAGGTCAACCAGGTGCATACACTGTAAGCCCTTCAGCAACATTATTTTCTTCTTTATACTATTTCAATGGTCCAAAAACCTCTGGATCATTGAGAGAAATTCAATTGATAAGGGGAGGTAAATTAATTGCATCAATTGATTTTTATGATTATCTGCTAACTGGCAAAAAACCTAAAGACGAAAAACTTCAATTAGATGATATTATTTTTATTCCACGACGTCTAAAAACAGTGTCCATTAATGGCGAAGTTAATCGTCCAGCAATATATGAACTTAAGCCCGATGAAACTTTTACAGATTTGATTGAGATTGCTGGCAAATTAAAGGTCTCTGCATATCTGAAACGTTCTCAAATTGATCGAGTTGTTCCATTCGAAAAAAGAGCAGAATTGAAAATGGATAGAATGTTTATTGATGTGAAATTAGATGAAATAATTAAAAAAGAATTAGAATTTGAAATTATGGATGATGACAAGATAAATATTTTTTCTATTTCAGATTTAAGGCAAAATGTAGTTGAACTTAATGGTGCTGTTTCTCGCCCAGGTATATATGATTTAGGTGATTCATTAAAATTAAGTGATTTAATTGATAAAGCTGATGGCGTTTTAGGTGATGCTTATTTGGAGAGAATTGATATATTAAGAATGAATCCAGATTTTTCTCAAAAATTAATTAAAGTCGATTTAGAAGAAGTACTAAAAGATACAACAAGAAATGATATAACTCTAAGAGGTCAGGATATAATAAGAGTTTATTCAATTTCTGAAATGGCGCAAAAAAGTTATGTCAGTATTTCTGGTCATGTAAAAAAACCAGGTCGCTATTTTTTGCATGAAAATATGCGCCTATATGATCTAGTTTTTGCTGGAGGTGGTATGTTAGATGAAGACTTCATTAAAAGTGCTTATTTAAAGAGGGCTGATATAATTAGACTAACTGATGATAATATAAATAGTAAAATCATAATGTTTGATTTAGGTAAATTAATAAATTCTCCTGAATCATCTGAAAATTTAAATCTGAAACACAGAGATGAAGTTAAAATTTATAATAAAGAAGTCTTTATACATTCTAAACCAGTTACGATTAATGGCATTGTCAGAAAACCAGGCACTTATGATTTTAAGCTAGGGATGTCTTTAAAGGATCTTATTTTAGAAGCTGGTGGTCTTGAAGAAAATATTTTTAGATATCGAGTAGAAATTGCCAGATTAGACACTTTAAATCAAAGCCCCACAGATTTTGCTAAAATTGTCAACTTTAATATGGATAGTAAATTTAGTTTATTTTCATTATCAGACAAATCTGATGATATAAACAAGCAATTGTCTGAAGATAAAATTGATTTCAAAATACATCCATATGATTTAGTCTCTATAAGACCAGATCCATATTTTGTTTATCAAAAAAAGGTCGCAATCAAAGGTGAGGTCCTTTATCCAGGAGAATATGTAATTATAAATTCAAATGAAAAAGTAACAGATCTAATCAAAAGAGCTGGTGGTTTGAGAGACAATGCATATTTGCTGGGATCAAATTATTTACGAAATGGATTAAAATTAAATATTGACTTAGAACAAATTCTAAAAAATCCTAAATCAAAAATGAATTTCAGAGTTCAAGATGGTGATGAATTAATTATTAATACAACTCCTAATCTTGTTTATATGAATGGGGAAGTCAATTCAGGAGGTGTTCATAAATTTAATTCAGGGAAAAGACTAAGCTACTATTTAAAATTAGCTGGTGGTTTAAGTCCAGAAGCAGATAAAAAAAATATATGGATTACATATCCTTCAGGCGATTCAAAAAAATATAATCATAGGTCAATATTGAGCCCTAAGGTTTATGATGGGTCTGCTATTTTCGTTGGCAAAAAGAAGGAAGAAGAGCCTTTTAATCCGACCGAATTTGCAAAAGAAATAACATCAATTATTGCCAACTTAGCACAAGCGATAGCTGTTGTACTCATTGTAAGAAATTAAAAGTTATCAGCTAGTTAATCCCTATTTATTAAATTGAATTACTAATATGTACAAATAATCTAAAAAATGCTAAAAGGGAAATCACAAGAATCTTTTGTCTCCCCAAGTTATCTTGAAGAGCCAGTAATATCATTATCGGATCTATTTCTAATATTTGCGCGTAATGTAAAGATTATAATTATAACGCCAACAATACTATGCTTTTTAACCATAGTTCATGTTACATTTTTTGCAAATCCAGTGTACACATCAACTGCAAAGATAATGTCATCCTCTGGTGGTTCAACATCCGAATCATCTGGTTTAGCTGCGCAGTTTGGTATCAATATTCCAACATTGCAATCTGAACCTAGATGGGTTTATCCTGAAATAATAAAGAGTAGAACTATTGCAAGAGCTCTTCTGAAACAAAAATTTGATACTGAAAAATTTGGTCCTCAAAAATCATTGCTCCAAATTTTGACATATGGGAATCAGCAACCAAGGTATAATTTAGACACACTTGAAATTATGGCTATTTCAGATTTTTTGAGCATGATAAAGGTAACTGAAAATATGAAAACTGCAATATTAACATTAGAGATAAATGCACCTGAACCTCTTTTGTCAGCAGAAATTAATAAAAGTCTCATAGAA
>MDTA01027241.1_pt1 | contig 12777 bp, 11 predicted proteins | sample 811151 | NCBI WGS metagenome assembly MDTA01 (sample SAMN05326648, study PRJNA326480) | marine metagenome | isolation source: seawater | place: Indian Ocean: South | collected 2010
TATTGATGCGTTTTGATCGCTGGATGGAGAAGTACGCGCGACCGGTCCACGGTTAGGGCAGTTTGTCGCCTATTGACAGCAGCGCACTTTTCACAACTTGGCGTTGAACAATAGACAGCCGAGCCCTGCAAGAAGCGTGAGGGCAGGTGCTGATTGGCTGTCTTTTGGGTTAGCGGGCCTAAGAATAATTATCTGGGGCGACAGGGTCGCGGTGGGGTGCTAGCATTTCGCCTGGCGAACAAGCAGAGGCGAACCATGTTCTGTATTCCCGTCGATATTCCTCCAGAGCTATGCCTGATTGATGATGAGCGCAAAGCCATTTATCACAGCAAAGACAGCGTGTGCATCTGGGTTTTTGCCAATAGCCAACTTAGAGATCAATTTGTGCGCGAAAGTGCTGGCATGTCCAAGGCCGAACGCGAGGTACTTTATGAGCGCTTCAGTACTGCGAGTACTCAATGATAAAGACTGCCTTTGACTCACAGGAATGTCCTTATGAGCTGTTGGCGTCAATCCACTGCGATCTTGCAAATAAGCAGCTCCAACAAACGGGCTTAGCCGGCTTGCGGTTTAATGACACAAAGTTAGATTAATGTGCTTTTGAACAAGTTATAATCCTGCCATCAACCCAGCGCAGAGTTGGGTAATTGGGGCGTGGTTTGGCGTGCTGGTGGTGCTGAATCTGCTCCTGCCGTTTAAGATCAACATCCCAAGCGAGGAACCTTGACCGATAAATGCTGATGAACTGTAGCGCTGGTTATTTTGTCTGAAGTGCGACCCGAGGAAATGCATACTCGATTTATGCAGCGCGCTCTGGGGCTGGCCCATCGCGCGGCGGAATTAGGCGAGGTGCCCATTGGTGCCGTGTTGGTCAGAGACAACGAGGTCCTGGCTGAAGGCTTTAACCAGTGTATTGGCAACAACGACCCAACCGCCCACGCGGAAATCATGGCCCTACGGGCCGGTGCGGAATACCTCGGCAATTACCGTCTGCCCGGTACTCAACTCTACGTTACCGTGGAACCTTGCGTGATGTGTTTGGGTGCCATCATCCATGCACGAGTTGCCCAAGTGATCTTTGGCGCAACTGAACCCAAGGCGGGTGCCTTGATAAGTCGGCCACTGGCTGAGCAAGACCACTTCAATCACTTTCCTGAAATCACAGTTGGACCACTGGGAGAGTCCTGTGGTCGCTTGATGAGCGACTTTTTTGCCAATAGAAGGCTGGACAAGCGGGGTCCCAAACCCCAGCCCGTTGGTTCATAGACGTGGCCTTGGGGTGTTAGGAGTTAAAGTGCCAAGGGAGATCAATGAGTAATAGGTCAGGTTCTGAAGGGTCAACGGTGCAAGTACTGGTTGGCCCACCTGCTTTGAGCCAATTCGCGTTACAGCGTGTGCAGCGCCATGCGCTAAATGTGGTTTATGCGGAGTTCGTACACTTATTGCAGGTGGCCAGTCCACTGGCTGGCGAAGCCTTAGAGCGCGCCGAAGGGGTGTTGCGATATGGGCCGCAGCAACAAATGCCAGAACCCCAAGGGCACCATAGCCACACAATATTGCCAAGGCGCGGCACCATTTCGCCCTGGTCGAGCAAGGCTACGGATATATTCGCTTTGTCGGGTCTGGGGGATGTTGTCCGAGTGGAGCGCGGCGTGCGTTGGTTCAGTAAAGACGACGGTGCGCTCAGTGCAGACGAAGCGGCGCTGTTGTTTGATCGAATGACAGAGGAGTGTTGGCGCGAAGAGGACTTTGATCAGGTATTTGCCCAGTCTGAGCCAGCTTTGCTGCAATCGGTGGGACTGCTATCTCAAGGTATAGAGGCACTGCAAACTGCTAACGCTGCGTTGGGTTTAGCGCTGTCTGACGACGAAATTGACTACCTCAGCCGGGCTTATAACGAACTTGGAAGAGACCCAACTGATGTTGAACTGATGATGTTTGCCCAAGCAAATTCAGAACACTGCCGGCATAAAATTTTTAATGCGGACTGGGTAGTGAACGGGGCCGCGCAGCCCAAATCGCTGTTCGCAATGATTCGCAACACTTATCAGCAGATCAATGGTCAAGGAATTCTCAGCGCATACAGCGATAACGCCGCTGTCATAGAAGGCCATACGGTAGATCGGCTACTGGTAGACGCGCAGTCAGGGGACTATGTCTTTGAATCTGCGCCTGCACACATACTGATGAAGGTTGAGACCCACAACCATCCCACGGCCATAGCGCCCTTTGCCGGTGCGGCGACGGGCTCGGGCGGGGAGATTCGTGACGAGGGTGCAGTAGGTCGCGGTTCCAAGCCCAAAGCCGGTCTTAGTGGTTTTACCACCTCACATTTGAATGTTCCGGATCTGCCTCAACCCTGGGAACTAAACACGGGCAAACCGGTACATATGGCATCGGCGTTGGATATCATGATCGATGGTCCCATTGGTGCTGCCAGTTTTAATAATGAATATGGACGGCCTGCGATCAGTGGTTATTTCCGTAGCTTTGAAATGCCAGAGACGTCTGAGCGAGGCCAACCCAGTGTGGTGCGTGGGTACCATAAGCCCGTGATGATTGCCGGTGGTATTGGCTCGGTACGAGAAGAACACGTTAATGCGTTGCCGTTCCCAGAAGGTACAGCGCTGGTGGTGCTGGGTGGACCGGCCATGTTGATCGGATTAGGTGGCGGAGCCGCATCCAGTATGGCGTCGGGTATGAGTTCTTCAGACCTGGACTTCGCATCAGTGCAGCGCGGTAATCCAGAAATGGAGCGGCGTTGTCAGGAGGTTATCGACCGCTGTTGCGCCATGGGTGAAGCCAATCCGATTTTGCTGATTCATGATGTGGGTGCTGGAGGTTTGTCTAACGCGTTGCCAGAACTTATTGACGACGCTCAAGCCGGTGGTCGGATTCAATTACGTAATGTGCTCAACGCAGATCTTGGGATGTCGCCATTAGAAATCTGGTGCAACGAGGCTCAGGAGCGATACGTTTTAGGCATTGAACAATCTCAATTGCAGCAGTTTGCCGCGTTGTGCGAACGCGAACGATGCCCCTTTGCGGTTGTTGGTGAGTCTACTGGCGACGGGCAGTTGGTGGTGGCGGACGAATGGTTTGATAACCATCCAGTAGATCTACCCTTGAATGTTTTGTTGGGTAAGGTGCCGAAGACAGAACGACAATTCGAGCGCAGCTCACAGAAGTTGCAAGGCCTTGATCTTGCTGGTGTCACTTTAGATCAGGCGCTAGAGCGGGTGTTACAGTTTCCTACTGTAGCCAGCAAAAAGTTTCTTATCACTATCGGTGATCGAAGCATCACGGGTCTTGTGGCGTGCCAGCCTATGGTTGGCCCATGGCAGGAACCTGTAGCTGATGTTGCGGTGACGCTGAGTGGCTATCACACCTTCTGCGGTGAAGCTTTCGCAATGGGCGAACGCAGTCCGTTGGCGCTTATTAATCCAGCGGCTGCTGCGCGCATGACGGTCGCAGAAACCCTGACGAACCTAGTGGCAGCGGATGTCAGCGCATTGGATCGGGTCGTGCTGTCTGCCAATTGGATGGCCGCGGCAGGTAGCGATGCTGAAGATCAGGCGCTGTTTGATGCGGTGACGGCAGTAGGCGAAGAGTTTTGCCCAGCCTTAGGGATAGCGATACCGGTAGGTAAGGACTCTCTATCCATGCAGACCCGTTGGCAAAAGTCCGGAGCAGAGCAGCGAGTAGTATCGCCGCTAACACTGATTGTGTCGGGGTTTGCGCCGGTAGACGACGTTCGTCGGACTGTAACACCGGTGCTGCAAACCCATGCAAACAGCGTGCTCGTGCTACTTGAATTTGGTCAACGCCGTTTGGGTGGCAGTTGTCTTGCCCAAGTGTACTCCCAGCTTGGGGATGAAGCGCCAGATGTTGATGATGCTGAGGCTTTCAAAGCGTTACTCAACTGGCTGCTAGACGCTAAACGCCAGGGTCTAATTCTTGCTCTGCACGATCGCTCTGATGGCGGTGTTTTAACCAGTCTGCTGGAGATGGCTTTTGCCAGCCGCCAGGGTTTAGACATTGATGTGGCAGCAGGTGAAGACCTGCTGGCTGCATTGTTTAACGAAGAAGTCGGTTTTGTGGCTCAGGTAGACGCATCGCGATTGCACGACCTGCAAGCCGCTGCACCTTGTGTCTGCACACCGATAGCTCATTTGCGGGACGACGATTCAATCAACATCAGTCACGGCGGCGTACAGATGGTTGAATATACCCGCGGGCACCTGCAGCAATGGTGGGCCAATACCAGCTATCACATGCAGCGCTTAAGGGATAACGAACACTGTGCTGATGAAGAGTTTGCGGACATAACCCAGTCACCTAGCCAAAACCCTGGATTAAGCGCTCAACTGACCTTTGATCCTGGCTTACGGACGAGTTCAGCGCCCAACATAAATGTGGGTCTAAAACCGGTTATGGCGGTGTTGCGCGAGCAGGGTGTAAACGGTCAGATGGAAATGGCGGCAGCATTTGACGCCGCAGGATTTCGCTGTGTCGATGTGCATATGTCAGATCTACACAGTGGCCGATATACCTTGGCCCAGTTCGACAGTCTGGTGGCCTGCGGTGGCTTTTCGTATGGCGATGTTTTAGGTGGTGGTGGCGGTTGGGCCAAGAGCGCGCTATTTAACGACGAAGTGAGCCAGCAGTTTGCGGATTATTTCCGCAGTGACGCATTGGTGCTTGGGGTGTGCAATGGATGTCAGATGCTGGCACAGATGGCTGAACTGGTGCCCCAAGCCGAGCACTGGCCGCGATTTGTACGCAATCGCAGCGAGCAATTTGAAGGTCGGGTGGTGATGGTTAAGGTGGCAGAAAATTCCTCACCTTGGCTACACGGTATGCAAGGCAGCGTCATGTCGGTGGCGGTGGCCCATGGCGAGGGACGTGCAGAATTCGCTGCCGCTGAAGATTTACAAGAACTTAGCCAGCGAGGTCAGGTCGCGCTGAATTACGTCGACTCGCAGCATCAACTTACCGAGCGTTATCCGCACAATCCCAACGGCGCAAGCCAAGGATTGGCTGGTTTAACTGCGGCGGATGGTCGAGTGTTGCTGATGATGCCGCACCCAGAAAGGGTATTTCGGAGCTGTCAAAATGTCGTAGCCGACCCCAGCTGGGGCGAATATGGCCCGTGGATGAAGTTGTTTGATAACGCCCGCAGATTGCTATGAAGCAGAGGGGTTGACCGGTCGTTTGAATTCAAGATCCGCATAGTGGGTTGGAAAAACGTCTGTTTTGCGATCGTTAAAGTAGTGCTGCAAGGTTTGGGTAATCACCGGGAAGGCCAGTTCATCCCACGGTATGTCCTGCTCTGAAAACAACGCCACCTCCAAAGACTCTGGCCCGCTGCTGTACTTAGGGCCGATTAAGTTAGCCCGAAAAAAGGTATAGACCTGAGAAATGTGTGGCAGGCTAAATACGGTATACAGACTTAGGTCGCTGACCTGGGCGTTTGCCTCTTCCATTGTTTCACGTGCAGCACCTGCAGCCACGGTCTCAGAGTTTTCCAGAAAGCCCGCTGGCAAGGTCCAATAACCCTGACGCGGCGCGATCGCTCGTTTGCACAGCAACACCTGGTCCTGCCAAACGGGGAGGGTACCGGCAATTATCCTGGGGTTCTGGTAGTGAATGGTGTGGCACTCAGTACACACAAAACGAGGGAAAGTATCGCCCTCGGGGATCTTCGTTTCGACTCGTGCGCCGCAGCTACTACAGTAATTCATGGCGGTAGTATACCGATAAAGGACAGCGCCTGAGTCGGTGGTACTTGCCCAGCCGCTTGATTACCATGAAAGAAAAGGAGAGGCCCATGCTGTACCAACTTGATGATCTGCAAGTCCGCGCCCACGGCGATTACTGGGTGGCTGATAACGCTGTTGTGCTCGGTAACGTGTTGCTGTGCAAGGATGCCAGCGTTTGGTTCAACGCGGTGTTGCGTGGTGACACCGAGCTAATAACAGTAGGTGAAGGGTCCAATGTGCAAGATGGTTCGGTGTTGCATACCGACTTAGGCTATCCGATTAATATCGGTGCCCACGTCACCATTGGTCACAAGGTCATGTTGCACGGCTGCGATATTGGTGAAGGTTCGCTGATCGGCATCAATGCTGTGGTGCTTAATGGTGCCAAAATTGGCAAGAACTGCATCATTGGCGCTAATGCTTTGATCACTGAGGGCAAAGAAATTCCAGACAACTCAATGGTTATGGGTTCTCCGGGCAAAGTCGTAAAGACGTTAACCGCAGAACAAGGAGCGGGGATTCGCATAGGCGCAAAACACTATGTGGAAAACGCTCGGCGGTTTCGTGATGGGTTGGTGCCGCAACACGCCGCATTGCAAGACTAAGCGACTGCATTGATGGAGAAACACAAGGATCGAATAGGTACCGCCCTGTGTGCTAACGCGACGCGGGTCATGTTGTTGGGCTGTGGAGAACTGGGCAAGGAAGTTGCGCTGGAATTACAACGCTTGGGGGTCGAAGTCATTGCTGTTGATCGCTATGCCAATGCGCCCGCGATGCAAGTTGCCCACAGCAGTTATGTCATCGACATGTTGGATGCGGGGGCGCTGCGTGGTCTGATAGAGCAGCAGCAGCCGGACTTGATCGTGCCGGAAATCGAAGCGATTGCGACATCCGTACTAGTAGAACTTGAAGCTCAAGGCCAGCGCGTTATACCCACGGCTACTGCCGCGCGGTTGACCATGGACCGACAGGGCATTCGCGAACTCGCCGCGGAAACGTTACAAGTACCGACCTCGCCTTATCGTTTTGCCGCAACACACGAAGAGTACTTGCAGGCCATCGACGAGGTGGGATTGCCATGCGTGGTCAAGCCGGTGATGTCCAGCTCAGGCAAGGGACAGTCAACCCTGCACGGCCAGGCCGATGTAGAACCCGCTTGGCGATATGCACAGGAAGGTGCCCGGGGCAATGCTGGCATGGTTATCGTTGAGGGTTTTGTTGACTTCGATTATGAAATCACGCTGCTCACCGTACGCCATTGTGGCGGCACCAGCTTTTGCGATCCCATTGGCCATCGCCAAGAGGGTGGGGACTATCAGGAGTCTTGGCAGCCTCAGCCCATGACCTCGGTGGCGTTAGAAAAGTGCCAGCACATTGCCGAGCAAGTAACCACCGCCCTGGGAGGTTGGGGCTTGTTCGGTGTCGAGTTCTTTATCAAAGGTGATGCGGTGTATTTTTCCGAAGTAAGTCCGCGTCCCCACGATACCGGCATGGTCACCATGATCAGTCAAGACTTGAGCGAATTCGCTCTGCACGTGCGGGCCATTTTGGGTTTGCCGGTGCCCAATATTCGCACCCGTGGCGCGGCTGCTTCCTCAGTGATTTTGGCCCACGGCCGATCTCAAACATTGAGTTATAGCGGCGCTGCTGCAGCGTTGGCCCAGCCTGATACGCAGCTGCGGTTGTTTGGCAAACCTGAGGTAGATGGCGAGCGCCGTGTTGGCGTGGCATTAGCTTTAGCAGACAACATTGAACAAGCGCGCAGCAAGGCAAGTGCGGTTGCTGTCGGTATTCAAGTGCATTACGACAACCCTTAGAGCGAACGGCTAACCTTTACCAGTGACAAATTGAAAAGTCAGGGATATAGTCGCGCCATGAATTCGGTCAGACCTGACAACCGTGCAATAGACGCCGTCTTTAAGCGCTGGGCGCTTGAAGGGTTGCGCGCGTCTGCGGGTTTGAATTCTGTTCTAGCATCAAGCCTTAGCTTGCTCGCGCTAGGCCTATTGCCGGGCACTCCGGCAAAATAATTACACCCCAGCGTTCGCGCACCCAGATTCAACAAACCGCAGGAAGCAAATTCCTAAGGCCAGTCGCGCACAAGCCGTGTGGACTTAAGGTATATTCCAAACGCTGCGTGCTACGAACCGCAGCAAGTATGGGGAACTAAGTCATGTCCAAGGACATCAGTATGAATTATCAACCGCCTAGTGGCCGCGCCCGCGGCGCTATGCCTTTTCAAAAGTACAACGCTTTTCGGCCTATTGACCTACCTGATCGCCAGTGGCCGAGCAAAGTTTTAGATAAAGCGCCCCGTTGGTGCAGTGTTGATCTGCGGGACGGCAATCAGGCGCTGATCGACCCAATGAATGTCGAAGAGAAACTGCGCCTTTGGGATCTGTTGTTGGACATTGGCTTTGCTGAGATAGAGGTGGGTTTTCCAGCAGCTTCGCAGCCAGACTTTGATTTCATCCGACGAATCATTGACGAAGGTCGCATACCGGCTGATGTCAGTATCCAGGTTCTTTGTCAGGCACGAGAAGAGCTAATTACACGCTCTGTTGAAGCACTTGAAGGCGCGCCTAACGTTATCTTTCATTTGTATAACTCCACCTCGGAACTGCAACGGCGGGTGGTTTTTGGGATGGACCGCCAGGGCATTATTGATCTGGCGGTGCAAGGGACTGAATTAGTGAAACAAGGCCTTGATGGCTTTGCGTCGAATGTAACCTTTGAGTATTCGCCGGAAAGTTTTACCGGCACCGAGCTGGATTTTGCGTCAGAGATTTGTACCGCGGTAGCTGATACCTGGGGCGCAACCCCAGAGGCGCCAATGATTATCAATCTACCAAGCACGGTGGAGATGGCGACACCAAATATTTACGCCGATCAGATTGAATGGTTCTGTCGGAATTTTCCGCGTCGTGATAGTGCCATTGTCAGTCTGCATACCCACAACGACCGTGGCACCGGTGTGGCGGCGACCGAACTTGGCCTGATGGCAGGCGCCCAACGGGTCGAAGGTACCCTATTTGGCAATGGCGAACGAACCGGTAACTGTGACCTGGTCACGGTGGCCATGAATATGTTCAGTCAGGGCGTTGACCCAACTCTGGATCTTCGACATATGCCGAAGATTCGTGAGGTCGCAGAATCGGTCACGAAGCTGAGCGTTCATGAACGTCATCCTTATGCGGGTGAATTGGTGTTCACCGCCTTTTCGGGTTCTCACCAAGACGCCATCAAGAAAGGTATGTCCAAAGTCGACCGAAGCAGCTGGGAAGTCCCCTATCTGCCGATAGATCCGGAAGATGTAGGCAGCTCTTATAAAGAAACAGTGCGTGTTAACAGTCAGTCTGGCAAAGGGGGTATTGGCTTTTTGCTGGAAGAACATCACGGCCTAGCCTTGCCAAGAGATTTGCTGGTGGAATTCAGCGCCCATGTTCAGCAGCTGACAGAGCAGCTTGATCGCGAGGTCAAGCCGGACGAAATTTATCAGGCGCTACTGGATACCTACGGCGCTGACAGCGGGCCGTATCGCTTGGTGGACTATGACCTGTTAGCTGGCCGGGAAGAAGATCAACGTTGCGTAGCGAGAGTCGATGTGTCGGACAATGTAGTGACGATCGACGGCGAGGGCTCAGGGCCGATTGAAGCGTTTGTTAACGCTATGGCCGCGACGTTGAATGAACCGCTGACGGTATTGGGGTATCAAGAAACAGCGTTAGGAACCGGCGCTGATGCCCAAGCTATTTGTATTTTGTCCATTGATGATCCAGATACGAACGTCCGCTGTTACGGTTTGGGCATCAGTCGCAACACCATTACAGCCAGCCTGAACGCGGTGGTGAGTGCATTGAATCGGCGTTGGGCGAAAAAGTAATCGTATCGTGCTGGTTGACGACAACTTTAATCGACTAAAGGATCGTCACCAGCCAATCTGCGAATGCGCAAGGACTTAATGATGTTGTCTTTGATCTGCAACGTCTCAATTTGATATTCATCAATTTGAATACAAAGGTTGAATTCCGGAATAGTCTCTAAGTGTTCGAGTACAAAACCGTTCAACGTTTTCGGGCCATTGGTTGGCAAGTTCCAGCGCAAAGCGCGATTGATGTCACGTAGTACCGCCATGCCGTCAATCAGGAACGAACCATCGGGTTCCGCAGAAATGTCTTCGATGTTGGCAGCGAAGTCACTGGTAAATTCGCCGACGATTTCTTCGAGGATATCTTCAAGCGTGACAATACCTTGAATGTCGCCATATTCGTCCACCACGATCGCGAAACGCTGCTTTTCTTTTTGGAAATTTAATAGCTGTGTATGCAGTGGCGTTGCCTCAGGCACAAAGTAAGGGTCGCGGGCTAATTGCAGTAAATCAGCCTTGGTAAACTCCTCTGCCTGTAAAAGTCGCGCCAGTCGCCGTAGATGCAGTACACCGAGCATATTGTTGAAATTATCTTTGTAGATCGGCAGTAATGTGTGTTGGCTTGCGGCAGCGCTGGTCAGAATATCAGCCATGTCGTCATCGATATTAATGCTGACTATTTCTGTTCGGGGAACCATGATGTCGTTCACCGTGACGGTTTCCAAATCCAGCAAGCGCGTCATCATGAGCTTGCGTTCGCCAACGGCGTGGGCGCCCTCGTTGACCACGGTAATTAACTCGTCCTTGGTGAGTTGGTCGTCGCTGTCGCTACGCTCTGGTAAAAACGGTTTCACTAGCGCGTTGCTGAAACTGTTGATTAGCAGGACCGCTGGATGCAGTACTTTTGCTAATGGTTCTAAAGCATATACAGCCTTCAAAGCCCAAGCCTCTGGTCGCTCGGCTGCCAGGGTCTTAGGTGCAACCTCGGCGAAGATTAGAAAAGTTAGGGTTAATACCCAGGGTGCGAGCAGCACCCCGGTGTCGCCGAGCAAGTTGTAGCCGATTATGGTGGCCAACGTGGCGGCAGTGAAATTAACGAGATTGTTGCCGACCAAAATGACGCCCAGCAGTCGGTCTGGCCGCTTGAGCATGCGATCTGCTTTACGCGCACCGGCATGTTTGCGTTTCACCATGTGGCGTAAGCGGTAGCGATTCAGAGCCATCATGGCCGTTTCGGTACCAGAGAAGTAGGCGGACAAACAAATCAGCACAATGATGCTGAGAAACAAATAGAGAGTAGGGACGTCGCTGCCGGTCATGTCTGCAGCAGATATTCCAGAACGAATTTACTGCCAACGTAGCCTAGGAGCAGCAATCCGAACGCGCTCAAGTTCCAACGTACGGCGCTCACGCCGCGCCAACCGAAAATATGGTGACCGAGCAAAAAACCAACATAAACGCACCAAGAAAGAGTCGTCAGAACGGTGTGATGTGCAACACGTTGGGCAAACATGTCGTCAAGGAATAACAGGCCTGTGAGGATGGCGAGTGTTAGCAGCGCTGTGCCGATCCACAACATGGCGATCAGCAAACGTTCCATCGTTTCCAGTGGTGGCAGTAAGCGATAAAACCCACTGTCTAAACGCTTTAATTGTTTGTCCTGAAAGCCCAATAAAACCGATTGCAGTGCCGCTGTCATAAGTGCGGCGTAAGCGCTCAGAGACAACATAATATGAGCACTCTGTTGGCTGTCCATGGTCAGTTGGGTGGTGCGGCCCGGCTCGATGAGGAGCAACCCAAGTAAGTTGACCGTGGCAATCGGAAACAACAAGAGATTCATGCTGTTTACCGGCAGTCGGCTGTTAGCCAGCGCAACCACCGCGACCATTACTACAGCGATGTAGTTGCATACATACACCAGGGCGAGATCGATACCGCTATCAGTTACCATGGCGCCGAATGTGGCCCAGGTATGACAAGCCAACGCGATCAGCCCTGGCATGACGACGCGCGATTTTGCAGTTACGACGTGGGGTATGTTTGCGAACGAGTGCCGTTGCGCAGCGACCAGCTGGGCGAAGCCCAAAGCGTAAAAAGCAATAGCGGCCAGGGCTGCGAACAGATGTGGTTGATTCATGAAAATGGACGTCTTATAGCGCCACTGAATTGGGTATCTATTACGGTTGATCAAAGTTTCGGGTGCGAGAGTGTCGCACAAGCAGGTCGTGTCGTGAAGACGTCCAAAGAACACCCAATAGCCTGTAGAACTAATGCAACCCGCTAGCAACTGGGCGATGCCAAGTCACAGTTGGGTGGAGATCAGCAGGGTTAAGCAAATCCTAGAGGTCGAACAACGATGTGGCTTTTAGCCTTTAATCTTCCGGTGTGAGGGTTCACTATTTGGCTAGTCCGAGATCCGCAGTGAATCAATATGCAAACAGAGTCGTTGATGTTTCTGAGTGATTTGACCTCTTCTGTAGTGCTGTCACTTCTACTTTGTATCCCTATCGCTTTGTTGCTCTTGTACCTGATAGACCGCAACCAATCTCGCCATGCGCTGCGCAGAAATTACCCGGTGTTGGCTCGCTTCAGATATTTATTCGAGCACTTAGGTGAATTCTTTCGCCAGTACTTTTTTGCTATGGATCGCGAGGAGATGCCCTTTAATCGCGCTGAACGATCTTGGGTGTATCGGGCAGCAAAGAAAGTAGATTCGACCATAGCTTTCGGCTCTACTCGGGATTTGCGTGCACCGGGCACCGTTTTGTTCGCCAACTGTGCGTTCCCTAAACTTAGCGAGGAAGGCGTTGATACCGGTTCGATTGTGGTTGGCCCTGATTGCCGTAGGCCCTACCGTGTTACCTCAGTATTTCATATGTCCGCTATGAGCTACGGAGCGATTTCTGCACCAGCTGTGCTGGCACTTTCGAAGGGAGCCAATTCAGCGGGCGTTTGGATGAATACGGGTGAAGGTGGTCTTAGTTCAGAGCATCTTGAGGGTGGCGCCGATATTGTTTTTCAAATTGGTACAGCCAAGTATGGAGTCCGCGACCCCCAGGGTCGGCTGTCGCCAGAACGCCTTACTGAAATAGCCGCTCATGAACAGGTTAAGATGTTCGAGATTAAGCTGAGCCAAGGTGCGAA
>MDTA01102284.1_pt1 | contig 12776 bp, 27 predicted proteins | sample 811151 | NCBI WGS metagenome assembly MDTA01 (sample SAMN05326648, study PRJNA326480) | marine metagenome | isolation source: seawater | place: Indian Ocean: South | collected 2010
CAGAAAAAGGTTGACCTTCAGGTTGTTATATGCTATGATGTATATATAGGGCAATAAAAAAGAGGAGAAAATCAAACATATCGGACCGCCCATAGGTCCAACCGCCGGAAACGTTTTCGAAAGATTGATACCGAGAGTCCAACTCACTCGAGGTGCCTGAAGGGACCGGAAACCGAAAAAAGTCAACAATATCAATGACTTACAGTACAATGTTCATCCTACACCAAATGTACACGAAAAAACTGGTGGTGGTTTAACTATACAGCGTAAGTCATTGATTTATATAGATAATTCCCAAAAGCGGAAAAAAGTCAATGTTTTCAACTACTTAGTGCGTACTGTTAAAGCACCGTGTAAGTCATTGTTTTTAAAAGGTTTTTTCAATCTTCTGGCCCCGGCAGATTCATGCCCAAATCCGGGGCCGATCCCGCCTCAAAACCCCTCAAACGACCCTCCATAACCCCTCTAGCGAGCCGACCTTCTCCACCATTCTGCACGGTTTTTTACAGAAAATCCATTTTTAATAGGAAATTTTTTTCTTTGAGATACCGTCGCCAGAGGCTTAGTTCAAATACTCAGCCCCACCTGAACACCGTAGTACACACTATTCATACACTCTTCTCACGTTGATTGCACGTTGCTCAAGGTCCTCTACAATCCTGGATCGTTCCTCTTCCGTCATGCGTCTCCAATCCGAAATCTCCTCCACAGTCCGCAAGCATCCTATACAGTATCGCTCCCACGCATCAAGTGTGCAAGTGCCGACGCACGGTGATTTTATGGTTGTTTGCATGGTTTCTCTACTGTGTTACAAAACTGTATTTAATCTTTTTGATCTTCAAGGGATCGGACAGCGGGGCCATTTACTGTAGCGAATATCGTCGATCCTAACAGCGGGGCCATGTATATTATAACGTGTTACTATAGAACACTCAAGGCTCACGTTGTAACACGTTTGTACTCAAGGTGTAGTATCGTCTACATCACATATACAAAAATGTGCGTACCGCTTCGCGGCTATAGGGCTATCGTCGCAACCGCAGGCACTTCGTGCTTTTAGGCTAAGTGCAACAGCGGGGCCGTGTGCTAGTGTATTGTTGGATTTGCTAGATCTCGATAATCTGTTTCTTCTATACTTTGTGTGCTTTCCACAACATGATGCATGAGTCTTTCAAACTCATCTGGTGACAGCAGTTCTTTGTATATACGTGCGGCACTGGCTTGTAATATACCTGCTATTTGCATGGGATTCAGTTGATGTTCATCTATCAATTCATTAATAGTTTCTTGGATTTTTACTGCTCCTTCCAAGAACAGTATTTCATATTCCAGGGGTTCTTTATTCTTCATCTTCCTCTTCTACCAGTCTCAAATGTGGTTTACCGTTTATTGTAACAATAGGAGGAGTGCTTGATGGTGGACGATCTTTTATTCTATACACATCGTCTTTTTCAAAGTCATCTTCTGGGAACACATCCAAACCAAAACGCACAGCCAAAACAATCTGCATGCTGTCAACTAGCGTAGCGGCTTCGTCTGTGGCTTGTAACCCTTTGATGTTTTCCAACATGTTGTATGTGGCTATCATCACATTGTAGGTTTCTTCATCCAATTCATAGAATGGTTCGTCTTCTACACCCATTGTTTTCTCCTGTTGTTTGTATACTTATAACACACAATTGGCAGTTAGGTCAATCTGATTATTCCGCACTGGTAGGCACGTTCACTGCCACACCATTCTGTGCATCTTCCAACAGCATGCGTAGATTAGGATGTATGTGTCCTTGTTGCTCCAGGTTAATAGCCGCGGCTTCTTTCAATGCGGCCAACAGTCTAGGAGCATGTGTCATCACAGCCATGTTCTGGAAATACTGTTGTTTGGTCATGTTTGGATTGCCAAATGTGGTGAATCTGCATATTTCCACACCTGAGATATCTTCAATGATCCAACGCTCAGCACCTGTTTGTTTGAGTCTCCAGGGTGCTTCTGAATGCAACCCTGCTTTGAGTGTCATGTTTTTGTTTGCATTGTTCATACTGTATTTAACCACGATAAATATCTATAGCCCCAAAGGAGAATCCCAAATGAGTACGTTAACCGCATTGAGCATTGATCTTGAACTAGGTCAAACGATATTGGTTGGACCGAACAATCGTCCTGCAACTATCACAAAAATAGAATACTTTGACAAAACAGGAGAAGTAAGCATTAACACCACAAGAGGACCTAGGAAGGCATTGACATTCAAGTTGTATACACCTCCTGCACAGGAATCAGAGTCACCAGCAGACAAATACAGATAACTTAAATATCTGCATGAAAACACCCATCTACATCTATGGGGATAGTTTTGCAGATCCGCAAGACGATTTTGGTGACACCAGTCATGCTTGGACCAATCTACTGAGTGAAGATTATTTGGTGTTCAACCACAGCGAATCAGGCACAGGACCAGAGAATGTTGAAACTGTGTTGCGTAATACCAGCAAAACAATTCCCAAATACATGAATCCTGGAAATGATCATGTAAAACCAGGAAGTTGTGCTGTGGTGCTGTTGAGTTCGCCGGATAGACATTGGTTGCCTGATGAACAGGTGAGTGGATTCACACAAGCAGATCAGAACATAGGGTATTTTGAAGAAAATGGACAAACTGATTACTATTGGTACAGTTCAGAACAGGGCAACCGGATTCCCTTGCATCTCAGCACACAGGATCCTCCTCCACGCAAGGGTTGGCCATATGTGCGTACACAAAGAGATTTGAGTTGGTTGTTTGGATTCAAGTATCACATGATGGCACCCAAGAAAGCACAGGATCACAATGCAAAAGTAATGTTGAGCATGTTGTATCATTTTAACATATTTGAACAGGTATTGGTGCAGTTTTGTTTTGGCGAATACAAAGGCTTTACTTTAAAAGATCTCAAATATTATGCTCCAGCAAACACAATTATTGTGCCTTGGAACCTGGCCAATGCCTCTGAATATGATATGGATTTCTCAACCACAGATGATCATACATTCCAAAAAGAGGGTAGAAGATATATAGATCAAAGACAATGCCACATGAACGAGCAAAACAATCGATTATACGCTAAATATATAAAACTAGCATTTAATAATGTTTCAGCACCAGAAGAACCCAAGTGGGAAGGAGTTAGAAATGGCCGGCCGTAGATTATGGATATTTGGTGACAGTTATTTTGATCCATGGTACTGCCATATGAATTTTGATGGCAAAAGGACTTGGGATTGGATAGAAGGTGATTATAAAAAAGAAAAGGTTTATCCTTACGATAGAGAAGAGTTAGGCGTAAAATATCTTGCATGTCACAACAGGGCAATGACAGGCTCTGGTCCTAAGCAAGGCTTAAGAAGACTTTTGGAGGTGTTGTCCAAGCATGATACCAAGAATGACGATGTAATTTTTGGAATATCGCATATTGATAGATTTCCTGTGAGTTATCTAAACGATAAGAACAGTGGAGATCTTTTGTTGTTAGATAATGACAAACAAAAATCTGAACAGCGTGAACATGTAAGAACCAGCCACAAGGCAACCTGGAGGGCAATGAAAGAAAATTCAAAGGGTGCGTTATGGCTAGCAGACAAACATTTTTTTACTGTGGAACATTTGAGTGAGCCTTACCATATAGTAGGATCACTCTATGCACTAAAAGAACATTTCCGCAAAATGCTTGTATGGGATATATTTGGAATGTTAGGCAATCCAAGAAGACCACACATGACAGCAAATGGCAAACTTGTAAAGCATGATGCCTGGGAACAAAGATTCAGACCAGGTTACAAAAAAATGCTAGATTTTTACAAACAATCAACAGATACCTGGCATTTTGAATCTTATCCTTTAATGACTTTAAGTTGTTATAATGATGTTGAATATACACCTGAGTACAATTATAGAGGCGAAAATAAAGCAGAAATTATAAAAGATATGAGACAAAACCATATGGGCGTTGAACTTACAAAAAGCATAGGGTTGGAAATGAACAAGTTTTTTGGTGGTAAAAAATTTAATCTTGATAATATTGTTTCCCCTGTCAAAAGGGAGCAAATTAAAAAAGTAATGATTATAGAAAAGTTTCCTACAAGAAGATGGGAAGACCAGAAAAACCCAGGGTATGACATTGTCACAAAATAAACGACTAGGTGAAACTCTAGCGGTATTTGGAGATAGTTTTTCGGCTCCTTTAAATCATAATAAACATAAACTTTTTAAAACACGTGATTCTTATGTAAAATTATTATCAGCACATTTTGACGAAACATTATTTTTTGCCAAATCAGGTACTGGGCCGGAATGGTCTGAAGAATTATTGTATAGAACAACAGAAGATTTTAAAAAACAAAATAAAACTGATGTTCATGCAATATTTGCATTATCAAGCATGGATAGACTTTGGTTACCTTTGCATAGAGACAAACCTGATAGAAGTCAAAATCATTGGACTTATGTACAATACAACGCAAAGAAGAACAAATATTATATAGAACGCCCGACTGACAGGAATCCATATACAAATTTAGGACAACAAGAACTTGGTTGGTATTTTGGATACAGGTATGTAAGAACAGAGGAAGCAGAAAACCAAAGACAACTTAGATTTATACTACAAAGTATAAAAGATTGTTTACATTCAAATATATATAAAAAGTTTACACTTTTGTTTTGTTTTGATAACGAATACAATCAATATTTGAATAGTCCGTTCTATAATCAAGATTTTAAAAATATGTTTTTAAAACAAAAATTATCTCGACAATTTACAGTATTTCCGAGCAGTTTATATAGTGGTAGTAAAATTGATTATATTCCACCTACAACATTGGCGGCAAAACACAGATGGAATATCCAATACAATGAAACTGGAAAAGATTGGTATGGAGACCCAAGAGAAAATCATCTCAACGAAATAAATCATAAAATTTTATATAAATGGATTTTAAATTACTTTGAAGATAAAGAAACAGATAAAAAAATTAAATGGAAAGGTAATCCAGAACAATTAAAGGAATGGGAAAAGATATTCAAACATTTAGATAGATTAAATAATCATATGGATACTGGATAAATATTAATATGCGTGTAGATGAAGTGCTTACAGACGAAGAAGATTTGATAGATTGGAAAGCAAGTAAAAAACTTTGCAAAAGCAATCGTAGTGACAAAAGCCTAGGAGCAAGTGCTTTGGCTAGTTGTAAAAGTCAAGGTTATCGTAGACGTACTTCTAAAGTCAAACACACTATAAACAGAAAAAGAAAAAGTATAGACGGTAAAAGGATTAAAGGGAAAAAATACGGCGGACCGTTACCTGATTGGAGTTAAATGTTATTACGTGAATTAACAAGTGGCTTAGGCGATATATTCCAAGCACAAATTGACAAAAGTTTGGAAAAGGTTGATGCACGACCAACAGATTCCTATGGTGCTAACCAATGGGATATGCAATTTGGACAGACACACAATGCAGACGGAACAAAAAAAGCACAGCCTACAGGGCCGGGTGGACCAGTAGTTGACCCTAACGCAGATCCGGGTGCACCAAGTGCTTCACAAACTGGTAATATAGATCAAACAAGAATTGTGAAATCAGGTAAAGTATCATACGGCCAAGGTTTTGCAAACAAAACAAGAAATAAACCTATCAAACCTCAACTGATGAAAGTATTACAAAATGCGGCTCGTAATACAGGAGTCAATGTAATAATTTTTAGTGGAGGACAAGATGTCAAAGGTGTAGGTACAAGACGTACTGGAAGCACAAGACATGATGATGGATGGGCCGCCGATATTAGGGTACAAGATGCTAGTGGCAAGAATTTAAGCACAAATGGTGCAGACCCTTTGATGAATTTGTTTATAATGAATCTAAAAAAAGCCGGTGGTAAAGGACTAGGAGCCCATCCTGGGTACATGGGCGGAACAGGTGTACATGTAGACTTATGGGGTGCTAGTAAAGGAGCGGCTATGTGGGGTGCAGGAGGCAAAGGAAAACCTCCAAAAGCAATACAGGCGGCATGGGCAGGACGAATGCCTACTACAACAGCAAAGGCCTAAATGAATTTACAAGGAAAATATCTATTAGCAAGACCTATAATAAACGACCCTTGGTTTAAAAAGGCCGTAGTTTTTATCTATGAGCATACACCTTTAGGTGCGGCAGGCTTACTTTTAAACAAACCCACAAGTGCTCAAATGAGTAAACTACAAGGTGGTGGACTACCTGTAAACTTTAATCCTGTATATGATGACACATTATATACAGGTGGACCTGTGAATGAACAGGCAATAATAATGATGCATACATCTGAATGGTTTAGTAAAAATACAAATCAAATCAATAAAGAAATTTCTATAAGCAGTGACAAATTTATGATAGAAAAGGTTCTAAGTGGTAACGTTCCAAAAGGTTTTAGATGTTGCACAGGCATGTGTGCCTGGCATCAAGGCCAACTTGAAAGCGAAATCAATCGTAATCATTGGTTATGTACAAAATTAGACTTATCAATTGTATTTGATTTGAATGGTCATCAACAATGGCAAACTGCTATAGAAAAAGTTGCCAAATCTACTATTGACAAATACATAATTTAAGTATATACTAATATAAAGTGAGATAAAAATGTTAAAAAGTATATCATGGTGGATTATTTTTGTGCTTATATTTCTTTTTGCTACTGGAACAATAGCAAAAGAAAGTGAAAGCAGGTTTATGTCTGTTATTGTGCCTTGTGAATCTGATTTAAATTATGTTTTAAATATTGCACAGGAACAGTACAAAGAAAAACCATTTGCTACAGGAAAAATTCTGGTGCAAGAATACACTACAGGACGCTGGCATGAAGTTGAAGTACTTATGTTTGCACATCCTAGTGGATCGAGTTGGAGTATAATATCAACATATCCAAATGGCATGGGTTGTATCCAAACCATGGGCAAAGATTTTAGAGTAATAAGTCAAGATTATAAAAAAACGGAGTGAAAAATGGCTAATTTATGGTTTTTAGTAGTAGTGTTTACTGGTATTGATGCAGGAGGCATGCAAGATGTTTATGTTTTTGACTCTCCTAATTTTTCTACAAAAAACGAATGTGTGTTATCTGCTAACGATCCAGTTGATCAAAGAATATATATGGGCAAAATAATTAGCGTATATGGCTTTCCTCGCATGGTTGATAAAGTGCTTTGCGTTCCTGAAAAGAAAGTGAATGAAATAATAAAAGGCGAAGGTTTACAAGTTTAGTTCGTGCTTGCGTTTTTTATCTATTAATTTTAATCTGCTAACTATCTCTTCAGCAAATTGGCTATGCCATGTATATCCCCAATGTTTTTTATCAGTAGCATATTTGTCTATATCTGTATCAGGTATAGAGTTGAAAACAGAAGTAGGGCAAATTTTATATTCTTTTAAATTTTCACCTAATATTTTTACAGGTTCAGGTAAACTTTTTATTTTATCGTCTAGTTCCTTAAAATCAATAAAAGAAAAATTTAATATATTTTTACATTTGTCTTGTAAAAAAGACTTTATATGATTTATCCTCATAAGCAATTCACTCAAAGCATCTAATTCATGATAAGAAATATAATACATGCTTGAAATTCTTTTGTGCATTTTATCAACATTTTTTGGTAAATTGATTTGCAAAGGCAAAGCATATGTATTAGATTGAAATAGTTTCCAACTGTTAGGAGGATCTATATTAAAAAACGATGTATTCTTCAATGTTGGACCATCTAGATAAACACAACTTCTAGAAAAGTGAGGCCATAATATTATTACCAACGTATTTTTGTCTATGTTCCAAAGTTCCTCAAATATCTGCATTTCGAGCCTTTTTGAACTGTTACCACAAATGGCATAATTAAAGACAGGTATGTCAAACTTTTTTGCTATTAAACTAGGATAGGCTATTTTGCTGGGATGATCAGCAGAACCTAATACATTATAAATGTCATGCAATCCATGACCAAAAGTTTGACTACAGCCAAATGTTACAACTTTTGAATACATTCTGACACCGACTGAACACAATCACCTATTAATCCATCGTTGTGTAATGGTGTAGGAGCAAAACGCAATCGCTCTGCTCCTACATCTACTGTTGGATAATTAATAGGCTGAACATATATTCCATGTTCGTATAATAACCTATCAGATATTTTTTTACATCTATTGGCATCACGGATCATTACTGGAACGATGTGAGTACAGGCTTTATCTAATACTTCCACGCCAGCCTTAACAAATTTTCTTTTCAGTTTTCTTGCTTGTACCTGATGCTGATCGCGAAGTTCGTTGTGATCTCTTAAATATTTTATACTGGCCAACGCACCAGCACATAATACAGGTGAAAGGCTAGTGGTAAAGATGAACCCACTTGCAACTAGACGGATAGCATCTATAACGTCATTATCCGCCGCTATATATCCTCCGGTGACACCAAATGCTTTACCAAGTGTTCCATTAACAATATCTGCTTTGTCTTGAAGATTTAGTTTTTGTAAATATCCTGCTCCTTCATTTCCATATAATCCAACTGCATGCACTTCATCTATATAAGTCATTGCATTATATTTCTCAGCAAGATCAAAAATTTCGAGCATAGGTGAAATGTCGCCATCCATACTATATATAGACTCAAACACTATGCAAGGTGTTCCAGCAACTTCTTTCAACCTATCCTCTAGATCGTTTAAATCATTGTGCTTCCAAATAAGTTTATCAGCACCACTATGTCGTATTCCTTGTATTAAAGAAGCGTGATTCTTGCTATCACTTAAAAACACAATGTCGGGAATGATTTTGCTTAAAGCGATCAAACTCCATTCGTTGGCAACAAAAGCACTAGAAAATAACAAAGCAGACTTCTTTTTATGCAAGTTTGCTAGTTCAGTTTCCAATGCCACATGGTAATGTGATGTGCCACCTATATTCCTAGTACCACCAGATCCAGCACCTGTCTGTTCCAAAGCAGTATGCATGGCATCAATCACAATTTTATTTTGTCCCATTCCTAGATAATCATTGCTACACCAATTCACAATTTCTTTGATAGAATATTTTCCGTACCAAATACTTTTAGGAAACTTACCACGCTCTCGCAGAATATCATTGAAAATACGATATTTCCCTTCATCTTTGTATTGTTGTATTAATGTTTGAAACGGTTGTTTTTCTATCATTAAACTATCCTATAATGGAAAAAAATATTTATCTAAGTGTGATAAACTGATGTTTTTATTGATATATGATAGTTTTATTACAAAAAACCATCTTTAAATAATATACTACCGAAATAACGTAGTGGACAGAAGGGAGGTATTTCATATGGAAATACTAAACAAAGTAAAGTCATGGGCCGGAGCACTCGCAGAAGTTGGTGTTAGTCTTGCCGCATTGGCAATCATCATCGAAGTCCTTGGACTAGGCAACATGCCTTTTATGCCTAACGGACTAAGCGTTGTTGATAATGTTTCTTCGATGTTAGCAAGTCTAGGATCGCAAGGAATCATTGGTTTAATTGCTATATGGATTTTATATTCAATTTGGCAAAAGAAATAACCATGATTTGGTAGTGGCCTGATCAACCACTACCTTTTTATTATTTAAACCATGCTATTTTTTCACCAGCAGATTTACGTCTGTCATATTCTGCTACACTACTAGGATATCTCCAACAATAGATTGCTACAAGAATCATAAATCCACTTGTCCAAAGTGCGGCTTTTGTATTTCCTGTTGCAAAATATGTAAAAGCCACAGTAGTTGCCATTGTAATTATCATGAAGTATTTTAATTTTAAAGGAAAAACTTTTTTTGTTTGCCAATTGGTAAGAAATGGTCCAAATAGTTTATGATTGTATAACCAGTCGTGCATCCTTTTACTTGATTTTGCAAAACAATATGCGGCCATTACCACAAATATACTCCAAGGTAATCCTGGCAAGATTACTCCTAGATATGCAATTCCAAGTAATACAAAACCTGCACCTGCCCATAACATTTTAGTTAGATTCATTTTTAGTCTTCTCCTTAACTTTTTGCCAATACTCTTCTTGACGTTCTTTATCTATATAAGTTATTACGCCATGTATACCATAAGTTGGTATCATGTAAATTCCTTGTCTAGTCAGATCATTTTGTACGTCATGGTAATTAACAAACCATCTAATAATTTTTTTAATTATTGTTATCATACATGCTATTTAACCATAAATACAAATGAGGAGAAGATAAATGAGTTGTGGATGTGGGCGATCACCAACTGGCAAATGTATAGGATGGCACAAATTAACTGAAGAACAGTATCTTATAAAAAAAGCAGAATGGGAAAAGAAACAAAAAAAGAAGAAGAATTGACTATTGCAGAAAGATACCCAGATGGATATAGTATTGAATGGAGGAAATCTGAAATAGAGTTAGCAGAAAAATTAGAAAAAGAAAAAACAAATGTTAAAGTCACTGATAGAAAAATTTAAATTTGTAGATGAACAACAAAGTAAGCCTCCACCCAAGTTTAATCATCGAGTGAGAAAAGACGGCAATGAGATGTCTGATAAAGAAAAAATGGATAAAGGCTTTAATGGTAAAACTTATACAATAAATGGAATTGAATATGATTTTTAAAAGGAGAAGCAAATGGCAAAACAACAAAGAGGAATAGGTTTTAGTTCGCATACCCCAACCATTAAAGGTACTTCACAAGGAAGAAAGCCAATAACATCTAGTATGAATAAATCAACAAGAAGAAGTTATAAGGCTTATAGAGGACAAGGAAAAAGTAGATAATGGCAACTATTAAATGTAAAGGATTGACTGGCGTTGTTTTTGACTTAACTGTGACTATGGGCTCAACTACAATGAATGGACTGACTGCATTAGCACAGGCTGTGGAAGGGCAAGAAATAATTACTGCCATGTATGCGGAAATACATGCCGCAAAAAATCCTGCAATCAATCAAACCAACGATGGTGCTAAGACACTCACTGCCGCAGGTTTAGCAGAAGGTGATATGGTAATTTGTATTCCTAGATATTCCGGAGCAAATGGTTTCAAAAGACAAAGACAAGAAGAAAAACTTAGGATCGCTGTATCTAAACGCAAAGGTTTAGCCGCTGGTGATACCAATGCAGTTTACTACAGAGCATTGAACACAAAAACCAAAACGAACTTGCCTACACTTTATACCGCAGGTAATAACGATACTAATACACTGGTTGACAATGCTAACTCTGGTGGATTAGTAACTGGTCGTCCATGGACATAAAATATATTCGTCTTTTATGGTGGACAATTTTCATAATAATAATGATATTTGCAACAGGGTGTAATCCTCCACCTGAGATACCTAACAAAAAGTGGACTGGTAAAGGTAAAATATACGGCGAATTAAATGAAAGAAAAATGGAATGTCGACTTGTAAAAGTAGAACGCAGTCAAGATTTACAAGGAGCATGGAGTTGTATATATGACCATCCAAAGTCAGATGTACATGACGTTGTAACAGTAGGAGAGAGCAACATGTGTCCAAATATGGTGTTCTGTGATTTAAGATAATGGACAAGCACTATTATTATACTGGCACAGACTATAGCAGTATGCACCCTTGGCATTATGATTTTTGGTATCATATTTTTATACCTTGGTCTTGGCATAATTGGGTAATGTTATCAATGTTGATATTATACGTATGGGTCAAATGGAATGATGCAATGATATATAACAAGAGAGAAGATTAATGAGTCAAGGTATGCACGGAAACGATCACCCACAAGGTAAACGCACCGTGATCCTAATGATTGCATTGTGTGTAATATTACATTTTATTGTTATTCCAATTTGGATGTGGAGTTATGGATTATGACAGAAGCAATATTATTTTTTAGTTTAACATATGGTTATCCAATAGGCATGATATGTATGGCTTGGATGTCACACAATAGGCACAAACAATGACTGAGGTAGGCTGGTGGTTCACAGGTTTATTTTTTGTTATCGTAGTATTGTTTTATGCTATTGGCTTTTGGGCAGGCAAAAACTGGGAACGTATCACATGGGAAGACAAAACAAAACCTAAAGAGAAAAAAGTTACAGGACGCACAATAAGACCTAAATATTAGGAAGGATTATTATACCATGTTAGAGCATGTTAGAAAATACATAGGATTATATCTAACGGCAATGTTGTTGCCGTTTATGTTTGGTTATGGAGTTGACGAAGAACACCCTATATGGGTATGGTGGATAGCATTTGCCTTGGTAATATTAAAAACACCTCCTTACAGTATAAGTGATCGTTTTTGGGGAGCCTATAGTAGATTATTAGATTGGATACTAGGACCTTTATTGAGTAGAGTAAAAACATGGCCTTGGTGGGCTAGAGGCATATTTGCACTAGTTATACTTTACTGTACTGAAACATATGTTTTATCACCAATAGGTTATACTATGTTACCTTGGCGTATGGATTTTAGTGGTTAAGTACAAATGTATCACTACTTAAATTTTAGTGAAATTATTAACTTATTTGAAGACGACCCCAGTGAGTATAATGGTTTAAAGAAATACCCTATAAAACCCCCACGTAAAATGCTTTACAAGAATATTTTCATTAAAGATGAAATAAGAAGACATAAAAAATTTTATGAAACTTATATAAAACTGAAAAACGATAAGCGTTACCATGATGGAATTTTAAATCAAAGCAGTATAATAGACTACTTTACTGAAGGCTCACAAAAAGTAG